>Ga0315326_10002265_pt1 | contig 10307 bp, 8 predicted proteins | sample M180m32315metaG_FD_203457 | JGI IMG/M metagenome (GOLD analysis project Ga0315326, IMG submission 203457) | Ammonia-oxidizing marine archaeal communities from Monterey Bay, California, United States - M1 80m 32315 | ecosystem: Environmental > Aquatic > Marine > Coastal | place: USA: California... | reverse complement strand
AGATCCGCCTCTCGTCTGACTCGCGCTACCAATTAGCTTCGGAGTCAGTCGATGAGCGATGGATCGGCCAAGATCCTCCGGCTCACGGCATCCGCGCGCATCGGGGCATGATATGTTAAGAACGGGGAGAATAATGTGCACCATCAACTGAGCTTACGGGACAAAGTAGCCGTTATCACCGGTGCGGCCAGGGGGATTGGCAAACAAATCGCCGCCGACTATATCGCCCACGGTGCCCAAGTCGTCATCGGCGATATATCGGATGACGCAGGACAGCACACGGCTGAGGAATTGGGCCCACGGGCTTTGTATATCCATTGCGACATCAGCGACCTCGTGCAGGTCCGCGCAATGTTAGATTTGGCCACCTCACTGGCCGGCCGCCTTGACATCCTGGTCAACAACGCCGCCTACAACCCGTCGAATCCAGCGGAGCGCACCACCGTCGACAAATACCCCGACGAGGTCTTCGTCAAAATGATGGACGTTGATATCAACGGCACCTACTATTGTTCGAAATACGCTGCGCAACAGATGATCCGGCAGCAATCGGGCCGCATTATCAACATTGCCTCCGTCGCCGGTAAAGTCCCGTTGCGCAACCAGATCGGGCACGTGGTCGGCAAGGCCGCCGTCATCAGTTTGACCGAGGCCATGGCCTTGGAATTGGGCGAACAAGGCATCGGCGTCAACGCCATCGCCCCGGGTTCGACCGTCACCGACGCAACGCGCGGTATTTTCTACAACGACGACGGCAGCTTCAACCCACAGGGCGAAAAGCTCGTATCGTTCGTACCGAGCAAACGGCCCGGCCAGATTGCCGATATATCCAATGCCGCATTATTTCTGGCCTCGGATATGGCATCGTATATAAACGGTCACACGTTGGTCGTGGACGGCGGTTGGACCTGCGGATTTACACGGGATTTCTAAAAGGACCTATCCAGCCTTCAGCGCGTCCGCAAGTGAAGCAGGTCGGTTGGAGGCACCGCGCTCGTTGTTAACGATAGGCCTCGATTGCAACACCCAGGACATAAAGTCATCGGGAGTGGTGGTTTTGATCCTCGGCCGCCAGCTTTGCATCCGATCGGCATTGCTATAAGTATGGATCGAGCTCCATGGAGACTTAAGAGCCTTCGGCCATTAACTGCTGCTTGACTATCCATCGGCACGTTCGGCAACCCATTGCGCGTGTATTGGATCGACTTAACCACAATCACCCTTGTGAGACTGAGAAGGCCCCGTGTTCGACCGCTCTTTGCACCTACGGCCATTTTTTCTTTTCTTTCTGCGCTCATGCCTCGGCAAACGAAACACGACCTTTATCGGCCCGCAACCCGCAAAATGCATTAACCTATACCATGCCCGAAACTGACCCGCACCCCGAACGACCCGCCGCTTTTACGGTGCGGGGTTTTTTAGTGGGCTCTTGCCTGAGTTTGCTCATCGCCATCGCTATTCCCTATGGCAGTATGGTGATCCAGGGATCGCGTCTGGGCCTCAGTTCGGCGACACCCGCCGCTTTCTTCCTACTCTTCGTCCTACTCTTGACCTTGCATATTTTACTGGGCCTGCTCAACCGCGCCTGGGCTTTTAGCCGCGGCGAATTGGTGACTATTTTTGTCATGATGGCCGTCGCCACCGCGATTCCCACCCGCGGAGTCGTCGGCATGTTGCTGCCGATGATAACAGGCACCTTCTATTACGCAACCCCCGAGAACCAATGGGTCGATCAGGTCCATCCCTTCCTCTCCGACTGGATGGTGGTCTTCGACCCGGTCGCCGTCAAGGCTTTTTACGAGGGCAGCGAGGACTCCTCCGCCATCCCTTGGCAGGTTTGGCTGGGACCGCTTTTGCGCTGGTTTGTCTTCTACGCGGCGTTCTATGCAGCCATCATTTCGGCCATCTCTATTTTGCGCCGGCAATGGGTCGAACATGAACGCCTGGTCTTTCCCTTAGCCCAAGTACCGCTGGCGCTGATCCAAGACGAGGGAGACGGCGAGAAAAAACTACTCAAACCTATATTTCGCAATCCGATCATGTGGTGCGGGCTACTATTGCCCTTCTTTATCAATAGCGTCAACGCGCTGCACCACTATTTCAACTTTATCGCCCCCATCGTACCACAGACCAGCATTCAAATCTTCAACCGCACCGCCACTTTGGGTATCCGCATCAATTTCCTGATGTTCGGCTTCGCTTATTTCATCAATTCGAATATCGCTTTCAGCCTGTGGTTTTTCTATCTGGTCCACGTCGTGCAAGAAAGCCTGTTCAGCTATCTCGGCATCTTCAGCCCCGAGGAATTGGGTCCCTGGACCGGATCCGGACCAGTTGGCGCGATCATGGGCCATCAGATGATGGGCGCGCTCATTATTTTGGTATGCTATGGCCTGTGGACTGCCCGCCCCCACTTGCGCAAAGTCTTCCGCAAGGCGCTAATCGGCGACGAGCGCATTGACGACACCGGAGAAATCCTCTCATATCGCGCCTCAGTCTGTCTTTTTTTTGCTGGCATCAGCACCATGGGATACTGGCTATGGAAATCGGGCATTCCCGCCTTGATCGTGCCCTTTTTCCTTTTTTCAACCCTGATCATTTTTATTGGTCTGGCCCGGGTCATCGCCGAGGCCGGGTTGCCGACCGTCACCCCGGAGATGGTGCCCGCCGGCTTTGTGGTATCGGGCGTCGGGGTCCCGGCACTAGGACCGGCCGGCATGGTCGCCACGGGCTATACCTTCGCCTGGGCTGGAGACTTGTTGGTCTTTATGACCGCCCCTTTGGCCAATGGCCTGCGCTTAGGTAGCGACCTCAAGGGGTCGCGCCGTCCGCTCTTTTGGGCCATCGTCGCCGCCATGCTCATCAGCCTCGTCGCCTCCTGCTGGTTTATGTTGCACCTGGCCTACCGCGATGGCGCCCTCAACCTGCACCCGCAATACTTCACCGGTTTCGCCGCTTATCCCTCTGATTTCGCCGCCAAAAAACTCGCCACCCCCACTGGTCCGAGCCTGGTAGGCTGGCTGTGGACGGCCTTTGGCGCGTTGATCATGGGGGGCCTAATGACCGCCAGACACTATTTGATATGGTGGCCCTTTCATCCGTTGGGCTTTGCGGTGAGCACCGGCTGGGTGATGAACAGCATTTGGTTTTCTATCTTTTTAGCCTGGCTAATTAAGGTGCTCGCCCTTAAATACGGCGGTCCCCGCACCTATGCCCTGACCCGGCCCTTCTTTATCGGGATAGTGCTCGGCCAGTTCGTCGCTGCCGGTCTCTGGCTGGTCATAGACGGCTTTACGGGCATGGTCGGCAACTCAATACCCGTTTATTAAGACGGGCAAGGTCCTCTGTTTGCGACAAAAAAAACGGCCCAATCGAAAGGCCGTTTTTTTCTCTTCTATAATGCGCCGAGGGTCCTACCCGTCCATCATCTGCTGCATTTTATTCGCCACCCAGTCAATGGCGATATCGGCCATCACCCGACCCTTCTTCGGGGTCGCATAATCGCGGCCGGCCTGAAAATAGACAGGATCGCGCGGCGCGTAACTTTCGCTCTTAATATCGAGATTGGCCGCCTCGTAGTCGACGCCCTTCCACTGCACATTCTCGGGGAAAGCCGCCATCGCAAACGAAGTCTCAAATTCTGCCGCATGCGCGGGACAGTCTTTGGACTCCATCAACTCATCAACCAGTTCCTTCGAATAAGCCGCCCAATAGGAGGCGAACTGAATGTCAATGCCCAACTTCTGGCTGAACTCTTCGACCTGATTGCCCAGAGGACCATTGCCGGCGTGGCCATTGCAAATTAAGATGTGCTCAACGCCGTGCCGCTTGAGCGATTCGCAGATATCGTAGGCCACAGTAAAGAACGTTTCCGGACGCAAACTCAGCGTACCGGGAAATTCCATCCAGTGTTCCGATATGCCTACGGCCATTGGCGTGGCGACCACGGTCTGCGGATAGAGTTGTAACGCCGCTTGATGAGCGACGTGTGCTGCACTGGCCGTATCGTGCTCCATCACCAGATGCTCGTTGTGTTGTTCGGTGCTACCGGTGGGCAATATCGCTCCCTTGATCAAGCCCTGTTCCAAACGCTCGCGCACATGGCGTCGGGTCAATTTCCACAGCCGCACTTCTTCAATGACCATTTTCATTCCTCCGTAAATAAGTTGACACTCGAACTGTTAGACCCTATCATGCAAAATAAATCGACACACGACAACTAGCTACCTTCTTGAAAGGGAGATTACCATGGACGGCGTATTCACCGACTGCCGCACCCACTGGAAAGGCCGTATCGGCCAAAACGCCGTCTCGCTAGCCAAAACAGCCGGTGGCGTGCTCTCTTTCGGCACCGACGGACTCGACCGCCGGCAGGGCTTGGCGCAGACGGCCGTCTCCTTCGCCGCCCGCATCCGCTTGGTCTGTCAATCCGAGCAAGGCAGCCCGGACCACGGCGAATCAGTCTTAATCCGCCAAGAAAACGACCTACAGCCCAAATTCCATTTCCTTGAAGAAGGTTCGGTGCGCTTGGGAATGCGCGTGGCTTTCGACCTGATCGACGACGAGGGTCACTACCACGGCGATGGTCGCCAGGACATTTGGCTCTACTCGGAGGGCGATCTGCACTGCACGTTTAGCCTACAAATCGTCGACCACCTGGGCCACGGCCCGATCCGTGACGCGTTTATCGAAACCAAGGGCGACGCGGCCTATACTCGCCTGCGCATCGGACCCGAAACGATCGACAAACAAGGCGAATCCACCCGTCCCTTTGGCGAGGCATTGGCCGAGCGCAGTATTATATTCGAAGGCGACGAGGGCCTTTGCGGGCTCTACTGGGCTCGCGACGAAGGCCACGTCTGGCAGGGCTCAGACCACGGACCGACACCGCCCTTCTACGCTTCACACTGGCCCACGGGCATGCAGCAGTGGGCGCGCGGCGGCATGGGCTGGGCTTGCCACGGGGATACCGCCTCAGTTTACGCCTCGGTCTGGGAAGAAGGGCCCACCGCGCGTTTCGCGTGGCTGCGCGAGGGCATGGTCGAAGCCTCAAAAGAGGGTGATGCTACCTTCACCGCCACCCTAGTCGCTTCACTGACAGCTGAAGAGAAGGACCTTGCACGTCGCGTCGGCGCCGTGCAGCACCCGCTTGAACCCGTGGTTGACGGCGGTACTTTCCGCTGCTACAGTGAAGAGGATGGCACCTATGAGGTCGGTCAGGCCGATCCAACCGGCGCAAGCATAGTCTTCCCACCCGACCCGCATCAGCGAACCGTGCGCCTGCGCTTTTTTCGCCGCAAGACCGATCCACGTCACCGCGGCGGGGTCTGCGCGACGGTCAACGGCGAACCGACCCGTGTACAACTCATTTCCGAAGGCGAATTGACCGACGATATTTGTGTGCCGATGGATATGTCGCACAAAAAAGATTCAGTCGACGATTGCATCGTCACCGCCCAACTCCACGGCGATCTGCCCACCGAGATTCGCATTGATAAGACCGTTGGCATCCAGGCGACATATCAGAGCGAAATTACCGGTGTCGATCTAAACCGGCGCGCAGGCAACCGCCGCGACATCGTCATCTGGAGCAGTAACAACCAACGAGCTCCGTTGCTAGAATTCGACCTGTTCTCCGGGGCGATCCACCGCCTAACTAACCACGGCCAGAACGAGCCAGTCCTCTGGGAAATGCCGCTGGCCTTTTTTAAATCGTGCGGGATATCCAAACACGACTACCTCAATCAAGTACGCGATTTCTCGATCGAAGAAAACGGCCCCGACGCCATTCGATTGTACTTTCGCGCCACCAACCCCAACCAGCGCGCGCAATCCGAAACCTGGCTGCGCATCCCCTTCGAACATCCACGCCCCAGGCTCGAAGTTAAAATGCGGTTGACCGTGCTCGAGCAATGGGATGCGACAAATGCCGAATTCTCCGATATCTTCCCCTACCCTTCCAGACTACCCGAAACCTGGTTTCACGATGCGGTGCTTTTCGTCCAGCGAGACCGCACCTACTACAAACCGAACTTCCGTCCAGATCTCAGCGCCGGCAGCGGTGGCGACAGCGATGACCCACGCCTATTTTACGCCCTCTTTGCCGCCGACCGCGGCAATGTGCTGACGCTTTTCGAAAACCCGCACCATCCCGAGCGCAAATTCCACTATTCCGTTTGCGGCAACTATATCGACGTGCACGTCAATTATCTTTGCGACCAACCCCCCGTGGCGGCCGGGACCACCTTCGACGTTAGTTACACTTGCGAGTTGTATGGCGATGGACAGACCGGCCTAGACGAATTAAAAGCCATTGGCCTGCGCTCGCTTGAGCTCGGCGATATCGCGATCGATTAATAGGAGCAATACAAATAAGCCCTGCGCTATTTACCTTATTTTCCGAGCGGTTTGGATGCTGTCGACAATATCCAAACCGCCAATAAGCATCCGCTGATCTGGAATATAGACAACGGCAGATTCGATCTCGACGACAATCACAAGATCCATAAGCGCTGTGAGAAAAACCAGCGCGAGAATATAAAAAAAGTCGACCGACACGAGCTGGAGTTGTTGGCCATAAAAAAAATGTCTTAATATACCTGGATCGAATATCTGGAGTGAATACGATGCCACAATACCGTATCGGTCTTATAGGCTGCGGCTGGATCGCCCATTTTTACGCCCGCATTCTACCCAGCCTGCAAGAGCGCGCCGAGGTGGCCTGGGTCGCCGACCTCGAAGCCCCAAGGGCCGGAGAAATCGCCCGTCAGACCGGCGGCAAAACCCTCGCCGACTATCGCCACGGCCTCGCCGAGGTAGACGCAGTCTTTATCTTGCTACCCCACCACCTGCACCAAACCGTTGCCGTCGATTGCCTAGAGGCCGGCTGCCACGTGCTGCTCGAAAAACCCATCGCCCGCACTACCGCAGAAGCCGACGCCATTATCGCCGCTGCAGAAAAGGCCCAGCGCTGCCTGATGGTCGCCTACCCCCACCGCTACCGGACCAGTATGCGCCTGTTTAGAGATGCTGTCCTCGGCGGGGCCTATGGCCAACTGTTTATGCTAGACGCAAATATGGACGAGTCGCTCCAAGAATATGCTCTGGGTTGGATGGCGAGACGGGAAACGCTGGGCGGCGGCGTGTTTTTCTCCGCCTCACCGCACATGCTTGACGTTATGCTGTGGATCGCCGGCGACGTGCAGGCGCTGTCGATGGTCGGCACGCGGGCAGGGACGAAGATGGAAGGGGAAGATACGGCGGCCGCTATCATCAAATTCAAAAGCGGTGCGATCGGCGTCACCCGCCACACCTGGGCCTCACCTCGCCCGCGGATCTGGTATACGATGAACGCCACCTGTGCAAAAGCACAGGTCACCCTGACGACCCATCCCCTCGGCGACTTGGTCAGCGAAGGCCCCGAATGCCAATGGCTGACCCGCGTGGTGGCCTTAGATGAACAGGGCGACGAGAGGGTGCTGCACGAAAGCGACCAGGGCTTGGATCTAAAACCGGAGATCATCCATTTTTTGGACTGTCTCGATACTGGGCAAACGCCGGAGACCGACGGCCCAACCGCCCGGCGAATCGTCGAACTAGTGCAAGAGGCCTATCGAGACGCCGACGAGCGCGGTGCCAATATATAGGCAACCCACGGCGCAGGATGCTACTCTCGATCAATTGTAAGCGGTGCTCACTACGCCAATAGCACTTAGCCGAGGCCAGCCAGAAAACCCAGTTTTGCCACCATTTCTAACCACCATTTGGCCGGGGCCGAAAACGAGGTCATCTGATGCGTGATACGAACAGATCTTTGCCCTAAGGCTAATCCCGCCACAGACGCGAATCCTGGCGAATAAGCCAACGACTAATCGCGCCATCCTCGTCTAAATCGATGACTTCTTCCAATTGCGCCTCGAATTGATGATCGGTGACCTGGACGACCGGTGGCCAGAGGAAATGGCGCAAGACTTGGTGTGGCAAAGCCAGTGAGTCGAGGTCTGCCGTGTAGTGGCCATGCTCCTGACGAAAGCGGCGCTGGCGGTAGTAAATACCGCGCAGAAGCCGCCGAGCTTCCTCGGTCGGCGACTCAATAAAGGGCACTTCTTGCCTGCCGACCACGCCATCAGCGAACTGCACATAACCCCATTTTTCGGGGAAATGCATATCGATCAGCCCCTGCGGTGACCAGACCCAGTTGTCGGGGCTCTGTCCCTCTACCTTGACATAACTGCCCGAATCGTGTTCCAATGACCACTGTACTCGTGAAAAATTGATCCGCCATTGGTCGCCGTCAAGCGGCGGCGCCTGAGCGCGAGTCGCCTCCTTGAGCACCGCCCACGGCAAGGCCATTTCCACCGACCAACCCTGATCCTCGTCGCTCGGGTCGTTGATCGTGCCCCATACGGCGACGGCCGTCTGCAAACCGGCGATATCCCAGGCGTTCATATAGGGACCACCGTCGCGATAGGGTTTTAACAGAAACAGATCCCATTCGGTACCCAGAGCATTGATTTCGAATTCGTAATACTGGTGCGTATCGCCGTCGGGATCGATAAAGACCTCAAAGTCATTTTCGTGATAAATCGTTGCATCGCGCTCCGCATAGGTCGCCCATACGTGCGGTTCCTCCAGATCGGCCGCCAGATAGAGATATTCATCGTCCCAGAGCATCTTGGCACGCGTTTTAAAAGTCGGCAGCCGCTTGCGCTCCCCCTCGATGTCGACAAACGCCGCCGTCCACATCGCCCGTTGCCAGGACGGCTCGTCCAACTTGCCGTCGATTTGCAACGCGCCGGCCGTGCGGTACGCCACATAGCTCAACGGCATGATGCTTTCAACATATTCTAGATCAAAGCTCCGCTGTCCCCATCCGGTGGCGACCAATAACCCGAGCATGAAAAAAACTCTGCACAGCATAACCACTCCTTTTAACGATTCTCCTAAAAGCGCCCTCTTTGTAAATATACCGTAGCGACTGGACAAATGCTTGTCCAATAGATTTTGATACCGCTCCCTCATTGATTTGCAAGAAATTACATTATCCCTTTGTTTTTAACGGTTTCTGGCTCTTTTTACCGCTAAATTGGAATCATATGCACCTGATGCTATTGGGCGCACCGGCCTCCGGAAAAGGCACCCAGGCCGACCGCCTCGCTAAGCACTTCGGTCTCGTCCATATATCTACCGGCGAAATATTGCGCCAAGCCTGCACCGAAGGCAGCGAACTCGGCGAACTGGCCAATGATCATCTCAAAGAGGGACAATTGGTGCCCGACCATATCGTCGTACAATTGGTGCTCGACGCCTTAGATGACGCCGATGGCGGTTATATCATGGATGGATTTCCGCGCACCTTGCGCCAGGCCAGGGGATTTGACGTGATATTGGGCCAGCGCGATTTGCCGCTAGACTCGGTCATCTTTATCGAAGTTGCCGATCGCATTTTGCTCGAACGCAGCACCGGGCGGCGCGTCGACCCCGTCACCGGGCGCGTTTACCACGTGCAATTCGCCCCTCCACCGGTAGAGATCGCCAATCGGCTCGAACAACGGGAGGATGACGGCGAGCAGGTCGTCAAAGAACGCCTTGGAATCTACCATCGTACGACTTCCGAGGTCGTCGAGCATTATCGGCAGCAAGGCCTAATCACCCGCATAGACGGCGCCCAAGACCCCGACCAGGTCTTCGCCCACATTATCGAGCAACTAAATTGAGCAACTAAATCGCATCCTCGCCATCCGGAGTAATAACTATGGCCGACCAGGATAAAATAGCGCTATACAAAAGCGGCATGGGCAAATTCGCCCTGCAGGACTTTGCCGGTGCCCTCGGCGACTTCGCCCAAGCTCTTGCCATTGACCCCGAATTCGCCGACGTGCACCAGTCGATGGCTCATTGCCACGAAAAACTCGGCGATTTGGACCAGGCTCTCAGTTGCGCGCAGAAGGCCGTCGAATTCAATCCCAACGATTTCCTCGCCCACACCAGCCTCTCCATTTTCTACCAGCGCAAGGGAATGATCACCGAGGCTGAAAAGGAAAAGGCCATTGCAGCCCAGCTGCAACCGGACGGCCCGCTCTAAGCTCACTGACTCGTTAATCCGTTTATGCAGATTGGCCCGTACAAGCTCGCCCCCTTCAGACCCGATATGCCGATCCTGACCCTGGCGCCGATGGCCGGGGTCGGCAACTGGGTCTTCCGCTTGATCTGCGCCAGACTGGGCGCTGGCCTGGTCGGGGTCGAGTTCATCAACTGCCGCTCGATCGGTATCCGCTCCCGCAAAAGCTTGCAGATGCTCGACTTCT
>Ga0315326_10002263_pt1 | contig 10308 bp, 10 predicted proteins | sample M180m32315metaG_FD_203457 | JGI IMG/M metagenome (GOLD analysis project Ga0315326, IMG submission 203457) | Ammonia-oxidizing marine archaeal communities from Monterey Bay, California, United States - M1 80m 32315 | ecosystem: Environmental > Aquatic > Marine > Coastal | place: USA: California... | reverse complement strand
ATTTGTTGAAATATGTGTTGGTGTTTTTTCCATAATGGTTTTTGTTTTTTTCCCATTTCCAGTTAAAACTAAAATACTTTGCATATTACAATTTATTGCGGCTTCAATATCACAAACACTATCACCGATCATCAATGATTTTTCTAATTCTATTTTATGATCTTTTGCGGCTTGTTCAAACATTCCTATTCCAGGCTTTCTATAATTTGTTGCAGCTTCAGGATGATCGGTACAGTAATAAATACTTATTAAATTAAGATTATTTTCAAAAAAGAAATTTAATATATAATCATTAATCGAGCTAAGATCATCAATATCAATTTTACCTCTAGCAACGCCTGATTGATTAGTGATGATACAAAATTGACGAGTTATTTTTTTTAGATTACGTAGTGCCTCTAAAGTAAAATCATAAAAATTATAGTCATTTAATGAGCTTATGTATCCTGGGTCTGGATTAAGTGTTCCATCGCGATCAAGAAAAATTGTATCAAACTTTTTCATCTATTAATTCCTTATTAAAGACATCAAAAATTTGAATTGAACTTTTAAAGAAATAATAAGAACCAATTATGACTAGGGGTACATAACTAATAGCATGGAGAACAATGGCAAAGGTTTGAGATTCAATACTATTAAACATAAAAAGGCTGTTCATAACATAATAAGTGGCAAAATGATGAGTTCCTATTGCCCCAGGTGCGGCTGGAATTGACATTGCCATTGATGTCAATAATAAAACCACGCTTATTTGAATCCATGAAAGATTTATACTTAAAGAAAGCAAAGTAAAATAGGTAACAAAAAAAAGAATAATCCACGTAACAAGTGTATGAAAGGCTATAATGTATATATTTCTATATTCAGATAATGAAGTAAATCCTTTGCTAAATGATCTCAGGGTTTTTATAAATGAATAAATACTTTTGAACCGTATTATCCAGGATCCTGTAATTTTTTCTACAATTAATTTCTTTTTAAAAGAAATAATCCAAAGCAGAAGAAAAGTTGTCAAAATAAGAGATATAGATAATATTAATGAAATTTGAATATCAGATGGAAATGAGTACACTAAGCTAACCATAAAAAATAGGGCCATAAGCCCAAATAGATCACATACTCTCTCTAGAACAATCGAACCTAAAACTGTTGATGTTTTTAAATTATTTGTATTTGATATTGAATACCCCCTCAACACTTCTCCCATTTTAAATGGGAGAACTGAATTACCAAAATAACCTATCATATTTGAAGCAAATAAATCTTTTATTTTTATAGACTTAACAGAAAAAAGCAGTAGTCTCCATCTAAATGCTCTAATCAGAGTATAAAAAATCAATAAAATTATTGCAGCTAAAAGATATAGCAAATCAATCGAATCAAAACTTTTTTTAATTTGTATGAAATCTATATTTCTAAATGAAAAATACAGACCAACAAAACTTAAAGAAAAACCAATAAATAACTTTAACCATTTATTCATGAAGATTAATAATCTCTTTTGGATTAGGTTGAAAATTTTCATACATGGTTAAATTGCCAGTTTGAAAATTATTAATTACAATATTAATATATTGATCTTTTGCATAGGTAAGATTCATTCGTTTAGGTTCACCTGATTTTAAGATATCGATTTGACCATTATACCCGAGCTCGGGTATATTAAAAATAATTTTGATTTTCTCATTCGAAATAATTGATTTATTAAAAACAATATTTTCTATATTCCCCGTAAGAAGAGAAAAAATCCCAATATCATCATTTATTATTTTATCAATAATAAGCTGATTAGAAAGCTTATTATAAGTCTGAATTGTATCTCCAGAAATAAAAATTGTTTCTTGATTCATATCAATAATAAAATGTGTCTTATTGACAATTTCTATTTTTGCTATGGATTCAGAGCTAAGCTCAAATTCCTTTTGCATGATTTGAGCAGTAAATGTAACTCCTGCCTGGTTATTTAAAGTGCTTAAAAACTTTTTATACCACCTATCATTTTGACCATAAGAAATACAAACTGAAAATAGAAAATAGAGTGATATTCTCGAAAACATCTTTCTTTAATCAATAGAATCTAAGTAGGATTCATCAACTAACACTTCACGTGCCTTGCTACCGGTAAATGAACCAACAATTCCAGCTTGTTCCATCTCATCAATTAGTCTTGCTGCTCTTGAATATCCAACTTTTAATCTTCTTTGAATTAGTGAAATAGATCCTTGTTGATGCATTACCACCAACTTAACAGCTTCATCAAAGAGAGCATCAAATCCTCCGCTTCCATTTTCAGTAACCAGTCCACCCGCGCCCATTGTTTCGCGTGGACTTTCCAAAACTAAATCATCTGCCTCTGCTTGACCCTCAATATGCGTCATCAAAGCTTGGATTTCATCTAGACTTAAAAAGGCATTGTGCAACCTGCTGGGTTCAGATGAGCCATAACCCAAATACAACATATCTCCTTTTCCAATTAATTTCTCTGCACCTGAACTATCTATAATGGTTCTGGAGTCAATTTTAGTAGCCACCTGGAATGCTATTCTTGAAGGGAAATTAGCTTTTATAACTCCGGTAATCACATCAACTGATGGTCTCTGGGTAGCAACAACTAAATGAATACCTACAGCTCTAGCTAATTGGGTCAGTCTCGCTATTGGAGCTTCAACTTCTTTCGCATTTAGCATCATTAGATCAGCTAATTCATCAATTAATACCACAATGAATGGCATAATTTTTCCATCTTTTCCATTTAGAATCTTTTGATTGTACTCTGCAATATTTCTCACCCCAGCATCAGCAAGAACATCATATCTTTTACCCATCTCTTTTTCAACAGCACGGAGGGCAATCACGGCATTCTCTGGTGTGGTAATTATTGGCTCATCTATATCTTCGATTTTGAGCAAATGATATTTAGAAAGACTGCGATAGACCGCCATTTCAACTTTTTTTGGATCAACAATCACAAATTTTACTTCATCAGGAGTAGCCTGATATAGCACACTTGCAAGGATGGTGTTCATGCAAACTGATTTACCAGATCCAGTAGTACCAGCTATAAGAAGATGTGGCATTTGAGCTAGGTCTAAAGTGGCAATCTCACCATTGGTAGATTTGCCTATCGCTAGCGTCAATTTTGATTCTGATTTGGCAAATTTTTCTGAATTAATCACAGATTTAAAATATACCATATCAGGATTGCGGTTAGGAATTTCTATACCCACCGATGATTTGCCTGGAATTGGAGCTATTACTCGAACTCGACTTGCCTCCATTACTCGAGCTAAATCATCTGATAATGCTACAAACTTATTAACCCTTACTCCTTCCGCAGGTTCAACTTCGAACAAGGTAATAACAGGGCCAGGGCTAACATTGACAACTTTTCCAATAACGCCGAAGGTCTCAAGCGATTGTTGAAGAAAATTTGCACGCTCAACAAGTTCGTCTTTAGTAATTCCCCCTTGAATACTTACAGGGTTTGTCAGTAGCTCAGGAGAAGGTAATTGAAACTCTTTTTTGGGAAGTTTTCTTTCTTCAACGGTATCTAGATCAATCTCTTCTTCTTGAATCATCTCTTCGACTTCAATTTTCTCTCCACCATCTTTCGTAACATCTAAATTTTTATCATCTAGTATATCATCTACATTATCTATCACTTTATCTTCAATGGGTTGAGGTTCAGGTTCTGGATTTTCATCTTGAACTTCATCCGGTATTTTACTTGAATCTGTATCTGGTGGATCTAGAGGTAAATCGTTGTTTTGTTGCTCGTCAATCTTGGTAAGCAGGTTTTGAGTGTGTTCCTTTTTTTCTTGCTCCGCTAATAGGTTATCTGAAACCAGTTTTTTATCAGCGCGCTTCTTTTCAAACTTTGAATAAAGATTTTTTATTGGCTTGTAAAAACTATAACCAAAATAGCTTCTGATTAAAACCAACCATAGCGCAATAATGAGTAATAACGATCCAATATTCCCAAGGAAATCATAAAATAAAATTGCTATCAATCCACCAGTCATTCCGCTTAAAGGAAAAGATAAATTATCTAAACCATAGTAGACAATTTGAATATAACCAAAACTAATAGAAGCAAGTATTACCGCGCCAAGGGTATATAGGGATGGCCTGCCAATAGAATCAAAATCCTTATGCATGAAAAACCAAATACCCCATACACCAGATAATAAAGGAATAAAGAAGGAGCTATAACCAAAGCCAAGTTTAATAAAAAAGTAAGATAACCAAACTCCAAGTATCCCCATTGGGTTTTCAACTTTAACATTTGGTGAAATTCCAGGATCTTCATTAGGATTATATCCAATAAAACTTAATAAACTCAATACTGAGATAGTTGTTATAAGAATTCCTAATATTTCTAAACGTTTTTCTTTCATATCTTATTAGCCTAGCACTGTTCCAGTTTTATAAAAAGGAGCTTCAACAACCCTACACTTTAAATACTTACTCCTTACTTCAATGAATAGTTCGCTACCTATATTAGAATAGTTAGTATCAATAAATGCCAGACCAATGCCTTTTTGAAGCGAAGGTGACTGCGTACCGCTTGTTATATAACCAACATCTAGTGAATCTTTTATGATTGGATATCCTTTGCGAGGAATCCCTCTATCAATCATTTCAATAGCAACAAGCGCGCGAGCTGGATTTATATTGATTTGATTTAACGCTTTTTTTCCAATAAAATCTTTTTTATTCATTTTTGTAATCCATCCCAACCCAGACTCAATCGGGTTAATGCTTTGATCGATATCATTGCCATAAAGTACATATTTCATTTCCATCCTGAGAGTATCTCTACAGCCAAGTCCAGCGGGAGCAATTTTATCTTTTGAATCAGAAAACAACAACTTCCATATTTTTTCAGTAGAGATATTATCTGCATAAATTTCAAATCCAAGCTCACCTGTGTATCCAGTCCTAGATATAGTTGCGGGGTATCCATTAATATTGGCAATAGAAAAACGATAATATTCCATTTTATCTAAATCAATATCTGTATAATTATTTAATATATCGCGAGACTTAGGACCCTGAACAGCAACCAGTCCAATTTGACTGCTTACATCTGCAACTATCACATTTTCTGGCTTATGCGTAATAATCCAATCAAAATTCTTTTCTATATTGGAACAATTAACAACAAGCATAAAATAATCTGGATATCTATAAACCAAAACATCATCTACAATACCGCCATCTTCAAAGCACATAGCAGAATACTGAGCCTGCCAAACATCTAAAGTGGTTACATCATTGATGGTAATTTGATTTAAAAAATCCATTGCCCCTTCACCAGAAACAAAAAACTCTCCCATATGACTAACATCAAAAATTCCACATGACTTTCTAACTGCTAAATGCTCATTAACAATCCCCGCATACTGTATAGGCATCTCATAGCCCGCAAAATCAACGAGCTTTGCCCCAAGTTTTATATGTTCAGAGTACAAAGGTGTCTTTTTCATTGGGATTCAAAAAAATCTTTAAGCTTGATTAAACCCTCATTGATATCTTCGACAGATATTCCAGAATAAGCTAGTCTAATATAATAGTCAGTCTCATCTGCTTGAGCTCTTCCAAAATGTTCGCGAGTACAAAAAGATACATTTGCATTATTAAGAGCGCCATTTTGTAAATCTTCAATTTTATGAAGTCCTTTTCTTTCCATTATTTTAGTTACATTAGGAAACAAATAAAAAGTAGTGCGGGGTGCAGTTATATTAATGCCATTAATGGCATTAAGGCCTTTAATGGTAGCGTCTCTACGATCTTTAAGAGTATTTAATATATTTATCGATCCACTCTGATCACCATTCAGAGCTTCAACCATAGCATTTTGAATAAAATGAGTGGTGCATGATTCAGCGTTTACATTTAATTTGGCAATTCTTTTAATTATTTCCTTAGGGCCGATTGACCCACCAACTCTCCATCCTGTCATCGCGAACTTCTTAGAAAAAGTATAGAGTATGACTGTTCTCTCTTTCATTCCCGGAAGAGAAACGATTGAGTTTGCATCTCCATCATAGACAATCTCAAAGTAAGCTTCATCAGAAAGCACCCAAAGATTATGCTCAATCGCTATTTTTGCTATAGCTTCCATTTCATTTTTTGATGATTCAGCAGATATGGGATTTTGATAATTATTGTAAATCAGTGCAACAGTTCTATCCGTAATGGAGTCAGATAGCTTTTGAATATCAATATCAAAACCAGAATCTGTTTGAACAAAAGAATAAGGAACAGCTTTACCTCTCTGGTATTCAATCTGAGATTCATAAATTGGGTAACCAGGATTTGGATATAGTATCTCATCACCAGGATTCATAATCGAAGAAATAAATTTTCCTATTGTCGGCTTACCTCCAGGCTGTATTGCTACATTATCTGGTTCATAATTCACACCTCTCTTATTCCCTACGTCATTAGCCAATGCTTCTCTTAAAGGTAAAATACCTTCTGAAGGGCAATAACCTGTTAAGCCGTCATTAATACTCTTAATTGTTGCCTGTACAATATTTTCAGGAGTTGGGAGATTAATATCTCCCAAATGAAAAGGATATACTTTATTACCTTTATCTGCCCATTCCTTAGCTTGCGCAGATACAGCAAACGCTGTTTCAGTACCTAAATTTTGTAATTGATTTGCATACTTCATTGAAATCAAGACATCTGCTTTAACACTTCACGAATCACATCTTCCAATTTTTCAGGAATTTTTGATTCTTTTTGTAATTCAGATAAAGCAGTTGAAATTTGTTTAGAATTATAACCCAATGACTTTAGGGCATTTGTTGCATCTTTTACAATAACTGTGTCTGCTCCATCAGAAAAGCCAAGCGTTTCATCTTTTTTATTATCTATAGAAAATTTTTCTTTAAGCTCTATAATAATTCGCTTTGCTGTTTTTGCACCAATCCCTGGAATTATTGTAAGTGACTTAACATCGCTTTCTATAATTTTTTGTTTAAACTCATTTGGGGTAGTTCCAGATAATATATTCATGGCCGATCTCGGACCAATACCGCTTATTGTATTCAAATTTAAAAAGAGCGATCTTTCTGAATGTTTTATAAAACCATATAAATTCAATAGGTCTTCCTTAACATGAAGATGCGTTAATAGCGTTACGCTTTCATTGATTTTTGGCAATTTTTCATAGGTGGAAATAGATATATTTAGGTTGTAAACAATCCCGCTGATTTGCACCTGTGCGCCTGTGGGGCTTTTTGCCGTTAATTTTCCTGAAATTGACTCAATCAAGCTCATAAATATTTATTTTGATTAATATGGCACAGGCCTATTGCAAGAGCATCAGTAATGTCGAGAGATTTTATTGTTTTATCGATATTAAGAATTTTTTCAACCATATATTTTACTTGTTTTTTAGTAGCCGACCCACTGCCAGTAACAGACTGCTTTACTTTTTTTGGTGCATAAACCATGGAAGGTATCCCTTTCGATGCAGCTGAAAGCAATAAAACACCTCTAGCTTGCCCCAAAAGGATGGCGGATTTAACGTTTTGACTATAAAATGAATCTTCGATTGCCATGGATTGTGGGTTGAATTTATCAATTAAATCATTCATATGACTATTTAAATACTCAAGTCTATTTGGAATAGACTCCTTAGTTGGTGGAGTAACTAATCCATAGGCAACAACCTTAATCTGACTACCTTTGTAGTCAAGGATTCCAAATCCAGTATTATTGAGTCCTGGATCGACACTAATTACTCTTTGAATGCTAATCAAGAGATTATTGTTTAGTGTTAGAAAAATTTATTTGAAAATTTGATGCGATATTTTGAACATCATCATGCTCTTCAAGCTGCTCCATCAAAGTTATTAATTTTGAAGATTCTGAATCAATTATATCTACAATATTTTTTGGAACCATTTCAATTTTTGAAGAGAGTATATTATAGCCTTTATGCTCAAGTTTTTCCGCTATATCAGCGGTTAGTGGTGGCTTGGAAGTAATTAAAAAATCTGATTCATCTCTAGTAAAATCCTCAGCTCCTGAATCAAGTGCATCGTTAAATAACTTTTCTTCATCAACTGAATTAGATTCGATGATTATTTGACCTAATTTTTCAAACATCCAAGATACTGATCCATTTTCACCAAGATTACCCCCATACTTGCTCATTAAATGCCTTATTTCAGCAACAGTCCGATTTTTATTATCTGTCATTACTTCCATTATAATCGCTACACCTTCCGGTCCATAGCCCTCGTAAGAAAGCTCTTCGTAGTTAACTCCTTCAAGCTCACCAGCGCCTTTTTGAATATTTCGCATGATTGTATCGTTTGGCATATTAGCTGCTTTTGCGGTTGATATGGCTTGACGTAATCGAGGATTTGATTCTGGGTCGCTACCTCCATTCTTAGCAGCAACCATTAATTCCTTGATTATTTTAGTAAACACCTTTCCTCTTTTAGCATCCTGAGCAGCCTTCTTGTGTTTAATATTTGCCCATTTACTATGACCAGCCATAGCAATATCCTTTATTTTTCTTCAGTGTAATAACGATTCAATTTTTTGCAATAAAGATTTAGGAGGTTTTTTAGGCTTACCATTTTTATCTATAAACCCATGAACTGTTTTACCGATTGCAACTATCGAATGATCATTTTCATTTAAAACGTTATAATCTATTTGAAGTCGCGCAGAGGGCATCTGAGCAATACGTGATTCAATCAATAGCTTATCTTCAAAGCGAGCGCTTTTCTTATAGTCGCAAGACGCTGAGACAACAGGCAGGAAAAAACCATCTTTTTCAATATCTTTTACAGCAAAACCAATACTATCAAGCAATTCCGTTCTAGCTAATTCAAAAAATTCAAAATATCTTGAATAGTAGACAATACCCATTTGATCTATATCTTTATAATAAACTTTAACATGAAAAATATGAGATATCATTTTCCTTCTGATATTTTTCCCATTTTCTCATAACGCTTGATGCGTTGATCTAAAAAAGTGGTTGGATCAACCGATCGGAGTGTATCTATTTCATTTAATATTGAAGATTTTATCAATAAAACAGCTTGGTCAAGCTCTCGATGAGCTCCACCAATAGGCTCTTTTATTATTTCATCACAAATCCCCATTTCTAAAAGATCTTCAGGGGTAACCTTCATAGCATCAGCAGCTTCAGGTGCTTTTGCTGCATCACGCCATAATATAGATGCACATCCTTCAGGGCTGATTACTGAATACCATGTATTTTCCATCATTAACATTCTATCGCAAATACCAATACCAAGAGCACCTCCACTAGCACCCTCACCAATCACGACTGTAACGATAGGTGTTTTTAAGCGAGACATTTCGAATAAATTTCGAGCAATTGCCTCTCCCTGACCTCTTTCTTCGGCGCCAATACCCGGATAGGCGCCTGGGGTATCGATCAATGAAATAATTGGGAGATTAAATTTTTCAGCTAATTTCATAACTCGAAGTGCTTTTCGATACCCTTCAGGTCGCATCATGCCAAAGTTTCGGGAAATATTTTCTTTAGTATTTTTTCCTTTTTGCTGGCCAATATAAACGACTTTAGTATCTTCAATTGACCCCAAACCACAGACAACCGCTGAATCATCTCCAAAATATCGGTCACCATGGAGTTCTACAAAATCAGGAGAAAGAGACTTAATATAATCCATCGATAATGGGCGCTGCGGGTGTCTCGCTAGCTGTACTTTTTGCCAGCGCGTTAAATTAGAAAAAATTTCCTCTAAACATGTTTTTCTTTCAGAAATTAAACTAGAAAGCTCACCTGACGAGCTTTTAGAATTAGGCTCCGATTCAAGCTCAAGTATTTTTTGATCTATTTCTTTTAAAGGCTGTTCAAAGTCTAGATAATAATTTGGCATTTTTTTCTAATAAATTGATAGTGAATCTAAATCTTTTTATTATTGTATTTATTATTTATTCCTGCGAAATATTTTCCAGATCCTGAATCTCCAAACCATCCAAACAGCTTCAAACATTATTGCTTTACTCATCTTAGATTCACCAATAGTTCTATCTATAAAAATAATTGGGTGTTCTGCTAATTTATAACCTTTGTGCCATGCACGAAAATTCATTTCTATTTGAAATGAATACCCTGAAGAGCGAACATCTTTTAAGTTGAGTGATTTTAATGTACTAGCTTTCCAAGCTTTATACCCGCCAGTTGCATCCTTGACCGGCATACCTGTTACAATCCTAGAATAGACGCTTGCCCCATAGCTTAAGAATAGTCTTTTTAGTGGCCAATTAACAACGCTAATT
>Ga0315326_10002255_pt1 | contig 10318 bp, 8 predicted proteins | sample M180m32315metaG_FD_203457 | JGI IMG/M metagenome (GOLD analysis project Ga0315326, IMG submission 203457) | Ammonia-oxidizing marine archaeal communities from Monterey Bay, California, United States - M1 80m 32315 | ecosystem: Environmental > Aquatic > Marine > Coastal | place: USA: California... | reverse complement strand
AATATCTTGCGACAAAAGCAAGGCACTATTTCCAATAACCACTTTATATTCTTCATTATCCCTGCTGAGCTCGGCAGTAATCCCATTTCCTGGTAAGGCTCTGAAGGTCAGAGGCCAAACAAGTTCAATATTTCTGTCACGAGCAAGGTCAAACATTGCGGTTGCATGTGGATGGTTTGATCCTCGCTCAGCGCTTGCCACCATAAAAATTAGCTCTTCCTCACTAAACGTTGAGTCCGCACTAGTAGCTATCTGGGTTACGCGAGGTGCCCCATGGGTTAGAGTCCCAGTTTTATCAAATAATAGTTTTTTCGTCTTGGTTAAATTTTCAAAAACCCCAGCATTAGAAATTAATATTCCTGATTTTGCAGCCTGACCAACTGACATCGCGATAGCTGCTGGAGTTGCGAGACCCAGAGCACACGGACACGCAACTACCAAAACAGTGACCGAGTTAATGACGGCGAAGGTAAATCCATTAGAAGGACCAAAAAACCACCAGCCAAAGAATGTGAAAATGGCCAGACACAAGACCGCTGGCACAAAAACCGACGCGAGTCTATCTGCAAGTTCCTGAATTGGTGCCTTCGATGCTTGAGCACGCTCGACAAGTTGAGCAATATTTGAATAAACACTTGAATCGCCAACGGTTGTTACCTTCACCTTCACAGTGCCATTGATATTCTGGCTCCCACCGATCAATAAGTCACCAACCCCCTTTGAGATAGGCTTAGATTCACCAGTGACCATCGATTCATCAGCTGAAGTCCCTCCCTCGATAATCTGTCCATCAACAGGCACTCTTTCACCTGCCCTAACAATTACAACTTCACCCGTCCTGACCGCTTTTGCCGGAATCTGAAACTCAGATCCATCAGTCTCGATTACATTTGCTGTCTCCGGGTAAGTCGACGCTAGATTTCGTAACATCTGCCCCGCATTATGCCGAGCTCTCGCCTCTAGAAAACGCCCTAACCATAAGAAAAACACTACTAAGACGACTGCATCAAAATAAAGCGCCTGATTCGAAATCTGTATCGATACCCACGCGAAAGGCGTAAATAAGACAACCACACTATATATATATGCTGTGGTGATTCCAAGCGTTATAAGCGTATTCATATCGGCTGATCTGCTTTTCAGAGACCGTAACGTTGCTGTGTGAATTGGAGCAGCAATCCAACTGATCGAAACGCTCGCTAAGACAAACGACACAAACTTACTAGCCTCAATATCAAAAAATCGAATAGATGAATCAACAATTTCAAACGAGAAAAAAAAACGAGCGCACATAAATAGCAGAACAGGTATTGCTGTAAGGACTCCTATAAATGTCCTAAATCGAAGAACTGCGATTTCTCTGTCTTGTCTGCGGAAAACTGATTCCAGCCATGAAAACTTCGATTCGCCACTTGGAAACTCTAACTCGTATCCAATCTGCTTAATTGCTGCCGTTAGTGCGCCCTCAGTATTATCTGCAATCTCTTCGACTTCGATTATGGCGCTATTTGTAACCAGATTTACAGACGCAATGGTTACTCCTTCGATTTCTAAAAGTGCTGACTCCACTCTTCTAACGCATGAGGCGCAAGTCATCCCAGAAACAGATCCGCTTAGTACGGTTCCGATAATTGAATTCATCTCACTCACCAGTCGATGTATCTGCTACAAAGACCTTGTGATCAAACGAGCGATTGCAAACTCCATCGATTGTCCCCATGGCATCTCAACTTGGGTGCTCTCGATTTGATAATTCGAACCAAGTTCGTCCAAAAGTCGCCAAGCGGCAGTGACCTCAGCAATTGCATGATGATCACAACATGATTGAATAGTCTGTCTCTTAAGTGCCCGATGAAATTCGACCGTTTCTGTAGAACTGCCACATGGGCAAGTATATGAAATTTCTGCACCGTAATCAGTCGCATCAATCACAGGCTTGGGATCGTACTTCGCACCAGACGAACCTGCTACTGGTGCAAGCGCTGCCGATCCTAAAGAGTACCCGGCCTCCCCCAACCGAATTTGCAACGTATCGAGTATTAGCCCTTGCTCGAGAGAAAGTGAAAATGAGCGCCTATCCGCATCTCCAGTTAGAAATTTGGCACCATCAGTGGCATCTGTAGTCGCTTTAATAGTCTCAATGCAACTTTCGCAAGTGATATCTTGACTAAATAATGTAATCTCAACTGCCATAGCTAACTCCCTTGTTAACTATACTTTAAATATCAAACCAACAGCTAGTTGAACCCAACCTTGAGAAACTAGGAGATTAGAGGTCCTATGGTACACAACGAAGACGATTTAGCCCTGCTAACCCACGCAGTCTACAGCCCCAAAAATAGCTCCGATCTAAATCTTCCTACTATTATATTGCTGCATGGATACGGAGCTCACGGTCTAGATTTGCTTCCGCTCGCGCCGCATCTTTGTGAAGGAAAAGCGTTGATAATTTGTCCGCAGGCGCCTCACACAGTTGGTGTCCCTGCCGGTTACCAAGCCCCTTCGAACAATCAAATGTTTACCTGGGAACAGCGCGATGAGCACGGCGAAAAAATAGAGGGCGACATTGAAGAAATGGTCTCTGTGCTTGAATCTTTTATTCCGGCGGCGTTAAGAAAGTACGCTGCGAAAGAAGAAAAAGTAGCACTGGTAGGGTTTAGCCAAGGGGGGTCGCTAGCCTATCGACTAGCATTCAGCAATCAAATTACAACATCTGCGGTTGCTGCCTTATCAACGTGGTTGCCTGACGATCTAGATCAAATAGACAGTTTACCAACAGACCTTCCGATACTCGTGCAACACGGTACTGACGATCCTATGGTCGACATTGAACGTGGTCGAGAATCATATAAAAGGCTTGAAACGCGAGGTGCCAACGTAACAATGAAAGAATACTCAATGCAACACGAAATCAATCAAGATTCAATATCTGATCTGTCAATTTTTCTAGCTAAGTACCTAACATAACGAAGAAATCATCCGACCAAACACTCGCGAGTAGTTCAATCTCCAACACGTTTCCACTGGACTAACGTATATGGTGGATCAACGTCCTTGTGATGTTCAAAGACTGCTTCTACTTCCTCGCCGATAGTTATAGGCCGCAATGGATCACCGAGTAGGTTTCCCACCATACGAACATTATCTGCGCCTGGTAGTTCAACTAGCACAACCATATAAGGACAACTCGCTTGAAGAGCGGGGTGCACCGGATGCCAAACCCTCTCCCAAGAATAAATTTTACCCTTCGGCTCGATCTCCACATATTCAAGATCAAATTTGTGACATCTGTGACAAATCCATTCCGGTCCCCACTGATGAGCATCGCAAGAATCGCAATATTGTACTACTAAACTATTTCGTTCAATCGCATCCCAATAAGGGGTATCTAAGCCATCTTGCCAAGGCCTCGGAGCCGCGAGCCCAGGCGGTAAATAGTTATCTGGTTCAGAAGCATGCCACTGAGAAAGTTCACCTGTCGTCATCGATCTACCCCCAAAATACAACTACTTACCGGAGTCACCATCGGGCCAGACGCAACTAGAGCCACCTCGGCATCCGATACCTGATTGGGAGACTGCCCGCGAATTTGTCGGGCTGCCTCAATAATCAATTCCAAGCCATGCATATAGCACTCGGCTAGATTTCCTCCACTTGTATTAATAGGCAGTTTACCTGTGGACTTAAAATTCTCAAGGGTAAATATGTCGTTTACTTCATCAGCTGAGCAAAGGCCATGCTCAACGATGCTCATCATAACTCCGCCTGTGAAATTCTCATAAACCTGAGATACATCGACATCGTTAGGAGTTAGGCCCGCAATCTCGTACAACCGCTTCCCAACATGCTGAAAATTTGATGTGGCATATATGTCCGCATTATGAGCTGGAGCCTGATTTCGGGCTGTCGACCCCTGAGCCGCTGCCAAAACCACTGCGGGCGTCGGCTTTAAGTCTCGGGCACGCTCCACCGACGTCACGATAATTGCAGCCGCACCATCATTCTCCATGCAGCAATCGAACAGATGAAAAGGTTCAACAATCCATCTGGACTGATCATAAATTTCTTCTGTCAGTTCCCTGCCATGCATAACTGCTCGAGGATTTTGCTGGGCATGGTGATAAGACGCCATAGAAATTGCTCGAAGTGCTTCTTGCTGAACACCATTTTCGTGCATAAATCTTCTGACACGCATAGCAAATGATTGAGCAGGTGACATTAATCCAAATGGAGCAGTCCATTTACCATCATTATTTACTTCATTTACAACGGCGCCCTGCCCAAATCTCCCAAATTGACCTTGGGCCAAGGCACGATACACGACAACTACCTCACATTGGCCAGAAATAATTGCTGAGACCGCGTTAGCCAGTGCACCTGAACCGCCACCGCCACCGCCACCCCAAAACATATTTGATAAGCGCATCTCTTTAATATCAAGAGCAGCCGCTATCCGATCCGGAGAAGATCGTTCGTTGGAATAAGAGCAAAACCCATCAATATCCCTGGGGTCAATACCAGCGTCTTCACAAGCTAACAAAATCGCTTCCAAGCACATCTTGAATTCACCATCTGGAGCCATCGCACGCTTGTAATATTTGGTTTCACCCAGTCCTGATATTGCTGTTCTTCCGCGCATCGGATGATCTGACATTAAATACCTACCAATCCCTCATGTATACATTGCGTCAAAAGAGTAACAAAAAAAGTTCCGTACGTCAGCAAATAAATGCATGTGGAAAATGGCTTTCAGCGCTAAACTCAGAATCATGAAAAATAAAGACGCAATGACTCAATTACTGGACGATCTTAAGGATGAGCAGGACTACCTAGATGGAGCCCTCGCAGACATAGACTTAGACACTTGGGAAAATAAATCTCCAGCGGATGGCTGGCTTTTACGTGACTGTATCTCTCATCTTGCTGATGTCGACGAAACTGCCGCACATGTCGCAACAAAAAAAGAAATGCCGGTCAGAGCGCCTTCTGATCAAACAAATACTCCCAAAGATACTCTTCAAAATGATCGACAAAGACAAGCTAGGAATTTATCAATTCCAGAATTATTGGCTTGGTGGCGAAGAGTTAGAAAAGAACAGAACGACGCACTCAGAAAACTTGATGCCAAGGATCGATTACCTTGGGCTGGACCACCCATGTCCGTTCGGTCTTTCGCGACTGCTCGCTTAATGGAGTGTTGGTCGCACGGTCTAGATGCGCTTGATGCTGCAAAAATTACTCCTGTTGACTCAGACCGTTTGTTACACGTAGCCCATCTTGGAGTCATCACCCGAGGGTTTGCCTATCAAAACCGTGGTCTTGATGTACCGACTACGGAAATCAGAGTTGAATTAATATCACCGTCTGGCGATATATGGGAATGGGGTGATCCCGAAGCAAAAAATCGCATTACCGGCTCTGCAAGTGAATTTTGTCGGGTAGTCACAAGAAGATTACATCTAGACGATACTCAAATAAAAAGTGAGGGTAAAAGTGCTTCCGAATATCTAAAAATAGCTCAAGCTTTTGCTGGCCCTCCGGGGCCAGATCGACAACCTAAAAACCACTAACACTAGCCAAAAGCTAAGGACCGGAGATTAGCAAATGAATGATCGAATCCTTCGGTATGGAATCGTAGGAGTGGGCTTAATGGGTCGAGAGCACATTCGAATACTCTCACTAATCCCAAACGTTGAAGTTGCCGCCTTTTACGACCCCGATCAAACCTCCCGCACTCAAGCATCAGAGCTCATACCAACTGCAAAAGCCTACGACGATTTTGATAAATTCTGCAAGAGAGACGATATTGATGCTCTGATTATTTCCTCACCAAACCACACACATGCTGAAATGCTTCCGAAACTGATTCACAATAACCAACATATTTTGATCGAAAAACCCTTAGCCACATCAATCAAAGATGCAAAAATGATTTCAGATCTGTTACACAATTATCCAGGCGTCGTCTGGACAGGTATGGAATATAGATATGCGCCCCCAGTCAGCTACGCTATAAATGAAGCCCATTTAGGAACGATCGGGCAAATTCACATGTTATCTATTCGTGAGCATCGACACCCCTTCCTGCCGAAAATAGGTGACTGGAATCGGTTCAATCGGAACACCGGTGGAACTCTGGTTGAAAAATGCTGTCACTTCTTTGACCTGATGCGATTTATCTTAAAGTCCGATCCTGTCTCGGTCTTCGGATCAGGAAGTATTGGGCTCAACCATAAAAATGAAAGCTACGATAGTGAAACTCCAGATATTTTAGACAATGCCTTTGTAATTGTTGACTTCGATTCAGGGGCCCGAGCGATGCTCGATCTCTGCATGTTTGCTGAACAAAGCACAGAACAAACAGAAATTCAGATTGTAGGTGAAGCTGGAAAAATAGAATGCCGCCAGCCATCCTCTACAGTAACAATCGGTCTAAGAGAAGACTCCTGGCCCAACTGGAAACTCGGCGACTATCGGAATCCCAGTCGAATCAAAAAAATCAATGTGCCCATTCAGTCAGATATTGCATCCGGACACGGTGGCGCAACTTATTATGAGCACCTTGGGTTTATTGAGGCAATAATGAATAATCAACCACCGCAGGTAACTGCCGATGATGGCCTATGGTCAGTTGTCATGGGACTGGCTGCCGAAAAATCAGTTCAAGAAAAAAGAGTGGTTGAGATACAAGAAGTACTGCAATGAAGCTAAAATGATCGCATTTTGAGGCTATTCAAGATAGGCTACGTTTATGGAATTACCACTTAAACATCTTCGCGTCCTTGATTTATCGTCTGGCCCCGTAGGTGGTATGGCCACTATGGCCCTAACTGATTTTGGTGCCGACGTCATCAAAATTGAACGGCCGGGCGGCGATCCTTTTAGGACCGCAATTAATGCCCCCATGTGGCTCCGCGGTAAACGCTCCGTAGAACTAGATTTGAAACGCGAAGTGGAACGTGAACGATTGTATCGGTTAGTAGAGACTACTGATGTCGTACTTACCTCCTTCCGTGCGCACTCCGCCGTAGATCTAGGTTGCGATTACGACGTACTTGCAAGCCGAAATGCCGGCCTAGTCTACTGCCAGATATCTGGATTTGGACCTTATGGTCCATATGTAGGTTATCCAGGCTATGAGGGTGTAGTGGCTGCTAAAGCAGGCCGAATGCAAGCATTCAGTGGGCTCGCACCTCGTGAAGGCCCTACATACTCGGCGGTACAAGCCTCATCACATGCGACATCGCAAGCTGCGATCACGGGAATTTTTGCTGCACTATATGCTCGCGAACGTATTGGCTTTGGGCAATATGTCGAAACAAGTCTGTTACAAGGTTTACTCCCTTATGACTTGGCGGGACTGACGCTACAAAGTCTAATAGAAAAAGATCCAGACTCATGGGAGGATATGCTAAATATGTTTCCGTCGCCCGCTGTTGCTATGCCCACGATTAACTATCACCCAGTTCAAACAAAAGATGGTGACTGGATTCAATTAGGCAATCTACTTCAACATCTTTTTGAAAATTTCATAGTTGCGGCCGAGCTCTTTCAAATTTATGGAGACGAGCGCTATGAAGGCCCTCCTTTTGAGTGGCCGGAAGAAGCCCGAGAAGAATTTCGAAATGCAATGCTGCTGCGTATGCGAGAAAAAACCACCGACGAATGGATGCAAATATTCTCGGACCATGGCGGAGTCGTGGCTCATCCTTGGCAAACAACGCAATCAGCTCTCACTGATCCTGATTTAACTGAAAATGGACATGTAGTTGAACTCCCAGACGGGAGAGGACCGCGACTTAAGGAAACCACGTCTGTAACTGAAGCCGTGCTCGGTATGTTTGGCGAAACCGATCAGGACAGACCACCCATGAAACAGCTTGGCCCCCTCGCTCGCTTTACAAAAACCCCCGCTGAAATTAATGGCATAATCCCTAATCCTGGGCAACATACCTTTGAGGTATTCGATCAAGAAGTAAAATCACCCCGCCAACCATGGCTACCATTTACCAGCGGTGACCATTCAGGTTCACCCGCTCTTGATGGAGTACTGGTATTGGATTTTGCAACTATCATTGCGGGCCCTCTCGCCTCAGCTCATCTTGCTGACCTTGGTGCTCGTGTGATAAAAATAGAACAACCTGGCGGAGATCCTTTTCGAGGTATGGGTCGCGGGGGTATCTCAGCAATGAAGACAAATGCAGGTAAAGAAAGCATCGTCGTCGATTTGAAACAAGACGAAGGACGAGCCATTGTTACAAAATTACTTGAAAAAGCTGACATCGTAATTCATAATTATCGTCCGGGCGTGCCAGAAAAATTAGAAATATCATATGAAGACGCTATTAAGGTGAATCCCGAGATTATTTACGTCACCATGAACGGATATGGGAGTCATGGACCCAGCTCACATAGGCCCTCCACGCACCCAATACCTGGGGCAGCGCTTGGTGGTGCCTTTTATCAAGCCGGACATATTCAGGAAAATACAGACAATATAGATGATCTTCGAGAGGCCGCTCGACGTCTCACCCGAGCAAACGAGGTCAATCCTGATCCAAATACTACGGCTGTGATTACCTCCGTCGCGATGATGGGACTCTACAACAGACTGAAAACTAAGCGAGGACAGGAAATATTTGTAGATATGATGGGCGCAAACGCATGGGCAAATGCTGACGACTTCATCTGGTATGACGGTAAGCCTGATCGCCCGAAGCTAGACGACGAACTAATGGGAATAGGCGCGACTTATCGGCTATATAAATGCAGTGAGGGCTGGGTATTTCTAGGATTAGTCCTTGAAAAAGAGTGGTACCAATTTTGCAACATCATTGAAAGTCCGGAACTAGCAATCGATCGAAGATTTAGAACAAGTGATGCACGTGCTGAAAATAGGTCTGCGCTGGAATCGTTGTTAGAAAATCTATTCCTAACAGATACCGCTGATAACTGGGAATTATTATTGGCCACTGCTGGACTGGGCTGTGTGCGGGCTGATGGCTCTACTCCTGGTGAATTTTGGCTTCGAGATAAACATGTTCAAGTCAATGAATATACGAAAAGTGTTGAACACAGTGAACATGGTCCATATACCCGTTATGGTCCAGTCGTTCGACTCAGACGTACCCCAAACTCTCTAGGACCTGCACCAATGGCGGGAGAACAAACGTCAAGCATCCTGAAAGAACTTGGCTATAATCAAAAGGCCATTACTAAATTGCGCAAAACGCAAATTGTCTGGAGTGAACCCGCAGTTGATCTCTCATAACAGGGACTTGTGCATCAGAAAACCCTATAATCAAACAAACTAGACAACTTCGCTACGAAAGGGCTAAATATGCTTTGGGAACTCAGACAATACCACATCCGTGATGGTAAAAAAGATGAATGGGTACGCTTGATGGAAGATAAAATCATACCGTTTCAAGTATCAAAAGGAATGGTTATTCTGGGGTCATTCACAGGCGAAGAGGATGAAAATATCTATATTTGGATGCGACGATTTGAAAATGAATCGGAGCGAGAACGGCTATATAAAGAAGTGTATGAGAGCGACTATTGGAAAGATGAAATTGGACCACAAATTCCAGACCTAATGGACCGTGAAAAAGTGAATGTCACTCGACTAGAGCCTACCCCATTATCACCTATTCAATAAATCTAAACCCGTTCAATCTTTCCACCGATACTCGATAAGGTACCTGCTAGGTTCTCATATCCACGATCAAGGTGAAATATATCTTCGAGGGTAGTGACGCCTTCGGCAGCTAACGCCGCAACAACTACCGCTGCGCCAGCCCGAATATCAAGCGCCTTTACGCGAGTCCCGCGTAACTGGGAAGGTCCTTCAATTAGGACAGAAGAGCTGCTCCCAAGGGTGATTTGTGCGCCCATTTTTCTCAGCTCGCTAACGTACAGGGTTCTATTGTCATAAACGCGCTCATGAATAAAAGAGACTCCTGTGACCTGAGTCAACGCAGAGGCCATAGGTGGGTGCAAGTCAGTGGCGAAGCCTGGATAGGGTACCGCCTGAAGTGCGACTGATTGAAGCTTGGTAGCACCTGATACGTGAATTCCTGTATCCCCGTCATCCGACTGAACATCCATCTGTACCTCAGCCCCCATTTCTAATAACTTAGACGTGAGACTGCTCAAATGCTCAGGCACTGCATTCGAAATAAGCACCTCTCCTCTCGTGGCAATAGCACTTAGCAACAGAGTTCCAGCTTCTAGTCGATCCGGAATTATAGTGAAGTCACAACCGTGGAGTTTGTGTACTCCAGAAATCTTTATGTGAGCCGTACCCTGACCTGAA
>Ga0315326_10002254_pt1 | contig 10320 bp, 1 predicted proteins | sample M180m32315metaG_FD_203457 | JGI IMG/M metagenome (GOLD analysis project Ga0315326, IMG submission 203457) | Ammonia-oxidizing marine archaeal communities from Monterey Bay, California, United States - M1 80m 32315 | ecosystem: Environmental > Aquatic > Marine > Coastal | place: USA: California... | reverse complement strand
TCTGGAGAAGCGAGGTCCCCCTGACCAGGTCCTGAGCCGCTTCAGTCACCGTGACGGTCACGACCATGGTTCCGTTGAACCAGTCGTGAACCGAACTGACGTCGGACGTACCCGAGTCGGTGAGCTTGTCGGCGGTGGCGTCGATGGTGACTGCCGGGGTGCCGTCGGCGCTCCAGGTGGTGTTGAGGATCGGTTCGCTCATCGTGACGATGATCTTGTGGACCGACTGGCCTCCGGTGAGCGCTGTGGCGCCCTGCACGACGTCGATGCTGCCGGCGGTGACCTCGTCGGCGGTGAAGTCGACATTGAACGTCGAGGTGGCGTTGAGGGTCGCCACGAGCTGTTCGGCGGTCTTCCGGTTCGACGTGATGGCGATCGGCGACTGGATGACGATCGTCTTGTCGGTGTGGTCGACGAGCACGGCGGTGGTCGAAGTTCCTTCGAAGAGCTGGACCGTCCAGTTCTCTCCGAGGACGCCGGGATACTGGCCGGTGGACTTGGTGGTGACCTTGAAGTCGCCAGTGCCGGCTGTGATGTTGGCGGCCGCCGTCGTGTAGGACGACAGGGTGATCTCGGCTGAGGCGATCGAGGCTTCGGACTTGTCGAAGGTCGGGTAGACGGTTCCTATGACCGTGGCGTGCGTGTTGACCTTGATGACGTCGTCAGCGGTGAAGTTGTCAGCGGTCAGAAGCGCCCACCCCTTGTTGTCGAGGTTGGCGGTCACCGACGACACGGAGTTGGTGTTGCCGGCAGCGTCGGTGATGACAAAGTCGCTAGTGGCCGGGACGACGGCCCGGTCGAAGGCGACGTAGGCGTTCTTGGATTCGATGTAGGCAATCCCACCGGTGGGCTTGGCCCCTTCGACGGTGAATGACGACCTGACGGTCTGGACCGTCGACAGGCCGTCTCCGTCGGCATCGGCGACTCCGGTCGAGGTCAACGGTTCGACGGTCACCACGTCGTTGGCGGCCAGCGCCGAACCCAGGTACAACGTTGCCGAAAGTCCGTTGGAAGCGCACGTGATGTAGTGGCCCGAGAGCGCCTGGTTGTTGAGCTTGTAGTTGGCCTTCAGTCCCCCGTCGGCGCCGTCTGCACCCGAGGTCGACGACGTACAGGCAACCTTCTGCGAGAAGTTGAAGATCACCGACGACACGCCGAGGCCCGGACTGGCCGTCACGGTGACCGCTGACTGAGTGATCTTCGACTTGGCGTCAGTTAGGGCGGCATCCGAGATGCTCACGTTCGTGCCGACGGCTCGGACCGATTCCAGGTGTGACCCCTTGGTCACCAGATAGTTCGACGTCGTTGAGTTCAGCCAGTTGCCGGCATCCTGGAGTAGGACGACGGTGTTCTGGGATCCGACGGCCGGATAGTCGATTCCCGTCTGGTGGCCGGTCGAGCCCAGTGCCGCCGACACCATGGCGTCGTGGTGGGTGACGCCCGAGACGAGGATGACGTTGTCGACGGTCCAGCCGAGCCCGTCGAGCACGGTCGACTTCTCCACCCACTTGGCGATTTCGACGGCTGTGTCGTAGCGGTCGACGCCACCGATCCTGGTCACCTCGATCGCCGCTGTCGTAGTCCCGACCGTGTTGGAGATCCCCTGGACCGTCGTGACGTGTGCTGCAGCGACGGCTGCTGTGCCGCCGAGGACCACGACCTGCTGGACGTCGATCACGTCGTCGTCGAGCAGGTCCGTGACCGCGGTTGACAGTGTGTCGCCGACGAGGAGGACCGGGTTGACGTTGGAATGGGCGATGGGACCGACGGCGAGCGCGTCGGGGAAGTTCAGGCCTGAAGCCAGGAAGACCATCTTGCCGCCGTCGAAGCTCCCGTAGGTACCGAGGGAGGCGACCTTGCGGGCCACAGCGACCGCAGTCGCGTAGCGGTCGGCGCCGGCAACACGGTCGACGGTGTAGCCGAGGGCAACGATCGATGCCTCCACGGCCTCCGAGACAGCCGCCGTTCCACCAACGATGTACACGGTGGGCGCCTCCGGAGGCAGCGTAGAAACGATCTGTCCGAGCACCAGTCCGGTCGATGCCGAGAGTTCGTCGGGGTCGGTCAGGAGCACCGGGCCACCGACGACCCCGGCCAGGGAGGCCGCGGGCAGTCCATCAGGCCAGTTGGCGTCAGCCCCGCTGACGATGACCGCTGACGGAGCCCCTGACGGGTAGGCGTCCAGCGCCGCCAGAGCGGACGTGGCGTACCGGTCCGCTCCGACCGTCCGTGTCGTGTAGGTGGTCTGGAGCGCCCCGGCCAAGCCCCCCGGAACAAGCGTTGGCAGTAGAACGAGGAGCACCAAGAAGACGGCTTTCGCTGTTCGTCTAGTCACCGTCGGACCCGCGATCCTCTCTACCACTCATTGGCCCTTCCTCCGGAAGCGCCGATTCAGTTACTACCACCGGATCGGCCTCGTCGGAAGGCTGCCCCGTACCGTGATCATTTGAGGCCCGGATACGCCAACTAGTGGCAATCGGGAAGGTGGAGACAGGGTGCTCAGCGTGGGTGACAGTAGTCGCGTGCTCGTGGACCACCAACCAAGAATCGCCGACTAGCCCCTCGATGCTGTAGCGATCAGGGTCCTTGCCACGGGTTGGCTTGACCCAGGTGAAACGGTCGACAGTTCCGTCGGAGATCACAAGCACTTCGCGCGGCGGGCCGGGGACCTTGCGACGGCGCCAGAGGGCAAGCAGGAAGGCTCCAAGCGTGGTACCTGCCAGGAATCGGCCGAGCGCAGACCACCAACCAAGCCCAGCAGCCAAGGCGGCTAGAGCCCCGGCACCGATCACAACTGAGGTCGGGTTGACAAGATTTGAACCGTCGTTCGGTACAGAGGTAAGTGCTGCACTGACGCTGCCGGTTCCACCACCTTGCCCACCTACTGAAGAAGCAGTGGTAGATGGTGGTTGAGTTGTAGTTGTACCCGCTCCGCCGGACCCTGACCCACCCGTCCCCGCCGTGGCTGTGGTCGACGGCGGTGCCGTAGTGGTGGCCGCCGACGTCGTTCCTGTACCACCTCCGACTGCAGTAGTCGTGGTCGCGGGGGCGGCAGTCGTCGTGGTTGCCGTAGTCGTGGTCGGCGGTGCCGTAGTCGTGGTCGGCGGTGCCGTGGTCGTGGTCGGCGGTGCCGTGGTCGTGGTGGTGGTCGGCGAGGTGGTGGTCGGCGGTGCCGTAGTCGTCGTCGGTGGTGCTGTAGTCGTCGTCGTGGTCGTCGTGGTCGTCGTGGTCGTCGTCGGTGCCGTAGTGGTCGTGGTCGTGGTCGTGGTCGTGGGCGGCGGTGCCGTAGTCGTCGGTGCCGTGGTCGTGGTGGTAGTGGTCGTGCCAGGTGGTGGTAGTGGGGGCGGGGGGCAGTCCGAGATGGTCACGTTTCCGACGTTGGAGTCCGCCGAGGTTCCGTTGGCGTATTCAGCACGGATCTCAAAGCTGTGCTGTCCGTTGACCAGGCCTGTGATGACGAACGAACGTGCGGCCGGGAGGTGCGCGCTGTGGTCGATCCAGCCCCGAGGGTCGCCGGGGGCCCTGGAAGCCAGCGAGAACGACTGCAGGCCCGCCGTGGTGCCGACACCCCAGTGCAACGTCACCGTCGAACACGACGGGATGGCCGAGATGCTGACGGTCCCTAACGGCGGAGCCGTCGTCGTCGGCGGTGGAACGGTCGTCGTCGGCGGCGGTGGGACGTCGTCGTCGTCGGTCAACACCGACACCGAGCTGTCGCTGACCACGTCGTAGTCGTCGTCAGACGAGGCGTCGTCGACCGACAGGGTGACCGTCGAGGCCTGGCTGCCATCGTCGTCGGGATCGTCCACGCCGGTGACCGTCACGGTCTGGGCGGTATTCCAGTTGCTGGACGTGAACGTCAGCGTGGTAGGTGAGATCGACGCCTCGCCGGAATCCGATCCGGTGACGTTGACGACCACGTTGGACGACGGGGCAACGTTGAGCACCACGGTGAACGTGTCGGTAGATCCAGTCTCGGAGACCGACGTCGACGTCTTGGACAGGGTCATGCCGGGCGAGTCGTCGTCGGCGGTGGTAGCCGACAGGGTCTCGTCGGCAAGGCTGTCAAAGGCGTTGTCCGAACTGCCGTCGTTGACCGACACGGTGATCGTCGTGGACTGGTCGCCGTCGTTGATCGTGTCGTCGACTCCGGTGACCGTGACCGTCTGGGTGGTGTTCCAGTTCGACGTCGTGAACGTCAGCGATGAGGCCGACACGGTCGCCTCTCCGGTGTCACCGGAAGACACGTTGAACACGACGTCCGACGTCGGTTGGGCGTTGAGGACCACGGTGAACGTGTCAGTCGACCCGGCTTCGGAGACGGTGGTCGAACCACCGGATGCAGCGACGGTGAAGCCCGGCGAATCGTCGTCGGCGGTGGTGACGGCGACTGTCTTGTCACCGAGGGCGTCGTAGGCGCTGTCGGCGGTCGAAGAGTCATTGACCGTGACGGTGACGGTGGTGGTCTGGTTGCCGTCCGTGGCCGTGTCATCGATCCCGGTGACCGTGACGGTCTGGGTGGTGTCCCAGTTCGACGTCGTGAACGTCAGCGCTGCGGGAGAGACGGTCGTCTCCCCGGTGTCTGCTGACGAGAGGCCGAACACGACGTTTCCGGTCGGTTCGGAGTCCAGGACAACGGTGAACGTCGCCGTCGACCCGGTCTCAGACACCGACGCCGTGGTCCCCGACAGGGTGAATCCGACGGTGTCGTCATCCACGACGGTCACCGAGACGGTTTCGTCCGATACCGAGTCGTAGGGGTCGTAGCTCGACGAGTCGACGACCGTAATGGTCAACACCACCGTCTGGTCGCCGTCGTCGAGGTCCTCGTCGACCCCGGTGACCGTCACCGTCTGGGCCGTGTCCCAGTTCGAACTCGTGAACGTCAGGGTCCTGGCCGACGTGCCGTTGACCTGGGCTTCGCCGGTGTCGGCCGACGTGACGGTCACCACCACGTCGTTGCTCGGAGAGGGCTGCATGTCGAGAACCACGGTGAACGTGTCGGTGTTGCCAGATGACGCCTCGTTGACCGACGTCGAACCTCCGGTCTGGGCCACCGTCAGGCCCGGTGCGGCGTCGATGTCGGTGGTGGTCACCGACACGGTCTGGTCGGCCAGCGAGTCGAAGTCGTCGTCGGAGCTGCCGTCGTTGACCGACAGCGTGACCGTGGAACTCTGGTCGCCGTCGTCGGAGTAGTCCGGAATGCCGGTGACGGTGATCGTCTGCGGTGTATCCCAGTTGCTGGTGGTGAACGTCAGCGACGACGCCGAGACGGTGGCCTCGCCGGTGTCGCTGCTCGCCACGTCGAAGACCACGTCCGAGGACGGCTCGCCGGTGGATACCACGGTGAACGTCGCCGTCGACCCGGTCTCAGACACCGTCCGTGACGACTCGGACACGGTGAAGCCCGGCGTGCCCTCCTGGGCCGAAGAAAGGAACTGGGCGAGGGCCCAATCGGTGTCACTACCGGACTTCGTGGAGCCGACCAGCAGGACGTTGCCATTAGCAGCGATCCCCATGGCATGGGCCTTGTCGGTGCCGCCGAAGTTGTGGGTGACGACGCCGTCGCCGCCGCCGAACCCGGTGTCGAGCACCCCAGCCGACGTGTAGCGAACCAACGCGAAGTCGTAGTTACCGGAGGCGTCGGTGTAGCCGCCGAGCAGGATCTTGCCGTCCGATGCGACGATCACCTCGGTGCCATGTTCGACGCCGCCGAACTCGGTGGTGGTGATGCCGTCGCCGCCACCGAACGAAGTGTCCAGCGCCCCAGCAGTGGTCAGGCGGGCCACGGCCCAGGCAGTGCCGGAGTAGCCGCCGACGACGATCTTGCCGTCGGACTGCAGGTCCATGCCCTCCAGGCTGTCCGCAGCCCCCAGGTCGAATATGTGGATGCCGTCGCCGCTGAAGCTCGTGTCGAGCGCGCCGGCTGACGTGTAGCGGGCGACGAAGAAGTCGTTGACCCCGGTCGTCGCGTTCGTCGTGCCGGCCACGACGATCTTGCCGTCGTCCTGGACGTCTATGGCCTTGATGTGTTCGCCGCCGCCGCCGGCGTTGTAGATCACCTTGCCGCCTGAGCCGAAGCTCGTGTCCAGCGTGCCGTCTGACGAGTTGACCCTGGCCAGCGCCAGGTCCCGGCCGTTCGCGCCCGACGTGTACACCCAGCCTCCGGCGAGGATCTTGCCGTCGTCCTGGAGCGCCCCCGCGTAGCACTGGTCGTTGTTGGAGCCATGGAACGAGACGAACATCTTCCCGTCTCCGGAGAAGGTGTCGTCCCTGTACGCGTCGTCCCCGCGCACCATCACGACGCATTCGTAGTTACCGCCGGAGGTCGACGTGGACGAGCCGGCATGGCCGACGAAGGCGTACCGGCCGTCGGAGAGCAGCAGCACCTCTTCGGCCGAGTCGGTCTTGCCGCTCCAGAACTCACGATCGGTCTGGGGGCTGTGGCCACTAGAGAAGGGACCGTCACCACCACCGGCGGCGGTGAAGGCGATGGTCACCATCCGCATGGCATCGTCGAGCGTGTTGTTGTTGTCGTCCCAGCCGCCGACCACGACCGAACCGTCGGACCGGAACGCCAGGCTGCGGGCTTCGTCGTTCAGTTTCGTCCGGTTCTGGGTCCTGTAACCGTCGTCGGAAAAGCTCGTATCCAGGTGCTCGTCGGCCCAGGCGGGGGCGGCGAACGCCAGGAGCGCCGCCAGGACCAGCGCTGATGCGGCCCCTCCCCTAGCGGCCCACCGAAGGTGCCGGGCCAACAGCATCACGAAGATGGGCCTTCTGTTGGCTTCTCGACTGATTCGCCGAGCTCGCTACTGGTCAGTGCCACTTCTTCGGACGGTCTGCTGATGCCATGACGGTTCGTTGCGGTAACCCGCCATTGGGTCACGGTGGGGTGGTCGCTCCGGGGGTGCCGGGCATGGGTGATGGTGCTCATGTGTTCATGCACCAGCAGCCACCGTTCGCCGTCGAAGCCTTCGATGCTGTACCGATCGAGCTTCTTGGGTCGCCTGGGTTGGGTCCAGGTGAACTGGATGTCGTCGGCAAGGTTCTGGGCCCGGACGTGGAGGGGTGGGCTAGGGCGCCTGCGTCGTCGCCAGAAGGCGACCAGCAACAGGCCGAGGGCGGTGCCGGCCAGGAACCGGCCGAGGGATGCTAGCCATCCGAAGTAGGCGGCGGTAGCGAGAGCGGCGAGGCCAGCGAGGACCAGAGCAGATCTGCCGACGGGCAGCCCGTCTTCTTTCTTGGTGAGAGGCGCCGTCACCGTGACGGAGTCTTCTGTGGTGGTGGTCGGGGCAACGGTGGTGGTCGTGCTCGAGCCCGAACCAGTTCCCCCGTCAAGCGTCGTGGTCGTGACGGCCGTCGTGGGAACTGCCGTTGTCGGTGCTGCCGTCGTGGGAACTGCCGTCGTGGGAACCGCCGTCGTGGGAACCGCCGTCGTGGGAACCGCCGTCGTGGGAACCGCCGTCGTGGGAACTGCCGTCGTCGGTGCTGCCGTTGTCGGTGCTGCCGTTGTCGGTGGGATGGGCGCTGTCGTTGTCGGGAGTGGTGTCGTCGCCGGTGGTGCCGTTGTCGGTGGTGGCGCCGTCGGTGAAGCTGTCGTCGGTGGGATGGGGGCTGTCGTTGTCGGGGGTGATGTCGTCGCCGGTGGTGCCGTTGTCGGTGAAGCCGTCGTCGTCGTGACGGGTATCGGTGGTGGGAGGATCACGACCGGGCAGCCCGAGATGGTGACGTCTCCGAGGTTTGAGTCCGCCGAGGTTCCGTTGGCGTATTCAGCGCGGATCTCGAAGCTGTGCAGTCCGTCGGCCAGGCTTCCGATGGCAAACGAACGGGTCGTTGACAGGTGCGTGCTGTGGGTGAACCAACCCTTGCCGTCCGGGGCCTTGGCAGCCAGTGAGAACGACTGCAGGCCCGACGTGGTTCCCGGAGCCCAGTGGATGGTCACCGACGAGCATCCAGGAACGGCCGACAGGCTGACCGTTCCCAGCGACGGGGCCGTGGTCGACGGTGGCGGGGTGGTCGTGGTGGTGGGAACCGGGTCGTCGTCGTCGGTGGTCGTCACCGAGACGGTGCTGTCGGTGACGGAGTCGTAGTCGTCGTCGGAGCTGGCGTCGTTGACCGAAAGGGTGACCGTCGACGTCTGGTTGCCGTCGTCGTCGACGTCGTTGACCCCGGTGACCGTCACGGTCTGGGCGGTGTCCCAGTTGCTCGACGTGAACGTCAGCGCCGTCGTCGACGCGGTCGCTTCGCCGGAATCCGACGCCGAGACGTTGACCACGACGTTGGTGCTGGGCTTGGTGTTGAGACGGACGGTGAACGTCGACGCCGACCCAGCTTCGGTGACCGTCACCGAACTCGTCGACACCGTCAGGCCGGGCGAGTCATCGTCGGTGGTCGTAGCGCTCAGGGTCAGGTTGGCGACGCTGTCGTACGCGTCGTCAGACGATCCGTCGACGACGAACACGGTGATCGTCGTGGTCTGGTCGCCGTCGTTGGAGTCGTCGTCGACTCCGGTGACCGTGACGGTCTGGGCGGTGTCCCAGTTCGAGGAGGTGAACGTGAGTGCCGTCGGGGCGACGGTGGCCTCGCCGGTGTCGCCGGACGATGCGTTGATGACGACGTCGCTGGAGGGTTGGGTGTTGAGGACCAGGGTGAACGTGTCGGTCGACCCCGCTTCGGAGACTGTCGTGGCCCCACCTGACGCCGAGACGGTGACGCCGGCCGAGTCGTCGTCGGCGGTGGTGACGGCGACGGCCAGGTCGCTGAGCGCGTCGTAGGTGCCGTCGGCGGTCGACGAGTCGTTGACGGCCACGGTGACGTTGGTGGTCTGGTTGCCGTCCGACGCCGAGTCGTCGATCCCGGTAACGGTCACGGTCTGGGCGGCGTCCCAGTTCGAAGAGGTGAAGGTAAGCGCCGCTGGTGAGACGGTGGTCTCCCCGGTGTCAGCGCTCGAGAGGCTGAACACGACGTCGCCGGTCGGTTCGGAGTCCAGGACGACGGTGAACGTCGCCGTCGAGCCGTTCTCGGAGACCGACGCTGTGGTTCCCGACAGGGTGAACCCGGCGGTGTCATCGTCGACGTTGGTGACGTTGACGGTGGTGTCCAACACCGAGTCGTAGGGGTCGTAGCTCGACGAGTCGACCACAGCCAGGGTCAACGTCGGCACCTGGTCGCCGTCGTCGACGTCGTCGTCGATCCCGGTGACGGTCACGGTCTGCGGGGTGTCCCAGTTGGAACTGGTGAACGTGAGGGTCCTGGCCGACGTGCCATTGACCTGGGCTTCGGTCGTGTCAGACGACGTGACGGTCACCACCACGTTGTTGCCTGGCGCCGGCTGCATGTCCAGTACCACGGTGAACGTGTCGGTGTTGCCCGACGAGGCCTCGTTGACCGACGTCGAACCACCCGAGGCGGCAATGGTCAGGCCGGCGGCTGCGTCGACGTCAGTCGTGGCCACCGACACCGTCTGGTTGGCGACCGAGTCGAAGTCGTCGTCGGAGCTGCCGTCGTTGACCGACAGGGTGACCGTGGATGTCTGGTTGCCGTCGTCGAGGTAGTCCGGGATGCCGGTAACGGTGATGGTCTGGGCGGTATCCCAGTTCGACGAGGTGAACGTCAGTGACGAGGCCGACACGGTCGCCTCGCCGGTGTCGCTGCTCGCCACGTCGATGACCACGTCCGAGGACGGGTCGCCGGTCAGCACCACGGTGAACGTCTGGGTCGACCCGGATTCGGACACCGTCCGTGACGATTCGGACACGCTGAAGCCCGGCGTCCCGCAGCTCGAACCCGAGATCGACTCCATGCCGGCGAAGCTCCGCGAGTCGTAGTCCTTGTTGGCGAGCGCCAGGTAGACGCTGTAGCCCGACGGGACGACCCCGGCTCCTGCGCCCTTGTCGACGGTTCCGGCCCTTGCCGTGCCGTTCGTCTCCCACTGCAGGACGTCGCTGGAGTCGGTGTAGTACGAGATCGTGGAACCAGCGTTGGCGCCTGCGGTCCAGCCGAGGACCTGGAAGGTTTCCGACAGCATCGACGTGTTGCCATCGTGGTCGTTCTGGCTTCCCAACCAGAGCTGGTTGTAGTCCGGGACCGTCGCCGTGTACGTCGAGTAGTTCGCCCAGATGTAGTCGCCGATCCCGAGCCCCGACGACGCCAGGGCGGAGTCCTGGACCACGTAGAGGCGATGGCCGAGGTTGCTGATGTGTGCGAACTCCCACGTGCCTCCCGAACACAGCGGCGACGTCCTGACCACCTCGGACAGCCAGCCCTGGAGGTTGGTGCCGTCGACGGGGCCGTGGACGACGTCCCAACCCGACGGAGCGT
>Ga0315326_10002247_pt1 | contig 10337 bp, 8 predicted proteins | sample M180m32315metaG_FD_203457 | JGI IMG/M metagenome (GOLD analysis project Ga0315326, IMG submission 203457) | Ammonia-oxidizing marine archaeal communities from Monterey Bay, California, United States - M1 80m 32315 | ecosystem: Environmental > Aquatic > Marine > Coastal | place: USA: California... | reverse complement strand
CTACTAAAGATCCCATTGAATGTCCTGCTATACTTATAGAACCTATATCTAGTTTATTTATTAATTGAATAGTCCATTCACTCATTTCTGCAATAGATGATAAGGAATTGCCTTCTGACAATCCATGTCCAGGTAAATCAATTGCTAGAACGTTAATTCCTCTATTAGCTAAATACCTAGTTTGCATTTGCCATACAGTGGCGTCCATGCCAGCTCCATGTAGTAATAGAAAATAAGGATTATCATTATTAATTTGATAGCCTCCTGTTCTAATATTTATATTATCATTATTAATTTTAATTTGCATTTTAGACTCTTTGAGATGCTTTTATGGCTTTTTTTAGATCACTTATAATATCGGAGATATCTTCTAAACCAACAGATATTCTTATTAAGTTATCTTTAACTCCTGATTTTTCTAACTCATCATCAGTCATTTGTTGATGAGTTGTCGATGCTGGATGTATTACTAATGTTTTTGCATCGCCTACATTAGCTAAATGAGAGGATAGTACAGTATTTTCAATGAATTTTCTGCCTGCCTCTTTTCCTCCTTTAATTCCAAAACTTAGAATAGCTCCTGGACCTTTGGGTAACAGTTTTTGTGATATTTTATAATAATTATTATTTTCTAATCCTGGATAATTTACCCATTCTACATCATCAGATTCATCTAAAAACTGAGCAACTACATTTGCATTTTTTACATGTCTATCCATTCTAACAGGAAGAGTTTCTATTCCTTGAAGAATATGAAAGGCATTCATAGGACTTAAACATGCACCAAAATCTTTCATACCTTCAGCTCTCATTCTCATTATTAAAGCATGCAATCCAAATTCTTGCTGAAAAATTAAATTATCATAACCTTCATAGGGCTCGGTCAAGTTAGGAAACTTATCAGTCTCTTCCCATTTAAATTTTCCACTATCTATAACAATACCTCCAATAGCTATTCCATGACCCGCAATAAATTTTGTAAGAGAGTGCATGACTATATCAGCACCTAGTTTCAAAGGTTGCATTAAATATGGTGTGGTAAAAGTGCTATCTACCATGAATGGAATATTAGCTTCACTGGCTACTTTAGATAAACGTTCAATATCTAAAACATTTATATTTGGATTACCTATTGTTTCAGAAAATATTAGTCTAGTATTATCTTGTATAGCTTTTTTAAAGTTATTAATATTTGTTGGATCAACAAATGTTGTATTAATTCCAAACCTAGGAAGAGTGTACGATAGAATATTATGTGTTCCTCCATAAATTGAATTAGATGCCACTATATGACTACCTTTATCCATTAAAGTAGCGACAGTAAGAAAAAATGCAGCCATACCGCTTGCTGTTGCTACTGCTCCAATTCCACCCTCAAGAGCAGCCATTCTTTCTTCTAAAACTGAGACTGTAGGATTAGAAATTCTTGAATAAATATGTCCCGGTTGTTCTAAATTATATAGTGAAGAAGCATGATCAGTACTATCAAATAAATAAGACGTAGTTTGATGGATAGGAACAGCTCTAGAACCAGTTTTTGGATCTGCTTCTTGACCCGCATGTAGGCTTAATGTATTAAATTTATAAAACTTTGATGATGCCATATGTACTAAACCTTTATTAAATTTTATAGTACAAGTTTTATCAGATTTTATATATTTTTAAATTAATTATTTCTAATAATGGAGAATATTATGAATTCAAATATAAATTCTATAGCAGTTTTAGGGGCAGGAACAATGGGAGCTGGTATTGCAGCTTTAGCAGCAGATAAAGATTGTAAGGTTTTATTATTGGATATAAGCTATGAGGCGGCTCAAAAAGGAAAAGAAAGTATGATTTCTGAAAGAAATCCAATGTTAAGTGATCCTTCTAAAATTAATAATGTGGAAACTGGGACATTTGAAAATGATTTTGAGTTGATCAAGAATTATGATTGGATTTGTGAAGTAGTTGTTGAAAAATTAGATATAAAACGTCAAATTTTTAAAAAGATTGAAAAGTATAGAAAAGATGGCTCAATAGTAAGTTCAAATACATCTGGTATTCCTTTGAGGGATATAACAGATAATATGCCAGACAGATTATTATCAGATGTTTGCATTACTCATTTCTTTAATCCCGTAAAAGTTATGAAATTATGTGAGTTAATACCAGGAGAAAAAACTAAGCCAGAGATACTGAACAGTCTCTCAATATTTTTACAAGATATTATGAATAAAGGAGTGGTTAACGCAAAAGATACAGTTAATTTCATAGGTAATAGAATTGGATGCTTTCTTATCTTAAAGGGTCTTCACCAAGGTAAAAAAGCAAGAGAAGTTGGTTTAATACAAGAAGAAATAGATAGCTTAATGTCTAGACCAATAGGTCTCCCACCAACGGGTTTATATGGTTTGGTAGATTTAATAGGCCTTGATGTAATGTATTCAGTGGGAAAAAACCTAGCAATTAATTTGCCTGAGAATGATCTAGGTTTGAAATATGTAAAATTACCAGAACAAGAACAAAATATGTTTGATAATAAACAATTAGGAAGAAAAACTGGTGGTGGTTTTTACCGTATTCAAAAACTTGATAATGGAGAAAAGAAAAAAGAAGTTTTTGATTTAAGTAATTTAGAATGGCGAGATTCTAAAAAGATATCTATTGATGGTGATTTAAGTATGATGCTTGAAGATACAGAACAAGGAAATTATTTATGGCAGGTAATGGGCTCCACTCTTGCGTATGCTGCAGACTTAATTCCTGAGATTGCAGATGATATTCTAAACATCGATAGGGCTATGCGTTGGGGTTTTGCTTGGTCAAAAGGTCCATTTGAAATGTTAGATGCAATAGGTCCTAATAATTTTATTAATAAATGTAGAGGAAATAATATTAGTATTCCAAAAATGTTACAAATCTTGGACGAAAGTGGAAATAATAGATTTTATAAGGATGATAAATACTTGACGAAAGATGGTTCTTATAAGGAAATTGAATAGTAAAATATTTTTTACTCTTCATATTTTTATAACATTTAGTATATAATTTTAACTATGGTTAATTATATAGATAACATATCAAAATTAGTAGGAAATACTCCTTTAATAAAATTGAAGCAAGTTTCAGAGGATACTGGCTGTAATATATTAGGTAAGGCAGAATTTTTAAATCCAGGACAATCTGTGAAAGATAGGGCAGCTTTGTGGATAATAAAAGATGCAGAAAAAAAAGGTTTAATTGAAAAAGGCGGTTTAATAGTAGAAGGTACCGCAGGTAACACGGGTATAGGGTTAACAGTTATTGGGCAAGCTTTAGGATATAAAACATTAATTGTAATGCCTGAAACACAAAGTTTAGAAAAACAATCGGCAATAAAAGATTTGGGTGGACAATTACTATTAGTTCCAGCTAAGCCTTATTCTGATCCTGGAAATTATATAAGATATTCAGAAAAAATTGCTTTACAAAAAAATGCATTTTGGTCAAATCAATTTGATAATACAGCAAATATGTTAGCCCATATTGAAAGTACTTCTCTTGAGCTTTGGGAACAAACAAATAAAAAGATAGATGGTTTTGTAGCAGCTGTCGGAACAGGAGGAACTCTTTCTGGAACTTCTATAGGTTTAAAACATAAAAATAAAGATATTAAAATTGTTTGTGCTGATCCTTTAGGGTCTGGCATATATTCGTGGATTAAAACTGGTAAAGCTAGTCCTGAAGGTTCATCTATAACAGAGGGAATTGGACAAAGTAGGATCACTGCTAATTTAAGTGAAGCAAAGATAGATGATTCTTTTCAAATAGAAGATAATGATGCGCTTAAGATAATATTTAATCTTCTTAAAAATGAAGGGTTATCATTAGGTCCATCATCTGGTATTAATATTGCAGGAGCAGTAAAGCTTGCAAAATTATTAGGTCCAGGGCACACTATTGCCACAATTTTATGTGATTATGGTACTAGATATTCTAGTAAAATTTATAATATTGATTTTTTAAAATCAAAAAACTTAGTAATACCAGATTGGTTAAATAGAAAGGATTAAATTATGGATTTAGGTATAAAAGGGAAATCAGCAATTATCTGTGCTTCTAGTAGGGGATTAGGAAAAGCTTGCGCATATTCATTAGCTATTAATGGAGTAAATATTACTTTAAATGGAAGAGATGAAGGAGTTTTAGAAGCTACTAAAAATGAAATTTCTGAATTAGCACCCGGCATAAAAATAAATGCAGTAGCATGTGATGTGTCAACAAATGAGGGAAGGCAAAAATTATTAGAAGCTTGTCCAGAACCAGATATTTTAGTTAATAATAATGGAGGTCCTCCGTTTAGAGATTTTCGTGAAATAGATAGAGATGCTATAATAGAAGGTGTAGATATGAATATGATTACGCCAATAGAATTAGTAAAATCTGTAGTAGATGGAATGATAAAAAGGGAATTCGGTAGAATAGTTAATATTACCTCTGTATCAGTAAAAAGACCTGTTGTAGGATTAGATTTATCAAGCGGGGCAAGAGCAGGATTAACAGCTTTCTTATCTGGAGTTGCAAGGTCTATAGCTGATAAAAATATTACTATAAATAATATCTTACCAGGTTTTTTTGATACTGATAGATTAAGACAGGGTGTTACATCTATGGCAAAAATGGGTAATGAAAGTGAAAATATTGTTGCAGATAGAATGGCATCAAGTATTCCTGCTAAGAGATTTGGAACACCTAATGAATTTGGAGAAACTTGTGCATTTTTATGTAGTAAACAAGCTGCATATATAACAGGCCAAAATATTTTGTTAGATGGTGGTTTATTTGATAGTTCTTTTTAATAAATTACTCTTTATTTATGCCTAATTACCAAATAAATAAAATATCAGATCAATTTGGGGTAGAAGTTATAGGGTTAGACGTATCTAAAAACTTAAATGAAAAAGATACAAAAGTTTTAAAGAATCTTTTTCATAGAAATCATGTAATAGTTTTTAGAGATCAAAATATATCTGATGAAGAACAATTATCTTTTACTGAAAATTTTGGTGAATTGGAAATTTATCCAGAGGTAGATAAAACAAAAGATTCACAAAAAACATATCACGTAGCTAATGTTAACCTTGATGGAAAGCATTTAACTGATAAAGATGAGCAAGTAATTTTTCAAAAAGTTAATCAAAGGTGGCATACAGATAGCTCTTATAGATTTATACCTTCATATGCTTCGTTGTTATATGGAATAGAAGTTCTTCCTGATAAAGCAAATGGAGGAGAGACAGAGTTTGTTAATATGTTTAGAGTATACGAATATTTAGATGAGAAATTAAAAACTAAATTAGAATATTTGCATATGGTTCATTATTATGAATTTGGTAGAAGAATGTTTCCCAATCTTCCTCCTGTTAGTGAATTTGAAAAAGAAAATATTCCACCTGTTTCACATCCATTGATTAGGCTCCATCCTGAAAGAAATAACTCTAGGTCTTTATTTTTTACAGCTAACGCAGGAAATGAAATTGGTGGAATGACTCAAGAAGAAGGATCATGTTTACATAAAAAATTAGTTGATATAGTCTCAGATTCAGCTTTTAAGTATAAGCATAGATGGAAAAAAGGTGATTTGCTAATGTGGGATAATCGATGTTTATTACATAGGGCTGTCCCTTATGATATAAATAAATATAGAAGGGTATTTAGAAGGACTACAGTGGCTGGGTCAACTGCTATTAAGGGGCCTTGTTTAGATCCAGAAATAATATAAGGAATTAGAATGGAATTATACAGTATTGATTGGTCACCTTGGGTAAGAAAAGTAAGGATTGCTGCAATAGAAAGAGGAATTGACAGTAATATAAAATTAGTAACTGCTAATATTGGTTTTGAAGATAAAACTTTAAAAAAATTTATAGATAATAATATAATAAAAGTTAATCCTTCAGGACGTGTGCCAACTTTAATAACTGATGATGGACAATGTATTTATGATAGTACAGTTATTGTACATTATCTTGACAGTATAGGAAAGGAGGCTCCAGTAATTCCAGAAGAAAATAATATAAAAATTCACTGTTTAAAAATAAATGCTTTAGTAGATGAAATAATTGATTCTCTTCGACTTATAAGTATTGAGAATAGAAGAGAAGAGAATACAAGATTACCTGATTGGCTAGAGGCACTCGAGAAAAAAATTAGAAGAGGTATAGAAGTAATAGAAAGTAATATTAATTTTTTATCGAGTTCTAATACTAAAGTTTTAAATTTAGCTGATATTAGCACGATTATTTTAATAGGTACTATCAGGCGAAATCCAAGTTCACCATATAATATATTTTCTGATGAATTGAATGATTGGTATAAGGAAATGAATGTAAGAGGATCTGTTTCGGAAACCATACCACCTTCATTGTAAGGTATGAAACTAAATTTTTTGTTCTTTTGTTTCGTATTTTATTAGATTGTCCTCAAATTCGTGTAATCTTTTCCATATAGATCGCAGTTCCGTTATAGTAGTCCAATTGTGAAGGAATAAAGAAAACCCTCCATGGACTCTTTGGAAAGCATTGCTAACTTGAACTACTGTTCCTAGTAAAATTAGTCCTGAAAATAATCCTGGTCCAACAACGAGATAGGGCACTACAACCATAATTTGGTCATATGTATTCATCCATGCATTAAAGTATCCATAATGAAGGTATAATCTTTGATAATTAAATCTTATACCTAAAAATAATTCCCATAATTTTTCTGGTTGTGCGTGATTTTTTTTATCATCTTCACCTAATACTAGGTCTTTTCTAAATGCTGCTTCAACTTTTTGATTATTATATTCTAAACCAGGAAGATACCATCCAACAAACCAGGAAATAATTAAACCACCAACAGAAACAACCAGTGCAACCCATACTAGAGATCCATTTATATTTTGTAAAAATGGTATGGCCACTTTATCACTTAGGCCCCATAAAATAGGAATAAAAGCTATTAGTGTCATTATAGATCTAACTATTTGCAATCCTAAAGATTCTACTATACGGGCAAATCTATTACAGTCTTCTTGTATTCTTTGACTAGCACCTTCAATTTCTGTTTCAACTGTTCTCCATCTAGGAATATAATTAAAAGTGATTGCTTGTCTCCACCTTAAACCATAAATACTAGTAAACCAACTAGTAAAAACTGCAATTATTATGTAAGGAAATGCCAAAACTGCGAAAGATGGATCTCCTGTAAAGTTATTAGTTATGTATGATAAAGAAGTTAAATGTCCAAAAAAAAGATCTATTCCCACTTGAGGATTATCTTTATAATCGCCTGAAGTTTGTAATAAGTTATAAAATCTGCCGTACCAACTATTAAAAGCAACTGTAAATTGAACTTGTAACCATAAAGAAAGAATTAACAAAGATAAACCACCGTATGCCCAAATAGCCCAAGCCTTTGAATAATAAAATGCTTTAATCATTTTGTTTTCCTTCAGTTAGTATACGTTTCATCATTTATTTAAGATTTATTTATTTTTTGTATTTATATATGATTAATAAACTAATAGAAATTAAAAATACTATTAATCCTATAATTTTAGTATAAAAAATGGGGAGCAGAATTAACAAACCAGAAACGAAAATTAAAATTCTATAAAATTTATTTATTAATCCAAAAAAATATAGATAACTCTCAAAACTTGCAGAAATTAATATTATTGCAAAAATTGCAGTCATAAAGGAGATAATTATATCTATAATAGAACCATTCATTAGCATTGCTGAATCAAATACAAATAAAATTGGAAGAAAGAATAAGATTGAACCTAGTCTCATAGATAAAACACCGGTTTCTAAAGCAGAACTTTTAGATATTGTAGAAGCTGTAATAGCCGCTATAGCAACAGGCGGAGTAATAAATGATAGTACACCCCAATATAAAACGTACAAGTGAGCGGCTATAGGAGTAACGCCAGCCTCGATAATAGCAGGAGCTAACACTATAGCTAGAAAGATGTAACAAGCACTTACTGTCATACCAACTCCTAAAACTAATGATGCTAAAGCTCCAAATATTAAGATCATATAAATGTCTCCACCAGCAGCAAAAACTAATTCTCTTGATAGAGAGGTTCCGACCCCCGTTAATGACATGGCTCCTATAATAACGCCTATTCCTGATAATAAAGATACTATTCTGCCTATTATTTCACCTATTTTTAAAAATAAATTTTGCCAGCTAAATATGACATTTTTTGAAATAATAGTTATTATTAATAATAATAAAGAAGCTATGAAAGGAGCTTCACTCTCTAATTTTAAAGCTAAAAGTAACCAAATTAAACAAATTAGTGATAATATATAGGAGTATCCATTAAAAATTGTTTTTTTTAAACTAGGAATGTCTTCTATATTAATTGGTTTTAAATTATTTTTAGCTGCGTAGAGATCGATTTGTATCATAAGTGCTATATAAAATACTACACCTGGAATTAATGCTGCATAAAGTATTTCTGAATAAGGAACATTTAAAAAAGAGGCCATAATAAAAGCAACTGTTCCCATAACTGGAGGCATTAATACTCCGCCTGTTGATGCGCATGCCTCAATTGCAGCGGCATATTTTGCCGAATATCCAGCTTTTTTCATTGCCGGAATGGTAAGAGAGCCACTTGTTATTACATTACTTGTAGGACTTCCTGATAACATTCCAAAAAAACCAGATGCTAGTATAGCTACCTTGGCTTGGCCACCACGTTTTTTCCCCATAAGGGATTCTGCAATATTTATAAAAAATTTTCCGCCTCCTGTTTCAGATAAAACAACACCATATATTAAAAATCCTATAAGTAGGCTTCCAGCTACTTTCATTGGAATACCTATTAAGCTATCTAAACCCATACTATGAGCCCTAGCTGCTTCTATTAATGTATATGCATTTCCCCATAGGGCTCCGGGCATCTTATCAGCGAAGATAGGATATAAAGCAAAGAAAATAGCTATAGAGAATATAAAATGTCCACCCGTTCTTCTTAAGCTTTCTAAAGATAAAATAATAAAAATAATACTTAGTACTGTAGGAAAAGTAGGGGCTTCTATATCCCATCCAGACATTAAGATATTTTCAGCATTTATGGAGAAATAAATACCTATAAAAAATATAGTTATTGCTGCAATTATATCTGGAAAAAATATTTTTTCTTTATACCTTTCATTAAAAGGAAAGAGAAGAAATACTAATGGTTGGAATATACCTATTAAAAGATATAAATAACTATTTGAAACAGGCCTAAAGCCAAATATACCGATATTAAAAATTTGGTTAATAGTAATTAAGCATCCTAAAAAAGTTAGAACTATAATTATCCATTTAAGAATAATTTTTAGTTTTGGAAAACTATTATATGAGGAATTTTGCAAGTAATAATTTTCTTTCTTCTAACCATTTAGATTTAAAATCTTCGTCTGTAAGATCTTCATTTTTGGTCAGGAATTTTTCCCACCCTTTTAGTAAAGTATTTAATCTTTCAATTCTGTGATTATTCCATTTTTCATCTTCATCACTCCAAAGATTTTTTTCTTTCAAATATTTTATGGTTCCTTTATGTATAGGAGCATCTACTGGCGTTCCTACGGCTAAATCAAGCTTCCATCTATACATAACAGGGGTAACATTTTTAAATAATTCATAAGATAAATCTATAGCTTTTACAAAATTATAAACATTGTCTTCACTAGTATCGGCGTAGACAGTGAGAGTAGGATATCGGTAACCTCCTAATTCAACAGAATTATCTGAACTTAGACCTGCTCCAAGAGTTTCTCTTTCAGGATGCATAAATGGAATAATATTTTGAAGTTTATTCCATGCTTCTGTATTTTTTTTTGGCATATCTAACCATCTTATTCCTTTTTTGGATGCGGCTAATTCATAAACACCTGGCCCACTAGGTACTGCACCTACTGCTTCCACTTTACCCGTTTGTAACGCTTTAACGGAAGCAGTAAAAGAGGGAAATACGGTTTTTTTTACGTCATTCCAAGTTAGATCAGCAAATGACATGATAGCTTCTACTTTTACATTTACAGAAGGATTTGCAGTTGTATAAGCTACTCTTTTTCCTTTAAGGTCTGCAATTTTATAAATATCAGTATTTGCAGGTACAGCTATACCGAATGTATTAGGTCTAGCAAGAATTACTCTTAAATTTTGAGGTCCCCATTTTTTTTTAGCGAAATCATAAATACCTTCGCTAGCAAAGAAAGATTCACTGCCTAAAAATGCAATACTTACTTTTTTCTTTTTTAGAGGGAGAAGTCTTCCAATTCCAGTACCAGAAGGTTTAAGCCTTACCCTTACATTATAATTTT
>Ga0315326_10002245_pt1 | contig 10341 bp, 7 predicted proteins | sample M180m32315metaG_FD_203457 | JGI IMG/M metagenome (GOLD analysis project Ga0315326, IMG submission 203457) | Ammonia-oxidizing marine archaeal communities from Monterey Bay, California, United States - M1 80m 32315 | ecosystem: Environmental > Aquatic > Marine > Coastal | place: USA: California... | reverse complement strand
TCCTCTAACAGAGGATAATAATAAGCTAAATTGGCAAAGTAATTCCAGCTATAATGATTGTTGAGTAGTTTAACAATAAAACCATCATGACGAGATTCAAATTCATTGTCTCTCATTCTCCAAGTATCGTAAGCCTGTCCAATTCCAAGCTCTACTGAAAATCGATCCATTACCCTCCATTGAAAACCAATGTTGCCAGCATAATGTCCAGATAAAGCATGTGTAGAAAGCCTAGCGCCAGTAGCACCAAACTGATTACTCATAGGCACTCCAATATCAAATGATCCACCTGCATAAAAGCTATGCTGAGTAAAACAAAACTTAGTTAAAAGCAATGTAAATATTAACAGAAGATTTCTTTTCAAATTTTTTACTATTATAACTTTAATAAAGTTAAGCATTATAAAACTTCTTATCCTAAATCACTTTATCCTTTTTTGATGATAACCTATATAAAACTGAAACAGTTGAGTATTATAGCTTGTAAATTCAACTATTTTCAAAAAACCATAGTTATATCTTATTCCAAAATTTATCATTTTATTTAGATGATAAACAACACCAACATTTAATCCAAAATCTTTATTCCATAAGTAATACTTATTGTCTGAATGAAAAGCAGTACTTCCTTTTAATAATTCCCAATTGACTCTATTAAAAAGCATATAGCTCAGATATGGACCCATTTCAACACTAAAATGATCATTGAATTTATATTTTGCTAAAAGGGGTAAGCTTAGGTAATTAATGGACACCTGATCTTTAAATTGATGATACTGATAAACAGGGTTATGGTAATATGTTTCACTAAATCCCTGAGCGGAGTATAGCAGTTCTGTTTGTAAAGAAAACTTCTTTTTTATACCTATAATAAATTCAGATGTAAATCCAGTATGGAATAATGTTTTACCATCAAAAGCCCTACCACCATCTAATTCTTGACCATATTGATAATTACCTCCTATTTTGGCACCAAATGCAATCTCCTCAATCTGAGAAAAACTATAGATAGAGAAGAAAAAAAACAATACAAGTAATGAATTTTTCAATTTCAAATTAAATATCTAAGACTTTAAGTACTTCAATAAATTACTAATCCCGATAAATAGAAAAATAAGACTTAAAATCATTAACAGCTGTGTTGCAAGTATTCCATTAGTTGCACTTTCTAAATCATCAGTTGAATTGGCTTTTTTTAATTTCTGATACATCAAAAACAAAACAAACAAACCAAATATCAAAATATACGCTGTTAGTCTAAGCCATTTTCCAAGCATTGACTTAAGGTCCGAGTTAGACAGATTCAAAGATTCAAGCTCTTTAGGTTTAAATAAAAATGAATAAGCTTTGAAAATTGTCATTTCCTTATCTGGAGAATCACTATATTTTTCTTCTTGATCCATTTCAATTCATTTGACAGCTCATATCTTGTCCACAGCAAAGAGGAGACTTGATCTTGCCTTCACAAGAAGGACACCTTGAAATTTGCACTTGTCTACCATCATCTAAAGTAAGATGAGCATTTTCTAAAGGAAGATCGCATTTACCACATTGGGCTTTTACAGACATTCCGCATTTATTACATTCATAAGTATTCATGATATAAAAATAATAAAAATGGAGTTATGATTAAAAATATTAATAACAACCAATCTAAAATAGAATTAAATCATCGTTTATATTTAATATAATTTTCAAGAACCTATTATAGGTTTGGTAAATAAGATTTAATTGAATTATTTTATGTGATAAAAAACAATTAGTTTACTCTTTAAATGAATTGCAAGACCGCTAACTCCACCATTAACTTTTTAAACAAAAATATTGTAACGCCTATATTAATCCTAGGAGTAATAATAGCAGGATTATTTATTCAATGTTCTGAAGAAAAAAAGAAATCTAACGATGTTGATAAATGGGTTTTCGAAAGTGCAAGAAAAGACATTAATACATTAACAGAGCATTTTAACCCATTGTATTATAGGGCCTCATCAATAGAAGTATCTAAAAAGCCTGGAATTTACCATTCAGATTCTTTAACAATAAAATTTTCAGCGCCAAACACAACTTTTTTTGTGTTGATTTACAAAAATGATACAATTACATCTAAAGGAAGCACTATAAGTTTCTCAATCTATGATTTCCCTAATAAATTAAGCCAAATTCCAACTAGTAGTAAAAATTACATCAAATATGCACATAATTGGAATGAGCCAATAGGGGATTTTTCTACTTTACATCAACTTAAATTGTTAGCTTATAATGAATCAACTATTGTTGATTCATTGAATATCAATTATATTTTGGGAGCTAAAACCAATGACAAGCTTCCAATAGCTAACTTCAGAGCAGATAGGAACTGGTTATTTGATGCTGATTCTGGATGCTATGTTCCAGGAAATTCCTTTAACCCAAAAAACGAAAATAACTCTGGCAATTATTACCTTTTTAAAAAAAGAAAACAATCTTGTCATTTACAACTTATTGACAGCAATAACGAATATATCAATGAATCCTTTAAGTGGAGAATTCATGGACTAATGACACCGAAAGCACCTCAGAAAAGTTTACGAATTTATCTTAATGGGGCGAACAATGTAAAAGAGCTTTTAAAACTAAATCATAAGGCTGATAAAATCATCCTAAGATCTGCATATTCAGGCTGGGGTACCAAACCATTTGTAGATGGATTTATTGCTGATGCTTGCAGAAATTTAAACCTTGACGTAATGGCATACAAACCTGTTAAAATGTATTTAAATGGTGAATATTGGGGGATTCATGGTGTAAGAGAAAGAATAGATCTAAAAGCTATTGCTAATAAATATGATATTAAGAAAAAGAAATTAATTGACGCAGATGATAAAGGGTACACAAATAACAAACCTGGCAAGCTAAATAAGCTATTAAAAATAATAAAAAACGACCCTAACCTACCTTATGATAGTGTTATTGTTAATTACAATCTCCCTTCTCTTATCGACTGGCTAGCAGCTGAAATGTTTTTTCAAAATAATGATTGGCCTGGAAATAACACTTTTTTATGGAAACAAAAAAGCAAAAGTCATAAATGGAAATTTATTTTAATTGATATGGATGCTTGTATATGGAAGCCAGATCAAAATATGTTCAATGAAGTAATTAACAATGAATCTAAAGATTGGGGAAATATTTTCATCTCCTATCTCTTTAACCAAAAACCTTTTGTTCTAGCATTTAAAGAAAGGGTAGATTACTTATTAGAAAATGACTTTTCTACAGAACGGCTTAGTAAAATACTACTTTCTTACAAAGAACTGTTTGACCCAGCAATAGAAGAGCATTATTATAGATGGGGTCAAAAAGATGGAATCGAAGATTACTACAAAGGCTTAAATACCATGAAAAAGTTTTGCTTAAAAAGACAAGAACACTTCAGAAATAACCTAAAGCAATTTATCTTATTAAAGAAATTTGAATAACGTAATCAATTTTTAAATAAAAAAGCCCAGCACTTTGTGCTGGGCTTTGCTCTCTTAGTGACCTCGACAGGATTCAAACCTGTAACCGCCTGAGCCGTAATCAGGTATTCTATTCAGTTGAACTACGAGGCCAATAATAACGCAAAGATAACTCTCTATTATAAATATTCAAGAAAATAAATTGAACTTTATAGATGCAGACCACATTCTGTTTTAGGATTATTATTCCACCTACCTTCTCTGCCCTTCCCTGGTGCTGTACAATGTTCACATCCAATTGAAAAATAACCTTTAGAGATCAAAGGATGAAAAGGCAAATGATGGTCTTTAATAAAAGACTCTCTTTGATCAGCTGTAATATCTAACAAAGGATAAAATTTTACAATACCATTTCTCTCTTCAAAGATGTCTAGGGTTTCTCTATTATTGGTCTGCCACCTCATTAAACCAGAAACCCAAATCTTGTGCTGGTCTTTTATTTTTTGCAAAGGTTCTACTTTATTAATAGAACAGCAATAATCAGGATTCTTGGTCCAAGTCTTATCTTCTGATGTGAATTGATGTTTCCATTCCTCTGCAGCAACATTAATAACATTAAGGTCATATAACTTCTCCAAATAATCTTTATAGATAAGTGTCTCTTTAAAATGATATCCTGTATCTATAAAATAGACTGTTTGATTTTTATTAACATCAGAAAATACTTTTAACAAAAAAGCAGAAGTTGCAGCAAAGGAAGAAGTAAGCATGATGTCATTAGCATCAAAATCCTTATATAACAGCTCCACCCTCTCATGAACAGTTAGTTTAGCATACTTTTCACTTAAATCCTTAAAGGAGACTTCTTCAACAATCATTTCATCATTTTACTTAATCGATGTAATCATCAATTATTTCTAAAAACTCCTTTATATCTTGGATTCTTTTCTCATCTGAAGGATGGGTACTAAGGATCTCTGGAACGAAACCTCCCTGTGCTGCCATTTTCTCCCAAAAAACAATGGCTTTTGAAGGGTCATATCCAGCCATTTTCATGAAAACCAAACCCAACTTATCCGATTCACTTTCATGCATTCTACTAAATTTTAATATTCCCAATGTAGCTGACCCCATAAATACTTTTTGGTAAATACTCTGGGTTTGAGTAGAGTCAGAAGGACTTGTTAAACCTACTATACCTGCTAAAGCTAATTGCTGACTCATTCGCTCATTTCCATGTCTTGCAATAGCATGTGCTATTTCATGACCCATGATAACAGCTATTTCATCGTCAGAATCTGCAAGCTCCAATATTCCAGTATAAAAACACACTTTACCACCAGGCATACACCAGGCATTCAACATTTCACTTTCTACGGTTTTATACTCCCAGCTAAATCCTTCGATCCTCTTTTCAAAACCATTGTCCTTCATGAATTTTTCAACAGCTGCTTGTATCTTCTCACCTATCTGCTTCACTCTTATCGCCCTAGGATCTGAACCTGGCAACACCTCAACAGAATCCATTACAGTTGCATATTGAAGTTCGGACATAGCGATCAAATCTTGTTCATTCAACAAATTGATTTGCTTCCTATTAGTTATAGGGACCCTAAAACAAGAAACAATGACTAGTGAAAGAACAATTACAATTACAATTCTTCTCATAAAAGTTGTTTAATAAAATAAAATTTATTCGATTTTAGCAGTAAGACCAGCTTCCAGTAATGCTTCGCAAATGGGTTTTAATTTATTAAATTCTCCACGCTTAACTGAACACTTACCATTGTTGTGAACGATCCAGGCACACTGCTCTCCCTGAATAGCTGTATGATCACAGTATTTAACCAACATGTCAATAACGTGCTCAAATGAGTTATAGTCATCATTGTATAATATCAGATCCTTGTTGTCTACCAGAATGGTAACAACCTCTTCAAAAAAATCTGTTTTTTCGTCTAATGACATGTTGAAATTATTATAATTCAAATGTATAAAATTTTACTATTCCCCAGTTAAAATTTTAGCAGATTCAATATCTATTTCATTTCCATCTTTAAATGCAACGATCTTTGCAATGCCTACACCTTCATTAACAAACTCCTTTAATACATCTTCTGAATTAGCATATAGATCCTTTTTACCTGCATAATAAGTTGTTCCTTCTTCATCGTCAACTGTTTCGATGTCCAAATAATCCAAACGCATAAAAACATCTTTTAATTTTTCAGGTAGTTCTTCATAATAAGTTCCTAGAAACACTCTATATATTAATCCATTTACAGCCCTTGGTTCCCCTTTAAATAATTCACCATTATTAAACTCAATTACATTGGCATTAGGAATACCTAAATTAATAAACTCCTGTGCTGCTTCATTGGCTCTTTCAGCACTAGTAAAAACCCCACTTAAATACTGCCTCCCATTATCAATATCTCTTGGTTTGATTCTATATTCTCTCATAGTAAGCAAAGCATTACTTACAGAATTGGGTACAGAGTCTTGAAAAACTCCTAGGTCAACATAATATTCCTTCCCAATATTAGTAGCAATCACAGTAATACCATTATCACCCGAAGGCTCCGGTTCTGTTTTTTCTGTTATTTTATTAGCAAGCTCATTTGCTCTTGCAATGGTAATTCGCTGACCATCAATATAAGCTACTATAAATGCGTCCGTTAAACCAAGGCCTTGCACCTCTTCTTTACGAATATTCGCTTCATCTACACTATTAAAAATACCAGTTGAGTACTTGTATAAATTACTAACATTATGAGTAACAAGTGGTGAAATATTAAAAGGATTATTCTCACTCAATGGCTTTGAAAATGCTCCTATTTGAACAGAAAAGAACAGTCCTTTAATAGCTTCAACAGGATTTACCTCTGCAGCAGATTCATCAAAATCATCTGCATAGGTTACTACGTCTGGATCAATTGTAGCAAATGTTGTATTAGAATTAGTTTCAGATAAAGTATTGTCAACATTTGTTGCAGTATTAGTATTGGTATTTGTTTCACTAGTATTATCTGCATTCGTATTTTCATTGGAATTAGTTCTATCTATATTATTTACAGTATTATCATTATTAGTGTTTACATTCTCATTTGATTCAGTTTGGTTATTTCTGTCAACTGATTGATTATTTCTGTCAACTGATTGATTATTTTGAGCTAGCTGTGCATTATTTGCAATCAATTCTCTTGCTTCAGAAATCCTGATCCTTTCACCATTATATATAGCAACTACAAAAGCATCTCTATATCCTAAAGACCTTATTTTATTTCTTGATTCATTGGCAGAATTCATGTTTTTAAAATACCCAACCCTATATCTAGTAATATCATCCTTTACTTTTTCAGCACTTATAGGAGCAAAACCTTTAAAAAGATCTTGAGGGATAGGTCTTCTAAAAGCTCCTACCTGAACTTTAAATATCAAACCTTCTGGATATCCAGGGTTTACAGGTATTGGATTTGATGCTGTATATACAGTAGCTTCATTTACTACAAAAATATCTTCTTCTACTTTTGTAGGTGGCTTGAAATTAGTAGAAACAACATCATCTACTTTTGGAACTGATGCTTTAGGTGAATTATCAAAATCAGCAATTGCAAGTGCTTTTATATCATTAGCAGTCTCCTTATCCAAATTAGTAATCACTGTAGCCTGAGCCATTTCCTTCTGCTTAACTATAGTTTCAAGTTCATTAATTTCTTCTTTAATCTGATCAGCAGATTGTTTATTTTCAGAAGAGCTTTCCTCCAACTTAACAGCAACTCTTTCTAACTTCTCTTTCTCATTTTCATCTTCTGTATTCTGAGCCTGCAACCTCAAAGACTTCGCTTTATTCTCCTGCTGTTTAGCAATATTTTCAAGAGACTCAACTTGATCATCTTTTTCATTTACTTCATTTTGTAATTCATCTATTTCTTGCTGTTTTTCAAAATAATCTTCATATTCTTCAGTAGTTATCACCTTTTCAATATCATCCTGAGTTAAATTTTGTGTAATCTCAATGTTTTCAATAATTGCATCTTCCTGTACCTTGATCTTATTTCCTTTTTCCTCTAAACTCTTTGCAATATCAGCTTCTTCTATTGCTTTTTCTTCCATTCTTTCTGCCTCAACCAATAATTCATCTTTTTGTTTTTTATTAGCATTTTCTGCCTCTTGCCTTAACAACATTGCATTGTTGTTATATTCATTGGCTTTAGCTGAAGCTTGTTTTGAACGATCTAATATTTCAGTTGAGATCCTGTCATCATCTGTTTTTACTACAGCCGCAATTTCTTCATCATCCTTTGAATATTGTTCTACTATTGCACTGCTGTATAATTTTTTTGCCTTATTTATTTTCTCAACTGCAGCCAATTCGGTTGAAGCAGCTTCATTAAGTAATTCTTTCTTTGCAATTGGATCTTTTTCTGTATTTGCACTTTCTCTTAGTTCATTTGCTTTATTTAGTAGCTCATTTCCAGCAGATTCATACTCTTGACCTTGTTTTAATTCATAAGAATCATCTACTAAAGCAGATGTTTCCTCTTTTAATCTTTCTAACTTTTCTTTGGCGTTTTCTACTTCCTTGGCATTTACTTGCTGAACAACTACAGCTAATTCAATTTCTTTTTTCGCCTTTTTCTCTTCTATTACTTTTATTTTTTCTTGTAATTTCTCTGTTTCTTTTGTTGTTTCTGCATCAATTAATTCATTCTTTAAAGCATTGATCTCCACTTCAAGCAACTCAATTTCTTTAAATTCTTCGTCATTTTCTTCTAAAATTTGCTTAGAACTAGCTGATGAATAATTTTCTTTTTCTGGTGAATATTCTTCCTCAACATTTAACGAAACTTCATAAGTTTCGGGATCCTTATCAGCATTAAATTCAATACCTTCAATAACTTGATTTACTACAACATCGCTAGAATTATCTTCAACTGACAATGTTTCTTCCACCGTAGTCTCTGTTGTTGTCTCTTCTGCTACAGTCTCCTCTTCTATGGTCTCTGTTGTTGTCTCTTCTGTTACAGTCTCCTCTTCTATGGCTTCTGTTGTTGTCTCTTCTGCTACAGTCTCCTCTTCTATGGTCTCCGTTGACGTCTCTTCTGTTACAGTCTCCTCTTCTATGGTCTCCGTTGACGTCTCTTCTGTTACAGTCTCCTCTTCTATGGTCTCTGTTGACGTCTCTTCTGCTATAGTCTCCTCTATTGTATTATCAACATCATTATTATTAGTAATTGAATTATTTTCTGTGAAGTCCTCCATAATAACTAAAGCATCCTGTTGATTATCTATTGCTGCTAATTCATGTTGATGTGCTTCTCTTAATAAATTAGCTTTATCTTCTTTATCTGAACTTGAATTGGCTTGTTCTTTTAATTGTTCTGCTTTTTTGAACTGATCATCAGCTTGTTCCATATAAAATTTAGCACTTAACAGGTCTTTATTTGTTTTGTTATCATCATTTATATTTTCAGCTAATTCATTAAATGCATTTTCATTTGACTCCTTTTCCAGGTCATTTAATTGAGTGAAATCATTAGAAACCTTCTCTTCTAGTTCATAGATCTCATTTCTTTTATTTTGAATTTCTTGAAGCTTTTTATCTTTTTTCTTTTCTTTTTCTTCATTTTCATATTCATCCTCAAGGCCATCTAACTCCATCTTCTTAACTGAAAGCATCTGAAGGTCATTTTCCATAATAGAGACCTTTTCGTTTGAGCTATTATTATTATATGTAATGGGTTCATTGAAATCCTCATTATAATCTGTGCTTACATTTTCTGAGTTAGCAAGTGATGATTTAATTTCTTCATATGCTTCTTCTACTTCTTGGTTTTTATTTTCTTCAATTTGTGTATCAATTTCATTTTCCTTTTGATCTTTCAATGCTTCTAACCTTTCTATCTTTTCTTTTAACTCTTCTTTTTCAGACTCAGAATTAGTCATTGCAATATCATTATTTAAAGAATCAATATCATTTTGTATAAGGTCTACCCAGTCCTCATTTCTTTCAATAGAATTGTTACTATCATTGTTAGTTGCATCATCATTTATTTCAGGAGTTTCTGTGGCTATAACTTCTTTATTATTAACACTTTCAATTATAGTATCATTAGGAATTTCTGAAAGTAAATTTTCATTTTCATTAATTTTCTCACTGACTTCTTCGGACAAGATCTTATCCTCCAATAGATCCTTATGCTCTTCAGAGAGTTCAGTATCTGACATTTCATTAGCAACAATTTCAAGCTCTTCCATCATATCTGCTTCTGCAACTAATTCTTCCGATTCATTTTTTAATTGTTCATATTTTTCTAATTCTTCTTTAGCTAATTCATCATTTACTTTAATTTCATTTTCTAACAGATCTATTTGTTGTTGAATATCATCCTTGTCTCTTGCCTTAGCATTATCTTTATCTATTTTTGCTTGTTCAAGTCTCTGTTGTAAGAATTTTTTCTCCTCAGCCATCAATTTTGATTGCTCAAGATGATCATCCGCCTTATCTGATTTATTATTCGCTTTATTCTTTAAGGCATCAGAGTTTGAAATATCCAAATCTTCATTTTCGATAATATTATTGATCTTTGTTTGAAGTTTCTGAAGCTCTTCAACTGCTTCATCATGTGAGTCTTCATTAACAGCTTTTTCTATAGATGATGCAATTTCTTTAGATTCTTTAGCTTCCTCCTCCCTCACTTCATGTTGGTCTTTTAAAGAGTTAGCTAAATTGATTGAAGTAATGGCTTGTTTATTAAGCTCTTTTGACTTCTTATGATATTCATTAGCTAGGTCTATTTGTTGCTGTTTTTCAATTGGATTTTCAATTTCATCAATATTTTTTAATATTTCTTCTGCTTGTTTAGTAGCCTCTTCAGATTCATTACTTTTCTTTTCT
>Ga0315326_10002240_pt1 | contig 10360 bp, 12 predicted proteins | sample M180m32315metaG_FD_203457 | JGI IMG/M metagenome (GOLD analysis project Ga0315326, IMG submission 203457) | Ammonia-oxidizing marine archaeal communities from Monterey Bay, California, United States - M1 80m 32315 | ecosystem: Environmental > Aquatic > Marine > Coastal | place: USA: California... | reverse complement strand
GCTGATAACTCAGGCGCTGAAGAGATCTTCATAGATTGTAAATCAAACCATCTTGGATTTCTTTCCTTAAATGTGGCCCAATTCCATCGAACCCCTTCATTTCCTATGGAATCTGAATCTAGAAGATTAGGTTCTGGAGGTCTGTCAGGTATTAGAATCAAAGGAGACTTGGGAACCGAAGAAAGTCCCAGTAGTATGTCACTCCCATCTTTATCTAAGATACAATACTTATCTATTCCAGTAGGCAATGGTAGAGCCTCTATTGCCCTAGATCTTTCATCAGATCTAATTCGGTCCCAGCCTAAATCGGTTAAATGTAAGTGAGCACCTCTGCTTCCTGCAGTGAGGTCGCTAGAGACCAGTCCCTCGTTTCTCAACCTTCTTAGTTCTGCTGAAGCATGAGGTATCTGAAGACCGATTTCTCTAGCTAAAGCACTAACTGTAGTACTACCTTCAGATAACCTATTCAAGAGGCGACGACGGTAACGACTACGGATTTTAATCGGTGTAGAAATAAAACTAGGATTATTGACAATTTCAGAGTCTTCTGACACCAATGACCATCTCCGTAATCAACCACTTCAAAACAATGTATTAAATTATCTATTTTAGTTACATATAGTTACATGTTTCTTGTGGAAAAATAACTAGTTTTATTTCTACACCGAAAAAAGACAGAGAAACCTTACATAATTGCGCAACTATATGTAACTAAATTGAACAATAAGTTGCAGAACCATTATATTACCCCCCGTCACCCTACCTATATCGAACAGGTAGCCGTGTCCGATTGAATGAAGGTATGAGAACTATGGATACGAGTAAAATTCGAGAATTAGTTAAAAAGCATCTTTCTGAAAAACCAAGGAATACTACTGAAATTAATGAATGGATCACGGAACAGATACAAGAGAATACAGCTTTTGATTTGACTGCAATACTAGAATCTGACCCCTCGATAGTAAGAATAGGCAGAGTAAGAAAAAGTGGAGTCATTGGGAAAAAATCCCCTCTATCGGAATGGGCTACCGAAGATTGGGTAAATCACCATGAAAGAAAACAGCTCAAGAAAAAAGGAGAATGAAAAATGAGAACAACCAGACTAAGACAGAAAATAAAGAAATTCCTAGATACCAAGGGAGAAGCAAATACTACTGAGATTTTAGAGCATGTCAACTCAACAATGAGACATGGGACAACACCTCAACAATTAGGAAATGTATTGTCCAAAGATAAGGACATTATGAAAATTGCAACAACAAAACGTGGCGGTGCTCTTTCCGGCCGATACGAAATATGTGTCTGGCAGCTAAGACCTGGCGTACAAGAAAAACAAGATTAAGATCCTCTGACTTAATTTATTCTAGATCGGGTTTCCAATCTCCGGTTCGAGCTAGACTATTCATTTTTGAGCGGTGTAAGAAAACTTCTTGACTTTGTTCAGAATCACCATCAGCCCATGTTCTCAAAGCATTTGCAAGTAGAGCGCGGCCATAAGAGTAAGACAATTCCCAAGGATGTTCAATTTCCATTGCATTCATTAAATTGAGATGAGCTGTTGCATCTTCATCAGACTGACCTCCAGACAAAAATACAATCCCAGGCAGTTCATGAGGAACGTGTTTTGTTAAACAATCAACTGTCAAACTAGCAACTTCTTCACGAGTAATCTGGCTGGGACAGGAAGTACCTGCAATAATCATGTTTGGTTTTAACAAAGCACCAGGTAAGTGGACACCCTGTATTCGACATTCGTCGAAGGTGGCAGCAAGAATCTGGGCTGACACATCGTAACATGTTTGAGCGTCATGATCACCTTCCATCAAAACCTCAGGTTCAATTATTGGAACTAAACCTTGTTCTTGGCAGATAGATGCATATCTTGCCAAAGCGTGAGCATTTGTTGAGATACAAGCATCACTAGGCATGTTCTTTCCTATTTTTATCACTGCACGCCACTTGGCAAATCTCGCTCCCAAAGAAAAATATTCCTCACAACGTTCCCTTAATCCATCAAGTCCTTCAGTAACCTTCTCACCACTATAATTTGCTAAATTCTTGGCTCCTGTATCTACTTTAATTCCAGGATAAACTCCGATGGAAGATAAAGCCTCAGGTATAAGACGCCCGTTAGACATCTTTTGACGGATAGTTTCATCAAAAAGAATAACACCACTAATTGAATTTTGATAACCATTGGTTGCAAAAAGGTTAGTCCGATAGTCTCGCCTAGTTTCTGCAGAGGCTGAGATACCCACAGCTTCAAGTCTGTTAGACATCGTACCATTACTTTCATCTGCTGCAAGAATTCCTTTACCTGCTGCAACTAAATCACGGGCTGTTTTTTCAAGTAGTTTAGTATCCATATACTATCCTCGTGCTCACGTGAAGGTTATAGAAAATGAAGGCATCGCCTTAAAGTTCCCAAATTAACTAAGGTGTGAACCACTAACAAACTTATGAATTCCATTAGCAACATCAATTATTTCTGATTCGACAGAATATATATTACCCTCAAAACTAACTCCCTTAGTTCGGCCGGGGCATACCCCTGTACCAATGAACAATGAGTCATCAGATGAACATAGGTCATCTCTTTTCCATAACCTGTCGATATCCCCCTCAATCATTTCTTCGGCTCTATCTCGATGTCCCTTGTTCTTGAAAACCAAACGGCCCTCAAAAGGAGAACCGAGCCCGCGTAATGCAGTAGCAGTAATTACTCCTTCAGGAGCTGCTCCAATACCCATTAATAAATCAATATCAGAATTAGGATCGGCAGCATTTAGAGCAGCGGCTATATCTCCATCGCCTATCAGAATCACGTTTACTGACAACTCTCTCAACTCTTTAATTAATTTAGAATGACGGGGTCTATCCATGACTACAACATTAAGACTATTATTGGGTTTACCTAAAGCATCTGAAGTAGCCTCAATATTATATGAAGTTGAAGCATCAAGAGATATCTTGCCATTTAACTTGGGTGAACCTGCAATCTTATTCATATAACAGTCAGGAGCATGTAAGAGGGTTCCGCGAGGAGCTGCTGCAAGAACAGCCATAGCATTAGGTAAGTCATAGGCAACATGATTAGTACATTCCAAAGGATCGACCGCTATATCAATTGCAGGAGAGTTCGGATCGCCTTGCAATGAACCAAGAGGCTCTCCAATCCACAACATAGGTGCATCATCTCTCTCACCTTCACCTATAGCAACACGACCATTAAATGGAACTTGATCGAATACCTTCCTCATAGCCTCAACTGCTGCTCCATCAGCTGCCTTACCGTTGCCCTTACCAATCCACCTAGATGCTGCTATTGCAGCTGATTCCGTTGCTTTAAGGAAATACTGTTCAAAATCAGCTGTTGCCATGATGCCTCCGAGTGTTAATCAGCATTCAATTATGTTGGTCTCCTTTGCTCTTTTTAACAACACGAATACCATCAATTTGAGAGTTAGGATATTGCCCCTCAGAATCCTTCTCTATTGACTTAAGCATATCCCAAGCGCACAATAATCCTGCATTAACACCGCAAAGAGCTTCCATCTCGACTCCTGTTCTCCAATGAGTTCGGACAGTTACTGTACAACGCAATTTGCTGTCTTCAATACTCCAATCTACAGAACAACCATCTATAGGTACTAAATGACAATGAGGTAATATTCTAGGAGTTTCTTTAACAGCCTGTATAGAAGCAATGGTTGAGATTTCACGGACATCTCCCTTTGGAGATAGACCTTGAACTGCATTGATACCTTCATTAGATAATTGTAACGTACCTGTTGCAATCGCCTCACGAAAAATTACTTCCTTGGAGCCTACGTCAGCAATCCCAGTCCATGAGTTTCTCAATTCTTCCCTACCCATACCTTCCTGCGGAGGAAGTCCTCATTATTCAGACAAACGGAGAAGTAGATTAAGAATCTGAAAACCTTGAAAAAATATTATCCTAATCCACTCTTCCAAATTTCTCCATCAGATCTAAATTCTTTTTTCCATAAGGGAGCCTGAGATTTCAACTCAGTGATCAACCAAGAACATGCATCAAATCCTGCATTTCTATGCTTAGAACCAACGTGAATACAAACTATAGGCTCAGAAGGATGAACTATGCCAATTCTATGTGCAAGGACTACGGAATTAATACTAAATTTCTTAATTGATAATTTACAAATATCTTCAAGTATAATGTTTAATTTTTCATCCCAGGCATCAAATTCAAGCTTTTCTACTTTAACATCTTGGTCATTTCCACGGGTCAATCCTACAAACGAGACTACACTACCACATCCATCAATATTCAATAGATTACGAAGACTTTCGGGATCAAGTTTCTCAGATTCAACCCGCACAATAATCTTGGCCACAAACAGCCATCACACCTCAGCAAATAATCTGTTCGAAAGGAAATTATCCTATCAAACTTAGAATTATGAATAACCAAACCTTTCAAACATCAAACCTCATACGCAAATACATGACAAACAGGGTTGACATTCTCGGCGCAGGATTATCGGGTCTTGCAGCGGCCACAATCCTTGCTAAAGCAGGAAAGGATGTTCATGTCCACGAAATTCGAAAAGATAGCGGAGCTAGATTCGATGGTGATTTTCAAGGAATTGAAAATTGGACAAGCGACATTGACTTCTTTGATGAAATGAGAAGTTGGGGGCTAAACCCGGAGGAATTTAAATCGAATGCCTTTGATATAGTTGATCTAATACATCCCGATGACGTAATAACACATCCCAAAACAAAAGGAGCTGCTTTCAGAGTTGTAGAAAGAGGAACAGACGAACATTGTATTGATCAAGGATTCAAAAGGATGGCAATCAGTGCCGGGGCTACAATTCATTATAGTTCAAGGGTTGACCCTAAGGATTGCAACATTATTGCTGCGGGTCCAAAGGATTCCAGTGCTATTGCCTTTGGAGAAATTTTTCATACTAATCATCCTAATCATGTGGCATTTCAGTTGAATGATAAGTTGGCACCAGGAGCCTATTCTTACCTCATTATAATAGATGGAATTGGGCTGATTTGTACATGTTTGTGGAGAAAACAAAAGAAATCTGGAAGATATCTAAACGAAACAATTGCTTGGTATGATGAACATTATGAGCTGAATAGGATACCAATAAAAAGAGTGGGAGGAAAAGGAGATTTTAGTTTACCTACAAAATATGTACATGAAAATAAAATATATGTAGGCGAGGCAGGTGGATTACAAGATTTTATGTGGGGGTTCGGAATGAGATATGCGATTACTAGCGGAGTATTAGCAGCACAGTCAATCCTTAACGAATGTGATTATGAAGTTGAAGTGAGGAAGAGACTCGTCCCTCTGATTAAAGTCAGTGCAATAAATAGATTTCTTATGAATAGAGTAGGAGACAGGGGGTTCAAAATGGTAGCTCAGTACTGGATGAGAGACCAGAAAAAGAAAGGAGATGGTCTAAGATTTATGAAATGGTTGTACCAACCGGGAATTGTGAGAAAGGCGCTCTGGCCATTAGTCAAAATTGGGATGCTGAGGAAAAAAATGTTAGATGATGGGAGGAGGGTATATCGTATGCCATTTAGGAAATCGTTGAAACGTGATATATGGGAACCAAGTGACAAAGCACTAGAAGTAGGAACACAATGGAATAAGATAAGGAAAGAAGGTGGAAATCTGTCTTTTACTGAATCAGATACTTAGAAATTAACATTACTTTGATTCCGTTTCTTTCATTAACGGATTATGACTGCGAGTAACATGACATCATGGCCAGACCTTGAGCCAATGCCCAACAAATTAGTGAATTATGGCGTTACTGAAAACGGTATCGCAATTATTGAACTGATCTCAGATACAGATGGAAAACCTTTGGAAGAAGGAAGAACTTCGGTTAATACCTACACGCGGGAGATGTGGGAAGACATTGACCAAGCAATACTCAATGCAAGGTTCGATGGAAATGTTTCAGTTATTTTGCTAACAGGTCATGGAGAAAAGTTCTTTTCAGCAGGAGCGAGTATAAATTATCTAAACACACTATCTCCTAGGTACAAGTACTTCTTTTGCTTACATGCTAATGAGACCTTGTCTCGTCTTGAACAAACTCCTAAATTAGTCATTGCCGCTTTAAACGGACATACTGTAGGAGGAGGACTGGAAATAGCCATGGCTGCTGATATCCGAATTGCCCACAAAGGCAACTTTCAAATTGGTTTGCCAGAAGTATCCTTAGGTGTCTTAGCAGGTACTGGAGGAACTGCTCGTCTGGCTAGACTTGTAGGCAAAGCACGAGCAATGGAGATTATGGTTACTGGACGTAAATTTTCTTTTGAAGAGGCGAGAGAAATGGATTTAATTCATGACATATATGATAGTATAAGTTTAGAAGAATTTAGAATGGACATTATAGATTATGCTGGACAATTTACTTTGCCACTAGCAGCGGCTAAGGCAATAGGTAACATCAAACGTAGCGTACAAAGTGGTATCGAAATACCATTAGAATACCATCTGGCTCTAGAACGTGAATTACAGTCTGACTTATTCCAGTCAGAAGATGCAAAGGAAGGAATCGCATCCTATGTTGAGCGCAGGACTCCTCGATTTAAGGGTAAATGATTTTCAACTATGTTCAGACATTTGTTCATATACTAATGCCGTTTCGGAAATTTTATGACAGATACAGAAGTAGTTGAGGCATACACACCTAACTTTGATTCATGGATAAAGGACTTTAGCGAATGGCAAACAAGAATAGGTTTTGATCCATCTTGGTTAGGTGACTATAGATTCGATATAAAGTTCGACTGGGACTCTGCAGGTAATCAAATCGAATTTGGTGATTTTGAAGGAATGCCCAAGTGGGAAAGAAGAATGCAAATACCACAACAAAACATCAGAGATGCAATTATCAGTATGGTTAGTGTACAGGGAGATACTGAATTTGCTAGTGTTGAGCAACAAAATCATCTATTAGCAACAGCACCTACTGAATATGACAGGAAGTCAGCGCTAAGAATAATGTGTGAAGAGCAGAGACACGGTTGGCAGATGGCATACTTATTGTGTACATATTTCGGAGAACAGGGGGTTAGAGAAGCTGCTAAACTATTAGAAAGAAATGCACAGGATGGAACTAGAATTCTTGGTTCTTTTAATGCACCAATTGATCATTGGCTAGACTTCTTTTGTTTCACACACTTCATCGATAGAGATGGAAAATATCAGTTAAAAATGTTGAGTACTTCCTCATTTAAACCCCTAGCAGCTTCAATGGGCCCGATGCTAAAGGAAGAATCCTTCCATTTGGGAACTGGTGCTAATGGACTTAGGAGAATTGTGAAACAGGGAGTAATACCTTGTGAATTATTACAAAAATATCTGAATAAGTGGATTAGTACCGGATTGGATCTATTTGGAACCGATGACTCAACAAGTGCCCAGTGGGCTTATGTTTACGGAGTAAAAGGAAGATATGATGAGAGAGAAAGTGAAAATATGGCAGATAGAGAACATCTCAATGAAGCAAGTAGAGATCTGTATTTCCAAGAACTTCGCGAAGAAATGAGAAGGATTAGCAATGCTAGAAAAGAAGGTGAACCAGAATTATTTGTTGCATCTGACAAATTCAATCGAGGTATAGGAAAATACGCAGGAACTAACTACACGTTAGAAGGAGAGTTGTTTGAAGGAACTAATGAGGAATATCAGAATTACTTAGTTGAAGTATTGCCTACAGATGAAGACGAAGAGAAACTGATGAATGAATACATGAAACAAGAATGGATTCAATATCGTGAGTGGAAAGGAAACTAATCTAAAACGGTGATTTCATGCAACACATAGCACTACTAGCCTTTGATAAAGAGAAATGTAGGCCATTCTTTGATAGATTAACTGAATTATTTTATGAACACCACCACTCTGAAGAACAAAATCCAGAAGAATATGAGAAATTATTGTATACTGTAAAGAGACCATATGACAATAATATGCTAGATATGATTGACAAATGGATGTATCTAGAAAAGAGAGAATGGAGAGAAGAAACTACAAGAGAAGTAAAGTTGGCATTATATGCAATAAAATATCCAGATACACTCTTGTTAGATAGTTTCACAGAAAAACCAAGATCGGATATTAGAAGGATGTCAGCATATCTTCATTTCACGCATCACACATATTCAATTTGGGATGAAGATACTCGTAAAGGATTGGAGAAATTGGGAATTAAGATACCAAAAACAGAGATGGCGGATCCATTTATCTATGGTGCATATGTTAGTGCGATTGAATTATTGAAAGATATTGCTCCATTTACTTGTTTCTTAGAGCATGATGTTCCGAGACAACGGTTATTCCAGTCTGCACTTGCAGCATATGGAAGAGAATAATCAGCAAGGCATATGTTCTAGAACCTTAACGAAGGACCATGCAGGTACGCACAGTTGCTGTCATTGGCGCTGGAACTATGGGGTCAGGAATTGCTCAAATTTGTGCTCAAAGCGGATGGGAAACAAGATTATTCGATACTTTTCCGGAAAGCCTAGATAGAGGGATGGAAAATATCGTTCAATTTTGGAATAAAGGTATTGAGAAGGGGAAAACTACTACAAAGGAAAAGGAAATATGGAGTGAAAATCTAATAGTTTGCAATGATTTATCAAAAGCAGTAGAGGATGCTGACTTAGTTATTGAAGCAGTTCCAGAGATTATGGAATTAAAAAAAGAGATATTTGGAGAATTAGAAAAAAAAGCACCAAAACATGCAATACTTGCAACTAATACATCTAGCCTTCCTATTTCTAGTATAGCAAATGTAACAACATGCCCTGAAAGAGTAATAGGAATGCATTTCTTCAATCCTGTTCCAATTATGAAACTGCTAGAAATTGTCAGACATGAACAATGCTCAGAAGAAACTATTACAATAGCTAAATTAATTGGAGCAACTATGGGGAAAGAAACAATAATTGTAAAAGATGTTCCAGGATTTGCAACCAGTAGATTGGGTGTTGTACTCGGCAATGAGGCAATAAAAATGCTATCAGAAGGTGTGGCCTCGGCAAATGATATCGACAAGGCAATGAAATTAGGCTATAAACATCCAATGGGGCCATTAGAGCTCTCTGATTTAGTAGGATTAGATGTCAGGAGAGATATTCTTAATGGATTAGCAGATTCTTTTGAAGATGAAACATATAGGCCTCACCCTTTGTTAGATGCTCTAGTATCGGAAGGCAGTCTTGGCAGAAAAACCGGGAAAGGAATTTACAATTGGAATGAGTCTGGAAAATCTGAAAGAAATGATTACCCGAAATGAGGCATTTCTATGATTAGTATATTCGTGGAAATAATTGGAATAATAGCTGGAACTCTGGGTGTATTCGCTTGGATACCGCAAGTCAGAGAAGTATGGGTTAGGAAAAAACATGAAGGGATTTCTTTACCAACTTTGCATTTAATATGTACTGCACTAATACTTTGGTTAATATATGGATTTATGATCCAATCTGTAGCCATAATTCTCTCAAATTTAGCAGCTCTAGCATGCATACTATCATTAATATATGGTGTTATTAAACTAAGAGAAAAAGAGAATTAAGTCACTCTTCACCGAATTTAGGGTCTCTTTTTTCAAGAAAGGCGGTTACGCCCTCGGCAAAATCAGGTTTTAAAGAGGAATTAGTAATCAGAAGTTTCTCAAATTCAAGTTGAGTTTCCATGAAAGTGGATGTTGAAGCATCAATTAATTGCTTTGTTGAGCGGCGACTAGATTCAGCCCACTGACCCCATCTTTCGGCAATACTAATGGCCTTCTCAAGAAGTTCTTCTTCCTCGGCTAATTCGTCGACGGCTCCATATTCAAAAGCCTCATTACCTGACCAAGTTTCATTATTAAAGAAAAAGCGTTTAGCTCTCTGAGTCCCTACAAGTCTAGGTAACAACCAGGTTGTTCCTCCATCAGGTGAGAGACCTAGAGAAAAGAATGCAGCAGCTAATTTAGCATTTGGCACACATATACGATAGTCGGCGCATAAAGCCAACCCCAAACCGCCACCTGCTGCGGCACCATTTATTGCAGCGACAAAAATCTTATCTGATGATCTAAGTTTTAATTGCATAGGATGTAAAATTGATGTTAAGTCGCCAATCATATCTCCTATGGTACCATCATCTATTGCAGAGGCAAATTCATCAATATTTGCACCAGAGCAAAAAAAACTACCTGTTCCAGTCATTATTATTGAACGAATAGAGGTATCATTAAGTAAATCATCAAAAATACTGGACATCGATTTCATGGAAGCTATCGAAAAGGCATTTCTTGAGGCTTCGGCGGATAATGTA
>Ga0315326_10002237_pt1 | contig 10368 bp, 8 predicted proteins | sample M180m32315metaG_FD_203457 | JGI IMG/M metagenome (GOLD analysis project Ga0315326, IMG submission 203457) | Ammonia-oxidizing marine archaeal communities from Monterey Bay, California, United States - M1 80m 32315 | ecosystem: Environmental > Aquatic > Marine > Coastal | place: USA: California... | reverse complement strand
CGCGGTACTTTCATTAATCCGTCTCTCCATCGCAGTTATAACAAGTACTGGAATATTAACCAGTTTGCCATCCACTACCCCCTTCGGGTTCGCGTTAGGTCCCGACTTACCCTGGGACGATTAGCGTCGCCCAGGAAACCTTAGTCTTTCGGTGAGCAGGTTTCTCGCCTGCTTTATCGTTACTTATTCCTACATTTGCTTTTCTATGCGTTCCAGCATTGGTCACCCAACACCTTCAACACCCATAGAATGCTCCCCTACCAGACAGTGCATAGCACTGAATCCACAGCTTCGGTAATATACTTAATGCCCGCTTATTATCCACGCACGATCGCTCGACTAGTGAGCTGTTACGCACTCTTTAAATGAATGGCTGCTTCCAAGCCAACATCCTAGCTGTCTATGCAATCGCACAACGTTTAAACAACTTAGTATATATTTGGGGACCTTAGCTGATGGTCTGGGTTCTTTCCCTCTCGGACATGGACCTTAGCACCCATGCCCTCACTGCTGAGTATATTTTATAGCATTCGGAGTTTGTCAGGATTTGGTAGGCGGTGAAGCCCCCTAGTCCAATCAGTAGCTCTACCTCTATAAAACTCTACCTCAACGCTGCACCTAAATGCATTTCGGGGAGTACGAGCTATTTCCCAGTTTGATTGGCCTTTCACCCCTACCCACAGCTCATCCGAAAGCTTTTCAACGCTTATCGGTTCGGTCCTCCATTCCGTGTTACCGGAACTTCAACCTGGCCATGGGTAGATCACAAGGTTTCGCGTCTACCCCCACTGACTAATTCGCCCTATTCAGACTCGCTTTCGCTTCGGCTCCGTGTCTTAAACACTTAACCTTGCCAATGAGGAGTAACTCGTAGGATCATTATGCAAAAGGCACGCCGTCGCCCGTAGGCTTCGACCGCTTGTAGACACACAGTTTCAGGATCTTTTTCACTCCCTTGTTCAGGGTTCTTTTCACCTTTCCCTCACGGTACTCGTTCGCTATCGGTCTCTGAGGAGTATTTAGCCTTACCAGATGGTTCTGGCAGATTCAGACAGGATTTCACATGTCCCGCCCTACTCAGGATACTACTAGGTATATAAAATATTTCGTGTACGGGGCTTTCACCCTCTACAGCCAACCGTTCCAAGTTGTTCCACTATAATTTATAATTCCATGTTGTAGTCCTACAACCCCATAACTGCCGAAACAGTCATGGTTTGGGCTATTTCCATTTCGCTCGCCGCTACTCCGGAAATCACTATTGTTTTCTCTTCCTACGCCTACTTAGATGTTTCAGTTCAGCGCGTTTGCCCCCTTTCGGGTAATACATCTTCAATGTATTGGGTTCCCCCATTCGGAAATGTACGGATCAATTAATATTTGCTTATCCCCGTACCTTATCGCAGCTTATCACGTCCTTCTTCGCCTCTCAGAGCCAAGGCATTCCCTGTGTGCCCTTAGTAACTTATCAAACTTATTAGTTTTTTTTCTCTATTTGTTTACTACTTCAATCAATTCCAATATGTCAATGAACTTTTTACGTGGAGGATATCGGAGTCGAACCGATGACCCCCTGCGTGCAAGGCAGGTGCTCTAGCCAGCTGAGCTAATCCCCCAGTATACTTAAACTTTCAAAAAAAGTCTAGTAGTCCCGAGCAGATTTGAACTGCTGACCCCTACATTATCAGTGTAGTGCTCTAACCAACTGAGCTACGGGACTTTATAAAAATCCTCCTACTCTGAGTCCCGTAGGGAGGACTTCCTGCTTATTCAATATTTTGAAGGAAAAGAAACAACTACGTCATTCCTAAGAATTCTCACGAACCATCCGTTTTTCTCTAAAAAGGAGGTGTTCCAGCCGCACCTTCCGGTACGGCTACCTTGTTACGACTTAGCCCCAGTTACTAGTTTTACCCTAGGCAGCTCCTTACGGTTACCGACTTCAGGTACTCCCAGCTTCCATGGCTTGACGGGCGGTGTGTACAAGGCCCGGGAACGTATTCACCGCGCCATGGCTGATGCGCGATTACTAGCGATTCCAGCTTCATAGAGTCGAGTTGCAGACTCCAATCCGAACTGAGATCGGCTTTAGAGATTCGCATCCGGTCACCCGGTAGCTGCCCTCTGTACCAACCATTGTAGCACGTGTGTGGCCCAGGACGTAAGGGCCGTGATGACTTGACGTCGTCCCCGCCTTCCTCTCTACTTGCGTAGGCAGTTTCTTTAGAGTCCCCGACATTACTCGCTGGCAACTAAAGATAGGGGTTGCGCTCGTTGCGGGACTTAACCCAACACCTCACGGCACGAGCTGACGACAGCCATGCAGCACCTTGCAGATCGCCCGAAGGCTAGTCTGTTTCCAAACTATTCGCTCTGCATTTAAGCCCTGGTAAGGTTCCTCGCGTATCATCGAATTAAACCACATGCTCCACCGCTTGTGCGGGCCCCCGTCAATTCCTTTGAGTTTCAACCTTGCGATCGTACTCCCCAGGTGGATTACTTATCACTTTCGCTTAGTCTCCGACTGTATATCGCCGAAAACGAGTAATCATCGTTTACAGCGTGGACTACCAGGGTATCTAATCCTGTTTGATCCCCACGCTTTCGTCCCTGAGCGTCAATCCAGGCCTAGTGAGCTGCCTTCGCTATCGGTGTTCTGTGTAATATCTATGCATTTCACCGCTACACTACACATTCCGCCCACTTCGACCGAATTCAAGATGTACAGTATCAATGGCAGTTCTGCAGTTAAGCTGCAGGATTTCACCACTGACTTATACATCCGCCTGCGGACCCTTTAAACCCAATGATTCCGGATAACGCTTGCACCCTCCGTATTACCGCGGCTGCTGGCACGGAGTTAGCCGGTGCTTATTCGTTTAGTACATTCAGCCCTCTACACGTAGAGGGGTTTATTCCTAAATAAAAGCAGTTTACAACCCATAGGGCATTCTTCCTGCACGCGGCATGGCTGGGTCAGAGTTGCCTCCATTGCCCAATATTCCTCACTGCTGCCTCCCGTAGGAGTCTGGTCCGTGTCTCAGTACCAGTGTGGGGGATCACCCTCTCAGGCCCCCTACCTATCGTAGCCATGGTAAGCCATTACCTTACCATCTAGCTAATAGGACGCATGCCCATCTTATACCGCCGAAGCTTTAATTTTCCAAATGATGCCATTAGAAAATACTATGGAGGATTAATCCGAATTTCTTCGGGCTATACTCCTGTATAAGGTAGGTTGCATACGCGTTACTCACCCGTGCGCCGGTCGCCACCAAAATAGTAAACTATCTTTGTGCTGCCCCTCGACTTGCATGTGTTAGGCCTGCCGCTAGCGTTCATCCTGAGCCAGGATCAAACTCTCCGTTGTATAATAACTTCGAATTTTAAAGCTCGTGATGTTAATTCTTATTCTTGATTTCGTTGTTTCCTTATTCCTTCAATAATTCAAAGAACTTCTTTCGTCATATTTCTATTCGCTAAAACAAAAATATTTTCTTTCTCGCTTTTCATTTACACCGCTGTGTTTTAAAACAAAAAAACCACTCACAAGCAAAAGCAATTACTTGTTTGCGGGGTGCAAAGATAAGTACTCTTTTCATTCTAACAAGAAAAAAATGAAAAAAAATAGTCTGCTTAGATTAAAGCAGACTATTCAATTCAAAAAACACATATATAATGTGCTATTTAATAGGCTTTTATAGGCTATCTCACAACCTGAATAAGTTTTGTCAATTGCTGATTATTAATATCCAATTGAACCACAAATGCTCCAGATTTCATGTCCTCTGGAATCGCAATATTATAAGTATTCAAACCTAGAGATGGCGACCCAAGACTTTTTGAATAGACCAAATTGCCTTTAAGGTCAACCACAGAAAATAAAATTTCATCTTGAGATATGGAATTTAATGAAACATAAATCTCATCTTTTCCAGGAACATAAGAAACACCAATAAGAGATGGATGAACAATTTCGTTTAAAGAAGTTGATGATTGTTCTCCTATCACGTGCTGTGATAGATAAATAACATCTCCACTATTAGCTGAATTATTATTAGCACTATTGGTTGCAACATAAAAAGTTACGTCACCACTATTTGCTGTCGGGGCAGTCCAGGACCAAGACCATGTTGTTGTTGAAGACGTATTACTTGCACTAGTATGATTTGCGTACTCCCTCGAATTGGCACTATTAATAGAGGTATTTGAACCTCCAGAAAAATCACCCGCCATATTATTTGAGTTAGTTAAAACTGTTGATTGAAAACCTTTTTTATTGGGAGACGAAGCCATTTTTAAAGCGACTTCATAAGTTTGACCAGGAACATATTGAAATACAGGGTTCCCTCCATCTAAAACCGTAAGAAGGTTTTCATTCGCGCCATCTTGAGTAGAACCTGAATGACATGCTGTACAATTTGATTCTCCAGGAGCTCCTGTTTTGCCTGCAGATGCACCAGATGCATTAGTTGGCATGTAAATGTTGTCTAATTTGTTTTTTGAAAACTGAAACCCAAAAAAGATTAGGCTCAGCACGCTCAGAAGTAGAATAGAATTTGATTTCATAAGTATTCGTTTTAGTTAATGTTAATTATTAAGTTTTCCTTGGCAAATCCAGATTTCAAACAATTCAATTAACGAATCATTTAACGCTGGTCCATTTTCGGGCATGAGCTGTAGTCCATTACCTCTCATAGCATCAAGCATATCACTTGCATTCATTGAAACATTGTCGTGACCATTAAAGACATACCCTCCTGATCCCCCTCCTAAATCATGGCAACCCAAACATTGCTGCTGGATTAATGGCTCAATTGTGGCACTATATGACACTTCCTCTGAAGAGCAATTTGATTCACCTGGAACTTTATCCTTATTACAAGATATAATTGTAAATACGAGTATTAAACCGGTTAGTACATTTTTCATTTGTCAAAGCTAAATTGTCTACTTACACAAAACCCTAATCTAAACTGACCGTCAAGCCAATTTTCATAGGTATATGGTATAAATTGTGTTTCTCCTAATCCCTTTGAATTTGTAAAGTTAATGGTGAAATTATGACCAAATGTCTTCCATTCCAAAGCAATACCAAGGCTATTGAAAAATTTCTCTTGACGGAATTCATTATTATGAAAGCAAGGGTAATATTCCATAAGAAGAAAAAACTTTTTAGAAAGCTTAAGCCGCATTGCTGCACCCAATGAAAACAGCTCGTTTACATCATTTTGTGACACATAATTTCTATGTACAAGTGTTGGCATTATAGCTACACTAAAAATGTCTTTAAGTCGGTAGGCCATGTTTAGCTGGGTGTAATAACAGAATCTATGGCTGACTTTTGGGAAAAACGCAACATCACTCATGTCCATTGACGCCTCACGATATGTAAAGGTTGATCCTCCTCCTACAGAAATAGAAATTGGAGCGCCCCCCTCCTTTTGAGTCAAGACTCTATATTTTATAAAACCATCTAATAATGAACTGTAAGGGGCAGAGGTTCCCTTGCTGCGTCCAAATCCCAGCATCAGTTTATCTGTTATTCCGTACTCCAAGGCAATCCTCATATCGGAAACATTATCAAAGCCAAACAAAGTTTGATAGCCTCCGTTTTCTCCTGCTATATCACCGAACCGATGCTCAATTCTCATTTCAAAGGTTTTTTCAGGTAAGGTTTCGACAGAGTGGCCTGAAATAATGCGTGTAGAATTGAAAGTTTTCACCTCCTCAAGCTCAAAATCCGCATCAAAGTCAAACTCATCCTGAGAAAAAAAACAATATGGTGTAATCAGAAAAAGAAATAGCGTTCTTAAATAAATATTTTTCATTCAGCTAACATTTAGTCTTACTTTTATTTGACGCTTAAATTAAAAAAAAGTTGGTCACAAAAATTTAATCCTAAAAAAAATACTGAATTATTTTAAATGGGCAACGTCAACTATTTTTATATTATTATACCCAATTGGAACTAAACATGAATAAAAAGTCCTTAAGAAAATTGTATAAAGAGAAGCGGTTCGAACTGAGCTCAAAAGAAGTCGAATCTATTTCAAAAACAATCCGATTACAGCTGGTTGGGCATTTCGATTTCAGCAAGAAGCTTGTCAATGTTTTTCTTCCAATACAAAGATTTAATGAAATTGATCTGACTCCATTGGTTGATGAAATCATTAAAAATGATGGCGAAATTTGCTTAAACAAGGCTGATTTTAAAACCAATACCATTACACCTTATTTATATTCTGAAACAAGTGAAATCAGGGTGAATTCATACGGAATACCGGAGCCTCATCAAGGAATAATCGTTCAAAATAAAGAAATAGATTATGTGATCGTCCCGTTATTGGCTTTCGATAATAAGGGCTTCCGAGTTGGTTATGGAAAAGGATTTTATGATAACTTCTTAGCTCTATGCAGTAAGGAATGCATTTTTATCGGGGTAAATCATTTTAATGACGGAAGCAATATTGATGACATCGGAAATCACGACATCTCTCTCGATTACATTATAACACCTGAAAAAATTAATAAATTTTAGACCAACTATTTTAAGTAGGCATCATAGAAATTCGATAAAGGAAGAGAACTTTCCCCAACCTTTGCAAATTGAACTCTATTCGCAGATAAAAAACGAATTATTACCCTTCTCGACTTCGCATCATTACTCACCATATTAAATGTGATTTGATGACTTTTTTCATCAAATGAAGTGGTAAAAAAAGCCGTGTAATATTTTGAGTATTTACGAACATCTTCATTCGTTATTTCAGCGGGAAGAGTCATTGCAATCTTGCCACTGAGAACAGATTTTTTAAATACTTCAGCTGATGGAATTACAGCTTCTTGAGAAAAACTAACAAATCCAACCAACATAAAAACAAGAGAGAATATCAAAGACTTCATAATAACATTTATTTTTCGCTAAGCTACAATATTTTTGCCAATTTTGAAGTATGAATGAGTTGTTGCCCTATTATAATAAAGACACAATTGAAGTAGGATGTGATGAAGCTGGGAGAGGTTGTCTTGCGGGACCTGTTGTAGCAGCTGCTGTTGTTTTGAATCCGAAGAAACCCATAATTGGACTCAATGACTCAAAAAAAACGACTGTAGCAAAACGAAAATTTCTTAGGAACGAAATTGAAAAGAAGGCCTTAGCTTACGCTGTTGGCATTGTCTCAAATGAAGAAATTGATGAGATAAATATTTTAAATGCAAGCTTTTTAGCGATGCACAGGGCGATTGATGCTTTAAAGGATGTAATTCCCCAACACCTGATCATTGATGGGAATCGCTTTACGCCATACCAACACGTTCCACATACCTGTATCATAAAAGGAGACTCAAAATATCAATCTATTGCAGCTGCCTCTATTTTAGCGAAAACAAACAGAGATACAATCATGTCAAATTTAGATAAAGAGTATGATCAATATGATTGGAAAAACAATAAAGGTTACCCAACAAAAAAGCACAGAAAAGCACTTCAAGATTTCGGGAAAACACCACATCACAGAAACTCTTTCAACTTATTTGGATTTGACAAACAATTAGACCTTTTTGAGTAAACATCTCATTGTTGATTTTATTTCATTTTCTTTCAATTTAGCATCAACAATGCATTTATTTTTGGGGTATGCTGAAAAAAGTCTCGTTTTTCATAGTCATATTGATTTGCCTGCTAATCACAATAAACATTGTCAACGAGCTTAGTCTGGATAAAACACAAATTGATTCATCAGCCTATTTTGATCAAAGAGATTCTACAGTTTTCATTGTCAATTTCCCTAATGGGGTTGATTTTAAAAAAGATCAAATTCGAATAATTGATTGCAATAAAGAGTTATTCCAAAGCATCAAAAAAGACATCCCCGAAAATTGCTCTGTATACCTCAGCCAAACCAGAGGGTTAATAGTATTCGAAGCAGCGGGAAATTGGAACAAGGCATCCATTAAAGAATTATTTATTGACGGAAAGTTTAAAATAGAGTTTACTGAACTCAGACATTTTGAATATGGCCCTTTTCTTGGGTTTTACACGAAGAACAAATTGATACTTCACACAAAAGAGATTTCTCCGGAGAAATCCAGCGAAGGTTTTCTTATAGACAAAAAAGCACATTACTGTACGGTTTCATTTCGCAATAAAAAACCATTAACCAAAGACTTTTATAAATCGGGTAAAAACACGATATGCTACAAAGCTATTTCAGGAAAGTCTTCAAATTATGAAAACGTCAATGACAAAGATTTATTTAGTCATTTCATATCTGACAATTTTGATTCATACACTTTTTATGAAAAAGAATATTTTGCAGACCTAGACGGTTTATTTGGCAAAAGCCCTATTTACGGTCTAACATCTTCCGGTCTACTCATATTAAAAGAAAAAGAAAACGCTTTGGCTATTGTCGAATTAAAAAATGGACAAAAATGTACTGAAACACTCGACGAATCATTTGAAAATCAAAACAATTCAGGTAACTATTCTTACTATAAAAACCTTTCTTTTGCAGAGCTCTTAGACATCGAAAACAATGGCGGATATTATGTCGCTGACATAGATGGATATGCCATCATTTCAAAAAGCAAAGTGTTTTTCGATCATGTTACAACAGAAATTAAATTAGGAAACGTACTGCTGAAAAACAAAATCAAAATGGACAAGCTCTATACTGGCTTACCCCAAAAGGTATTGTATCGTAAGGTCAACAAGCAACGCGAAATCTCAATAGCAAAAGTTGGCAAAAACATGATTGAAATAGAAATCATAAATGACGAAATTGAATCCTCTGAATCAGAAAGCGATTCAAAAGATTATTTCGCAATGAACCCACGGGAAAGAATAGAATCATTCTATGCCTATTCAGGAAGAGGAAATACCTTCTTGATCACCGCATCCAATAAATGGATTAAATATGAGAACGGTAATAGCCAATGGGAAAAAACATTTGCAAAAGAAGTAATAAAAGAGCCAAAACTTATGGAAATGTCATCAAGTGAAAATCAAGACATTTCTATATTATTTGAAGACGAATCCTTAATTGTGGATAAAGGAGGTCGAATCTTAAACCGTTTTAAAACAAGTGGAGGAGTGCATCCAATTCGGATGCGATTAAGAAATAAAGTGTCTTTTTTAATACCAAACATCAACAGAATGGAGGTGGTAGATTATGACGGAAAGATCTTATCTACTTATTCATTCAGCTCAGAGATAATAGACATGGTACTGTTTAAGGAAAATGGCAAAAAGCATGTCGGCGTATTGTGTGAAAAAACGTTATTCATTATAAATCTGGAAAGAAAACGAACCGTTCGAAAGGTTGTTCTCGAGGAAGCCTACTCCCTTCATCAATTTGAAGAAAGTTCTTTTATCATGAATAGAGAGCAGAGCTATTTAATCAATTTAAAAGGGGGAAGGATTTCATATAGCGTTCCAGATGGCTATATATTCAAAAATGCTTTTCAAAGCAATGGTTCAATTCATTTGGTTTTTTCAAAAGAAAACGAAATCTTGGTCTTAAATCAAAAAGGTCAATTCCAATGGAAAAAAACCATTGAGTGTTCTTCGATAGACAAAATAATCATTCCAAAACTTAAGACATCGAATAATACAACTAAGATAATAATGGGCATTCTTGATGGTATTGAAAACAAAATATTACTTTTGGATTCGCAAGGATCATCAATAGATGAGGTCAAACGACATGGGGAAAAAGATCTCCAGATTACCAATTATGGAAGTCAAGGAATTTCAATAACAACGTTTTTAGGTGACTATTTAATTCAATACGCAAAATTTTAATTATGAAAAAAATCACACTTTTTATTCTTATTTCAATCAGCTCAAACCTTTTTTCACAAAATTATCTTGGAGTATCCTCAAGCAATTATGCAGGAAGCATGGGAACAGATATTCAACCAGCCAGCTTTGTTGACGGACGATTTAAATTTGATTTAAATCTTTTTAGCTTAAATTTTAGTGCTTACCAAAACTTTGCGCATTTCGATACAAGAGGAATGGATAAATGGTGGGTTAAATCTTTCAGCCCAGACGAAACCGTAACTATTGATTCAGAGGGCAACGAATCAACAAGTTATTCAACAATTGAAGGTGGATCAAATCCATACAATGACTGGATGTTGCCAACTTCATCTTTCGACTCTTTATACATCACTAGAAGGTATGATCAAAATAGCCCTGGCGTTCTTGGGTTCAATACAAATTTCCAATTTGATATCCTAAATTTTAATTTTCACGTGACACCCAAAATATCGCTAGGTTTCTTTGCCAAAGCAAGATCTATAACCAACATAGATAATGTAGATCCAAAGCTTGCATTTCTTGCTGAAAGGGAACTTGAA
>Ga0315326_10002235_pt1 | contig 10369 bp, 7 predicted proteins | sample M180m32315metaG_FD_203457 | JGI IMG/M metagenome (GOLD analysis project Ga0315326, IMG submission 203457) | Ammonia-oxidizing marine archaeal communities from Monterey Bay, California, United States - M1 80m 32315 | ecosystem: Environmental > Aquatic > Marine > Coastal | place: USA: California... | reverse complement strand
CCAAGACAGCGCCAGGCCTCCAGGACGTTTTCTCGCAACCGCGCCTCTCACCATTCCATCTTCCGTCGCTACCGCCCAAGTATTGTCGCGCACCTCCGATTGATCCGAACCCGGCAGGTAGCCAGGCACATGGAAGCGAACTGCAGGCTCTCGCGATAACGCAAACCGCGAAACATCCCAGCTGATTTGATCCTCGTTCGTGTTATGCGAAATTTTGCCGACCCGGGCAGTGAAGTAACCGAAGTCGTGGAAATGCTCAGGCAATAGACGAAAGTCCGCCCCTATCTTCGGTCGCCAAGCGGAGCTCGCATTGTTCGAGTTGCTATAAATGCCGCTAGTAGACGGCCTGAGCCCACTCATGAGAGAGGCGCGAGAAGGATTACAAGCGGCGTACTGCGCATAGGCCCGCTCGAAACGCACGCCCTCCGAAGCTAGCCGGTCGATGTGCGGCGTCTTCGCAGTAGCGTAATGCGGATGAGACTTCGAATCCAGGTAGGACCCCAAGGCCACGTTCAGGTCATCTACAATAACGAAGAGAACATTCGGACGATCCCCTGGCCCGACAGTCCGGTTTGGAGCCGCAATCCTCAAAAGAAATTGATCCGTTAGATCAGAGGGCTGCGCTCGAACGGCTTGAGGCAAGAAGGTCGCAACTATGCAAGCAATTAACAATATTTGTATTTTCATTTTTGATACAATTAGCATTTAAAATCTTCCAAATCTCTTCGAGCACTTCGTGGCCTTGGGCTCTTGTTTTCATGTCGCTCTTCGAGCTCGGTAGTGGGCAAAAAACCATACTCAATCTCCCAACAATAACTGTATGAACCGATCGAATACATTTCTCATCATGCGCTGCACGCGAGCATCCGGTCCTTGCGACCTTCCGGCCGAAACATGGCCGGGAGGTGAAGATAGCCCCTGCGCCCACCAAATACTCCCCGCGCCAAACACGACATTTCCTTTGGGGCCGTCGTAAATGGTTCCCGAATGACGCCCCAGAGTTTTTCCATTCGGAAGAACGGGGGTGCTTTGAGCCACCACGACATGACCGGGCAATTCCACCCCCTGGGAGTCATGCCATTCCCAACCGATGATGCCCTTAATCGCATCACCTTCCTTCATGTCTGTACCCTCATAAATCCAGTGCTCAGGCTTGGAGCAAACCCAGTCGCCCCCATAGGGATGAATTCCACCTGCCACCTGGCGCCCTCCCATGAGCAAAGCCCCGTCCGGCCCAGCTGGGTATTTTGCCTTCACCTTTTTCATCTGCAGAAACATCTGGTAGTTTTTCTCGCCAACGAACACGCCTTGGCGTCGCATCACGCGATGGGCTTGTCCTTCGGCAGAGGGCAGCAAGGGCACAACGCCCCAAACTGCGTTGCCGCTCAGAAAGGCCAGATTCACCCCCGCATCGCGGGCAGCCATGACATTATCGTACATTTCCAGCGTCCAATATTCGTCGTGCCCGATCGAAATGAAACCCTTCGTTTTCTGCAAACGTGGACCGTTCTTGTGCGTATCCACATTCGAGATATATGATACATCGTAGCCCTGTTTCTCCATCCAATAGGAGAGCGGAAATTCCCAGATCAAGAACTCGCCTGAACCCACAGTATCAGGTCGATCCATAAGATGGTCCTGGCAGAATTGCCCGTAAGGACGGTCGAAGCTCACCCAGCCGGTATCGTTCTGGTCGGTGCTCCATTTCTTCCGTTTCTTAGCTCCATTGTACCCGTTCGCATCGTTGTGATAGAGCGACCACTCGTTAGTAGGCCAGCTATTGTAGGTGGCCCAGGTAATGTCGCTGCACTGGAAAAGCAGGTCGCAAGGACGCTCATCGCGAACGATGAAAATCACATAGCTCTGATATCCCCCCTCCTTCGCCGTGAGCTTGCCCAAATAGACACCGCTCAGCCAAGTCTTCGGGATCTTAAACTCCACGGACGGTTCCCACTTGCATTCCCGCAAACGGTTTTCGCCGATCTCCGGATCCGGCTGGGTCTTGCCCTGGATTGAGCTGAATCTCTTCATGAAGCGCCCGCCGGTTCCACCGTAATAGCCGGTACGATATATCTTCAGATCGAAGTCCGACACCGGATTCGCGCTGACCATGACCTTGAGCGTCTCGCCCGCCGACACGCTCGTCTCGGAACAATAGCCTTCAATCCGCGGCGAACGCCACAGCTCCACCGGCTCATTCATGACGACGTCCGTCTTGGTCAGCATCCAATCCCTCGTGCCGGGCTTCGCGTTTTCTTTCTGTATTCGGTTTTTTCTTACCGATGATTGCCCAAAGGCTTTAGGAATGCCAAATGAGCCTGAAGCCAGTCCGAGGCTTGCTGCGGCAGCGGCACCCTTAATGAGGTCGCGGCGATGAAGACCGTGCTTGGAGTAGTTTGATTCGTTCATAATATACTTGGGGAATAGTGTTTTTGCCCACGAAGGACACTGAGATCACGAAGTGGTAGATCGTCCCAACCCACGGCTTCTTGGTGATCTTCGTGTCCTTCTTGGGCGATCCATCTTTATTAATTGATTGAATGATATTTCCTTCATCCTCACTCAACCCCGGCCAAGCGCTTCACTTGTTTGAAGGCGCTTGTGAAGCTCGTCTTAGTGAAGTGCTCCATGCCTATGAAGCCGTCGTATTCAAGGCGACGCAGTTCGTTGAAGATAAATGGGTAGTTGACCTCCCCGAGCCCTGGCTCGAGACGTCCCGGCACTCCGCCCACTTCAACGTACTGGATCAGCCCCTCAGCCAGTCCCTCTCTCAGGTTTCGAGTCAGGTTGCCCTCGGATTGCTGCAAATGGTGAATATCGAAGTCCAGCTTCACATGAGGATGGTCCACTTCGCGCAAGATTTTGAATCCCTCTTGGGATGACTGGACCGTCATCTTCGGTTTCCAATATTGATTGAGCGGCTCCAAGGTCAGGTAGACACCCGCTTCCCCCGCAATATCGCCTGCCTTTCTCAAGCCGGATATAATTTGCTTGTACTGCGTTTCCCAAGGAATCGTATCGGAGCGCTCCCCTACGAAACTCACTAGATTTTGAGCACCGAGGACTTTGGCGGCGTTGACCGCCGTGGTGAAGAAATCGAGATAATCCTTTTCCTTCCCGGTGACCGTCAGACCCGTACTCAAGCCAATCCTCCCCGTACCCGCCAGCGAAGAGCAGCGCATGCCATGCTTGTCCGCATTGCGACGGTATTCCTCCAAATCCAAGCCACCGAAGGAACCGATTTGATAGGCCTTGGCCCCCAAGCTGGCCGCCAGGTTAAAACGCTCATCGACCGGCATGTCCTTGGCTTGCCGCGCGAAATTCGCATTCATATGCACCGCCAAGGTGTATTTTGGAGGCGGCAATGCGTTCGTCCTATTTTTATCTGCGCCAAGCGCCTTTCCCGCCAAGGCCACCGGAAGCAGCCCCGCCGCGCCCGCTAGAAATTTACGTCGAGAGCAGTGATTGTCTGCTCGAGTTAATGAGTGTTCGTTTTTCATTTCAATTGTTTGATATCCCGAAGCTTGCTTTGGCTTTGGTAGGGAGGACCGGGCCGGGCCTCCCTGCCTTTTTTAATAAATTGCTCCATTATTACTTAATAAATCGATCGAATACATTCGCGGTCATGCGTTGTACACGCGGGTCCGGGCCTTGCGGCTGAGCGCGCTTACCAACGGCGGGCAAAACGTGGCCTGGAGGCGATGATACGCCTTGGGCATACCAGATGCAGGCGGCATTGAATACCACGTTGCCCTTAGGGCCATTATAGATCGTCGCTGCATGGGACGAGTCGGCTCGTTTCCGGTTATCGACCGCATCGCTTGTCGCTACGATTTCAAAACCGGGCAAATCGCGAGCGGGATGACCGTTCCACTCCCAGCCCACCAGGCCTTCAACCGTATCGCCTTTTTTCATGCCAGTGCCTTCATAGAGCCAGTGATCGGGTTCGGTGACAATCCAGTCTCCACCGCCCAGACCCGCGTGGCGCCCGCCCATAAGTCGGGATGAGTCTGGAAACCCTTCATAATCGGTACCCATTTTCTGGTTATACATCTTGATCATAGTCTCTCCGACGAAGTAGCCATCCTTACGGATAATTCGGTCGGGCTCACCCGCCGAAGATGGCAGCACCGGAACCCCACCGATCATCGTGTTGCCGCTAAAGAAGGCCAGGTTGACGCCCGCGTCGCGAGCCGCGGCGACGTTGGCATACATCTCCCGTGTCCAATACTCGTCATGCCCTATGGAAATAAAGCCTTTCGTTTTCTTCAGTCTTGGGCCGTGATTGTGCGTATCCATATTCGAGATATACGACACATCGTAGCCCTGCTGTTCCATCCAAAAGGAGAGCGGGAATTCCCAAAGAAGAAACTCGCCCGAACCCACAGAAGATTCTCTATCGACAAGATGATCCTGACAGAAATTGGCATAAGGACGGTCAAAGCTCACCCAACCGGTAGGACCCGTGAGCCATTTTTTCCGCCCCGCGGCCCTGAGTTCAAACTTGTCGGCATGGTAGAGCGACCACTGGTCATCCGGCCAGCTATTGTAGGCCTGCCAAGTAAAGTCGCTAACCTGAAAAAGCAGGTCGCAGGGGCGGTCATCACGTACAATGAAGATGACGTAGCTTTGCAGGCCCTCTTTAGCGGTGAGTCTGCTTTGATAAACGCCTTCCACCCTTTTGGTGGTGAGTTTGCCAAGATAGACGCCGCTCACCCAGTCATCGGGAATCTCAAATTCGACCGACGGCTCCCACTTGCATTCACGCAGACGGTTCTCGCCGATTCCCGGATCCGGTTGGGCTTTGCCCTGTATGGACGTGAACTTCTTCATGGAGCGTCCACCCGTTCCGCCATAGTAACCGGTACGAAAAATTTCCAAATCGAACTCCGCTACCGGATTGGTGCTTACCATGACCTTAAGCGTGTCGCCCGCAGTCACGCTTGGCTCGGAGCAGTAACCCTCGATGCGCGAAGAACGCCACCAAGTATCCGGGTCGATGTATTGATTGGTCAGTAGCCAGTCCCGGGTGCCGGGCTTGGCGTTTTCGATCTGTATCGGGTTCAGTTTTCCTTGGCCTTGTCCAAAGGCAAATGCCCCGACTGCTAGAGCTAGACTCGCAGCAGCGACGCCTTTGATTAGATTGCGACGATGTAGGCCGCGATTGGGGTGGTTCGAATCTTTCATAATATATTTTTGGGAATTTCAGTTGGCCCTGCCGGTTAATGACAGCAGCGTTTCATTCAAGGTCGCCTTCACGTCCGAGAATTCGGGATTTTCGGCTAGGTTGCGCCATTCGTTCGGATCCTTGCGATGATCGTACAACTCTTCATCGCCAGAGCGTGTCAATGTGTAGCGCCAATCCTTCGAACGTACGGTGAAATGCTGATCATCCACATTCGCTGGAGTACCGTTCTCCACCGGGATGCCCGCCTCGATGACGCTTAAGGCAACATTCGGCCCGTCCCAAGAACCGTTCTCAGGATCGTTCAAGAAGGGCCGGAGGCTATGTCCGTCTAGCGGCTTGCCTCCCTCTCGATACGTGTCTTCGGTCAAACCGCAGAGATCGACGAGGGTGGGATAAAGGTCGATCAGGCCTACGGGATGATTGCTTTCCTTCCCCTTCTTTCTTCCATTCGGCATCCGGATGATCAGAGGGACACGCGTGGATTCTTCCCAGACGGTCCGCTTCATGAACTGGTTCTTTTCCCCCATGTGAAACCCATGGTCGCTGGTGACGATCACAATGGTGTTGTCAGCATATTGGCTCTGATCCAGCGCATCGAGAACACGGCCGATCTGAGCGTCGGCAAAGGCCACACAAGCGAGGTAGGCCTGTATCCACCTTCTCCATCCTTCATCCCCCTCGTAATTATCCTGGAGAGCCTTGAAACGATACATGCCATAACCCAAGAGCCCACCAAATCTACCAGCCACCTTCTCATCGTTACTCTCTATCTTCCAAAATTCCTCGGGAACATCATCCAAGTCATTTTCCAGGTAAGGAGGCATCCTGATCTCATCCAAGGGGAACATGTCGAAATATGACTGGGGCGCGTGCCAGGGCGCATGCGGCCTGATAATACCCAGGGTAACAAGAAAGGGCTCGTCGTGATTCTGCTGAAGCGTCTTGATGCCAAAATCAGCGATTAGCTCATCCGGCAAACGATCCCTGTCCTCCTCTGTGTGGTAACGGAAACGTTTGCGTCCCTGGATAAAGACCCAGCCTTTGTGTCCGTCGACTACGGGAACATTGTCAATGGAGGCAAAGGAGTTGAATCCCGTTACGCCGAACTCCTTCGGGACATCGGGATGTGCGCGCAGAGCCTTGCCGATTGCCTGAGAGTCATCGCCCGAATAGGCGAAAGGACCGGGTTCCTTACTGGGTCCGAATACGCCTCGGCCGTCGCCCCTATTGAACAGAGGCCCCGTATTATGATTCCCATGAAAAATTTTGCCGCCCCCGAATATACGGTATCCGTTGTCCGCAAAATGTTCGAAGAAGGGTTTTGTGTGCTTCAGGATCGCGTTATTGTGCCATCGATTCGTATTCTGATTATAGCCGTAAAAGCCGGAAGTATGGGGATAGATACCTGTCCAAAGACTAGCCCGCGATGGCCCGCATATAGGCGCCGCGCTATGAGCGTTCGTGAATCGGATACCCTCAGCAGCCAGCCTCGATAAGTTTGGAGTCTTCGCCTGCGGATGCCCGCCCATGCCTTCCAACGAATCGTTCAGGTCATCGCAGATGATGAACAGGACGTTGGGGCGGCTCTGTTCCTGAGCGCTAATCAAACTCTGTATCATCAAAAGTGATGCGATTATTATTTTGAGGATTTTCATTTCTACTTCTATATACTCATTCTAAGTCTAGAATCTCCTTCATGCTATTAACAATATCTGGGTAACGCTCGGATAGGTCCTCCGTCTCCCCGATATCGCTTTTCAAATTATAGAGCTCCAGCTTCCCCTCTTTCCCTCCGATGCGCACCGTTTTCCAGTCGCCCATGCGTGCGGCTTGTTTGTCCTTAAATTCCCAGTACAGATACGCATGTTGCTCCTGGCGGTTTGCTTGGCCGAGCAGTGTGGGCGCCATGGATACGCCATCAATCCCGTCCGGAGCGTCGACGCCCGCGAGCGCAGCAAGGGTCGGAAGCATATCCCAGGATGCCGAAACATGATCGCTCGTAGTCCCCGACTTTATCTTTCCTGGCCAGCGAGCGATGAAAGGCACGCGGATTCCGCCTTCATACAGGTCGCGTTTAATGCCGCGCAAGGGTCCGCTGCCCTTGAAAAAATGGGGAACCGCTCCACCTTCTCGATGAGCCCCATTGTCGCTTGCGAATATAACCAAGGTATTCTCATCGAGTCCCGCTTCCTCGAGCTTCGCCAACAGCCGACCCATGTCCCAGTCCAGCCGTGACATCATTCCCGCAAAAGCCGCTTTAGGATTCTCTTGCGCTTGATACCGGCCGGGCGTCCACCCCTTTTTCGGCCCCTTGAAAGGCGTCTCCGAGAACTTTCCCAAATGCGGCTCGAGCGAATCCTCCGGAACCGCCAACTCCGCATGCGGAATGGTATAGGCGAGATAAAGAAAGAAAGGCCGATCCCTCTCCTCTGCCACATATGCCAAAGCCTCCTCGGTAAACAAGTCATGGGCATACTGCGTCCCCTTCCCATTTCGATTGCCTTCCAACATCACCTTCTCTCCATCGCGCCACAAATAGTCCGGGTAGTAGTTGTGAGCCAAGGACGAGTGCAAATATCCGAAGGAATAGTCGAAGCCATGGCGATTGGGGATGCCTTCGCCGCTGATTCCCGCCATATCCCATTTCCCTATGATCGCCGTATCGTAACCCGCCTGCTTGAGCACTTGGGAAATCGTCACATCGGAGGGGCCGAGAGGCTTCGCTCCAAAACTCCCCTCATTGTCGCGAATCGCGGAGTGCCCCGTATGCAAACCAGTCAGCAAGGCGCAGCGTGAGGGAGCGCAGACCGTACTCCCGGAGTAGTGCTGGGTGAAGCGTATCCCCTCCGCCGCCATGCGGTCGAGCTGCGGCGTCTGTACGATTTTCTGACCATAGCACCCCAAGTCGCCGTATCCAAGATCATCCGCTAAAACGTATATGATATTTGGCTGCGATGGGCTTAGCGCTGGCCGCGTTTCAGCAGCCAACGCACCAAGGGAGATCATCGCCCCCAACAGCAAAGCAATTAACGATCGAGATCGAGAAAAGTTCATATTAAGCAATCAGCGATCCTCCGCTAACGGAAACACCTGGTCGACGTGCGTGTTGAGATCCTCAAAGATCTTCACGACTTTTTTTAGTTCCGAACGAACCAAAAAAACAGTCACCGTTTGCCGCCTCCTATCTACCTCAAGACGGGGCCCCGTCGCGCCGCTGATCATCAGCAGACCGGCCTCGCCATTCTCATCCGGGAAACCGCGGTGCCATCCCAAGCCCGGAGCCCTGAAACGTTCTTCCGGTATCTGCAATCGGCGCTGCTCGGTGACCGATTCGACGGAAAGGAATTGCTTCCCATTGTATTCGCCGTCGTTCAGGTGCATCTGGCCGAACACCGCCATGTCGTCCAGCGTGGATTGAAGCGACCCACCCACCAGGATAAAGGGGAGCTCCGGCGTGGGAGCAAAGGTCGTATCATTCATACCCAGCGGGCGAAACAAGGCGTCCTGCGCGACCTGCTCAAACGACTGGTCGCCCAGAGCGGCTTCCGCGACACGGCCCGCCACATTGTAGCCAATTCCGGAATACGTCCATTTCGTACCCGGCTCGTGTATGAGTTCGTACTGCGCAGCGCCTTTGACCGCCTCTTCCAAAGTTAGGCTAGGATTGCGGATGAACGCCCTCTTTTCGGGAGTGATCCCCTTGTTTCCCCAAAAGCCCGCCATATGCGATAGTAGATGGCGAAGGATCATCGGCCGGGCCGGCGTCTGGCTGCCTTCAATCCGAATCCCTTTAAACTCCGGCAGGTATGTCTCCACGGTATCTTCCAAATTCAGTTTCCCCTGATCCACCAGAGCCATGATGACGGATGCGGATAAGGGCTTGGAGACCGATGCGAGCAAAACCCGTTCGTCCGTTGCAAACTCTCCGTGCGCCTTGCGATAGACGACCTCCCCCTTGTGCGCGACCAGAAAGGAACATCCCTCAATCGTCCCCTCCTCGATGGCTTTCAACATAATGGCATCGAGCCCGTTGAACTGCTGTTGCGTCACGCCATGCGATTCCAGGTCCGTTGCATCAGGCAAATTCACCTCGGCGCCGAAAACGGAAATACTTGCAATCATGTATGCAAGAAACGGTGACAAAAGACGCCAAGAGCATCGACAGCCGTGTCCGGATGCCGCGCTCGTCTGTTGTTTGTCGAATCGACAAAACAAAGGGGCGGGCAGTAGGTCTTTCATAGTCATCTGATTTATTCGTTTTGTATTCAAAATATAGTTCACTTCGCCGCATGCCAATCGGCCAGATAAATGAAGCGCAATGACTCTTCAGAGCGGGCGGAGTTTTGTTTCAGCAATACTGTTATTGATATCATTGATATAGATTTCACAACAATTGGCTTCGTCATAATCTTCCTCCTAATTCGGTTTTTATCCTCGGGTTGGAGATTAGAATTTTATCATGCGCTGAAATAGGTTGTGAGTAATTTGCTGGTCGCGTTTGAATTGGTTGGAGTCTCTCATGAGGGTTCAATTTTGCTTCTGATTTTTCTTTTTCCTTTTCTCAAATACGGTCTCTAGAAGCCCCATAGGTTGATGATGGCTGGGAATCGCTTTACGCATCTTCTTTTTGATCGCCGCGTACTCGGGATTGTCCGCGAGGTTCGTCCACTCCCATTTATCCTTCGTATGGTCGTACAATTCTTCCGTACCGTCTGCATATTCAATATATCGATACCGATCGGATCGGACGCCGTAGTTCTTGTATCCAAAAGAGGTGACCGTCGTATCCGTCCAAGCGGCGTCCGCATCCTTCATCAACACGGAAAGGTCGTTGCCCTCCAACTGCCCCTCAGGGGCCTCCAGTCCCGTCAATGAGACCAGGGTCGGATAGATATCCAGCAGGTTAGCGGGCTTGTCGGTGACGGTTCCCGGCGTGGTCACGCCCGGCGCGACCCACATGAGGTTGACCCGCGTCGCCCGCTCCCAAAGGGAGTATTTTCCCCAACGCCCTTTTTCGCCAAGCTGGAAGCCGTGATCGCTCCATAGCACAATGATAGTGTTGTCGCCGTACTTGGATTCCTCAAGCGCTGCCACGAGTTGGCCAATGAGGTCGTCCACCATAGCCGTGCAAGCGAGATAGGCCTGGATGGCCGGCTTCCATTGATTCGTCTCCCGGATCCT
>Ga0315326_10002233_pt1 | contig 10372 bp, 6 predicted proteins | sample M180m32315metaG_FD_203457 | JGI IMG/M metagenome (GOLD analysis project Ga0315326, IMG submission 203457) | Ammonia-oxidizing marine archaeal communities from Monterey Bay, California, United States - M1 80m 32315 | ecosystem: Environmental > Aquatic > Marine > Coastal | place: USA: California... | reverse complement strand
CGCAGCGCACTCACAATTGAAAGACGCTATATGACTGCAACAGATTATTCTCCAATGAAATAAAACAAAGGCATCAAAACCCAAAGTAGAAACATATGAGCCGTTCTCGCGCATCCATGCACCCACGTAATTAATACGTCCATGCACATCAAATATATGTTCAGGTTCAGTGCTGATCCGAAGCGCGGAATCAGCGTGACTTCCCCGGTGGGGGCTTCCTTCTTTTAGAATCCGGTTTGATGGAAAAGGTGCGCGGACGACGATTTTAATTTTCCCGCCAATTCGATTCCACAAGCGCTAACTAGTCAATACTTCAGCGGTCGATCGAAAATTTCTTTATCAAACTCATCTTCCCAATTGGCAACGGTTGTCGCGACCGATAGATCACCACCAATATTAACAGCTGTGCGAAGCATATCTAATGGCCGATCAAAAGGCAGAACAAAACCGACTGCAATAGCTATTTGTTCTGGTGAGAGTCCGATAGTTCCCATCACAGCAGGCATTAGAAATAGCGACGCGCTAGGCACTGCAGCAGTGCCCACAGACACCAGTGTTGTTGATCCGGCGATCAAGACATAATCAACCAGACTAAGCTCGACACCGAAGGCCTGAGCCGCAAAAACGGAGACTATTCCCACATAGAGGGCAGTGCCATCCATATTTATGGTTGCGCCCAGAGGAAGCACCGTTGAAGCCACTACGGGTGAAATACCTAAATTTTCCTCGGCTACCGATATTGACACGGGCAGAGTTGCAGAACTGGAGGAGGTGGAAAAAGCCACCAACATAGCGTCACGTGCCCCACGAAAATACGAAATCGGAGACAATTTCAGCATCGTCTTCATTACTAACAAACCATGGACAATAATCACATGCGCCAGACAGCTTAATATGACCGCCAAGACCAAGGAAAGAACATCAAACAGGGCAGCGACACCTTGCGTACCTGCCATCTCTGCAATTAGTGCGAGCACGCCGAAGGGTGCGACCTCCATTACCCAGTGGGTAATCTTTAACATCATTTCCGAACTAGCTTCCATTAAGTCAGCAACTGGCCTACCCTTTTCTCCAATCGTCAAAAGGCTTACACCCATTAATAAAGCAAAAAATATGATAGCGAGAATATTTCCGCCCGCCAGTGCGGCAACTGGATTTATTGGCACTATATCCATTAACCGATCTGACAATGGCATTGCTTCTTGAGCAGCAGTTGGCGTTGCTGTTGAAAAATCAACTCCAACACCCGGCTGAAGAATTACTGCCATCGCTAAACCTATGACAATAGCAGCGAGGGTCGTGGCCATGTATATCCCTAGAGTTTTAATCCCTAAGGAACCAAGCTTACTCGGGTCTCCCATGGAAACAACGCCTGCGACGAGCGTGACGAACACCAGAGGCACTACCACCATCCTGATCAAGCGAAGAAACAAGTCGCCAATCCAACCAATACTTTCTGACCCGGGGCCCCATATGGCGCCGATGATGACACCCAATACCAGCGCTCCGAGAATTCGTTTCCAAAGCGTTATTTCGAACCAGACTCCCAACATGTTTATCTCCAGTAAATGATCCAAAAAAGTTTGAAATCAAAAAAAATCGTCTTGGGAACTAATGAGCCAGATATTGCTATTGTTTTTCTCATAGCGCTTTTCCTGTCTTAGCGCAGCAGACATAGGTGCTTCTTTGTAATTGGATTATGTTGGCCTTGATAACTCTAATCTAGACGCAGAATTTTAGAATTTCATTACCCTAAATAGAATTATACAACTGAATAAAAAGTGATATTATAGCTGACTAGCTGAGCGGTCAAGGTTAAGTACTTTCAAAGAAAAGCAGACGCGCAGACAAAACAAGAGAAGAAGAGATACGGAGGGTAACGACTCAGCTGCAGACTGTGGAACCGCAGAGTGGGTTGTAGAGAGTCCCCTTCAGCAATTCTCTAATCGACAATTGCAATAATTTCGCCCAGGAGACTAATAATGAGTATCAGATGGATTACCGAATTAGCTCTAATCGGAATGTTTCTCTTGGGTCTGACGGCGTGCAGCTCTGCGCTAGCCGCCGAGTCTTCGGCGTTGACGGGTAGGGTCACCTCGCAAGAGGAAGGCGCGATGGAAGGCGTAGTTGTCAGCGCGAAGCGGGATGGCTCTACGATAACAGTCTCAGTGGTCAGCGATGCCCAGGGGCAGTACAGCTTCCCCCGGGATAGACTGGAACCCGGCACCTATGCGATCAGCATGCGGGCGGTGGGATATGATCTGACCAACCCGGGTCCGGTAGAACTGGCGGCGGAGCTCGCCCACTTGGACTTGCAGCTAACCAAGACCGGCAGGCTGTCCGCGCAGCTCTCGAATGGCGAATGGCTGATGAGTATGCCAGGAAACAACGCCGAGAAGGCAGACGTGGATAATAATTGCACTATGTGCCACACACTGCAGCTACCGCTGACATCTCATTATGAAGCGGACGAGATGACGACCGTCGTGCAGCGCATGGGCGCCCACACGCTTAACGCCACGGTGCTGCATCCTCACTTCAAGTCACAAACGCCGGAATTGCTCAGCCAGCCGCCCACGCAGGTGCAGATCGACAGGGGGAAATACATCAGCAGCATCAATCTGAGTAAGGCTGACACCTGGCAATTCCCTCTGCAGACATTGCCCCGTCCTACTGGCAAAGCAACCGAGGTGATCATCACCACCTATGACCTGCCGCGAGTGGACGCCGCGCCCCATGACACTGAGATGGATGCCGAAGGGAATGTCTGGTATATCGATTTCGTCTCTCCGTATATAGGGAAGTTAGACCCCAAAACAGGCTCAGTGACTGAGTACGATCTTCCGATACTAAAACCGGGTTACGCGACTGGCGGCCTCAACATCGCGATTGGCGACGACGGAATGATATACGGATCCACGATGGAACAGGCTCAAGTGGTAAGGCTGGATCCGAAGACGGAGGAAATGGAGACGTTTGTTTTCCCACACTGGAACGTGGATTCGGTTGGAGCGGATGCCCGCGTGACAATGGTCGACCCGAGCGCCGCATCGGTCGATGGTCTCATCTGGGTCAATGCATACAAAGGCGGGGGATCCGGCTTGTCTTATCGGGTGGATTTGACGACCAACCAGTGGACACCCGTGACTCACCCGCCAGGCAGTCCGCCCGCCAATGCCTACGATATCGTGGCTGACTCCCAGAACAACATGTATGGCATGTTCCTGTACAACGACAACATTTGGAAGACAAACACCAAGACCCTGGAGACCACTTTTTACCAGATACCGACGCCCGGCGCGGGTGGACGGCGAGGCCATACCGACTCCAACGACCGCCTGTGGTGGGGTCAGTTTCGGGGCAACGGTATCGGCATGTTCGACCCGGTGACGGAAACGATCACGGAGTGGCAGATGCCCACACCATGGACGAGTCCCTATGACGCGGAGTTCGATGACAAGACCTATGTCTGGACAGGCGGCATGAACAACGACCTCGCTGTGCGGCTGAATGTCGAGACCGGGGAGTTCACGGAGTATCTGCTCCCGTTTGAAACTAACATTCGTCATGTGGACGTGCAGAAGTCTAACAATCCAAACAATCTCTCTAGCTTCTGGGTAGAAGGCCAGCTCAACGCTCATATCATCCATATCGAGCCGCTGGTACCATGATGATCTAGAGCTAGCCGGGAAGTGAAGTCAGATATTATTCAATTCAATTGCATCGGAATCTAAACATGAAAATTATCGTGAACTGTTTGCTGGAATTGGGTTCTATAAGGCATTAATCGACAGTGTAAGCCGGATAAGGCTTCCTAAACTTGGTCTGTCCCGGAAACCGTTCGGTGCTCAGGGCAGCCGAAACACATACAAGGTATTGCCTTCGCCACGCTGTCGAATTTCCGGAGTGTGTCTTAGATAATTAACACCTAAACCTGCGGCGATGGCAATATACTGCTCGCCATCCACGCTGTAGCTCACAGGAAAACCCCCAGCGGCTGAGTTAAGAATTTGTTCCCACAGAATTTCACCACTATCGGCATCGAAGGCTCGAAATCTTCTTGCGTCGTCTGAGACAAAAACCAATCCTCCGCCAGTTGTCAAAACAGATCCCCCGATGCCGGCTCGTTGACGATAGGTCCACCGTGTTTCGCCAGTTGCAACATCGATGGAGGTAAATTGCCCCACCTGACCGGTATCTTCGGGGCCAAGTGTGGGCCTAAAAATTGCGGAGGCGTGGTGAAGTCCGACGGTGGGCTCAACGGCTGTCAGGAAATAATTCATGCAGGTATTGTTGGTGGGCGTGTACAGGGAATTGGTTTGAGGGCTATAGCCGACGGAGTTCCAATTAATTCCGCCCTGATTAGTCGGGCAAATCAGTTTCTCTTGTGAAATTTCGGTGATATCGATCTCTGGGTTGGTGATACCCTTACGACCTTCTACATCGACGCCAACGATTATGTTTTGATAGCTGGTTTCAGTAGCCCAGAGGAATTCACCAGTGGCTGCATCGAGTGTCCAAACGATTCCCGGCTTGCCTGGAATGCCAGTAATAACTTTTTGCCGCTGACTGGAAGCGATGTTTGGATTCATCCACGACACAGCGTCAGCGTCAGGCGTAACATCCGTTTCAACTATCAGACGTTCGTAAGGGTGATCCTGATCCCAATTGCCGGCAGGGATGTGTTGAAAGTACCAGGCGATTTCGCCGGTGTCGGCATCCAGAGCGAGCGTTGAATTGGTGTATAGGACATCCCCTCCCCGAGTGTCGCGCTGTATAGTTCCCCAGGGGATAGGAACGGCTACGCCGATGAAAATCAGATTGAGTTCGGCATCAAAGCTGGCGGGCATCCAGGCTGAACCGCCACGGCGAAATTCGTTAGGCAAATCGCCCCAGCTTTCCCCATTGGGTTCACCGAGTCTCGGTACCGTGTTGGTGCGCCACAGTTCTTCGCCCGTGTCGGCATCGTGAGCAGTAATCCAGCAACTGGTATTGATGTAGTAACAACCGGACATGCCGGTGATGACTTTGCCATTGAACACCTGCGGTCCGCCGGAATAGTGTTGCCCAACTGTCCAGTCGCCAACCTGTCGTTCCCATGTGACTTCTCCGTTAGTGGCATTTAAGGAAACGATGTAGGCATCGTGTGTGGCGATCAGTAATTGATCTTTGTAAAGAGTGCCATTGCGATTTGCGCAGGATAAGGGCGCCGGATGATCGACGGTGGCCCGGCGATATTCCCACAGTGGCGTGCCATCGGTAGCGTCCACTGCCTCGATAAAGTCACAGGCCTGTGGAAGAAACATGACACCATCGTGTACCAGCGGAGTGGTTTCCTGCTTGCCAGGCTCCATGGTCCAGGACCAGGCAAGGCGAAGACTGCCGACATTGTCTGTGTTGATTTGATCCAGTGGGCTATAAGCCCAATTATTTGCGGTACGACGCCACATTAGCCATTCACCTGGTGGAGGTTCCTGCAATTCAGCCAATGTCACCGGGCTGTAATTGTCCAGCAGTGACTGCGCTTGAGCCAGCGTTGTCGACATGAAGAGGAAGGCCACGCCCGCAGTGCTTAAAATAGTGCTTATTATTTTCATTGTGTAAACCTAATCCGGCAAACTAAACACATACAGTGCATTGCCGTTACGTGGATAAGTAATTTCTGGTGCTATCACACCGGGAACGGTTCTTGGACTACTGCCACCGAGCGCAGAATTTACGGCTATATATTGCTTGCCGTCGACAGAAAACGAAACCGGGTGCCCCTGTACCGAAGTACCAAGTCGAGTCTCCCAGAGAATTTCGCCATTAGTGACATCAAATGCTCTAAAGCGTCGATCCAAATCCCCGACAAAAACCAGGTTCCCAGCAGTGGACATGGTACCGGTATGGAAAGAGGCGCGTTGTTGATAGCTCCATACGTCTTCAAGGGTGTCTACGTTGTATGCGCCCAATTTACCCAGATTACCATCGGAGCCAGGCATTTCGAAAAATCTACGGGAGGCTGAACCAGTGCCGGAACCTTGCACCAATGCCACTTCACGTGCAGCATTTTCCAGGCAGGTCTGACTAAGCGGGGCGATCAAGGTTCCAGTTGGTTCATGATAGGTCATGGAGTGCCAGTCTTTGCCGCCGGCACTGCTCGGGCAGGCAGAAATCCACTCGTCAAGCCCGGCATTTTGAATGTCTTCACGATAAGTAACCATGCCGGTATCGGGATCGATATTGGTGAAAGTATTTTGAAAGACGGTTTCGGTAAAGTCTAAAAATTCGCCGGTAACCCGGTCATTCTTCCAGAGAATACCGTGTTTGCCTATGGAGAAAACGAACTTATCATCACTGCGATTCACCAGCACCCGTTCGAACGCTTCATCAAGGTCCAGTGCTTCGGCAGGCACATGCTGGAAGTACCAATTAAGCTCGCCTGTATCCACGTCGACGGCGACAGTGGAATTACTATACAAACCAACATCACTAATGGTCAGATGTCGACTGACCGGTACCCAAGGTTTCTGCTGGGCAGTTCCCCAATAGGTGGTTTTCAAATCCGGGTCGTAGCTACCGGTAATCCACGTATCGGTGCCAGCGCGAAAAGTATCGGTCAGATCTCCCCAAGTGTCTCCACCGTGTTCTCCCGTTTTGGCAACGGTGATGAAGCGCCATTCCAGTTCGCCGGTGTTGGCATCGTGCGCACTGATATAACAGTCGTCTTCGGTATAGCGCCCACACCCAGCCAAACCCAGAATGATCTTACCGTCAGCGATAATGGGACCACTGGTGTTGCCGAATCCTTTACTGGGGTCGGCCACTGCTACTTCCCAAACCTGCTCACCCGTTCGCGCATCAAGGGCGACTAAACGAGCGTCGGTAGTGGCCTGAATAATTTTGTCATTATAAATTGCAATGTTGCGCATATCCTCCCGGTTGGCGGGCCCGGTCCAATTCTCCCAAATCAGCTCGCCGGTAGCGCCGTCAAGTGCCTGGATGACATTCCCGGGATTGATCATATAAATAATACCGTCATAGACCAGCGGCGCCGGCTCCGAGTCGCCATCGTGCATGCTCCACACCCATTCCAATGTCATGCCACCCACGTTTTCAGTATTTATCTGATCGAGCGGGCTGTAGCTATGGGCGTAGTAATCTCTGCGGTGCATGGGCCAGTCGCCCGGATCGGGATTTTCTAACATGGCGTCGGTGACCGGTACAAAATTTTCTACCGTCCCGGCTATAGTCACACCTGAGGGAGGTTCCGGCTCACTGCGCTGTCGATTGGCAATGCTTGAGATATTCTCTGTGATAGTGAAATCGGTATCTGCTGTAAGCGCGGTAATCGCACCATCGACACCATTTACATTGAGAAGATGGGCAACGATGTCGAGATAATCTCCGTCGCTGATGCCGTCATTACCACCAGGTGGCATATTGGACTGGATGTTGTTTAATAGCAGCGCCGGAGTCTGTGTTCCCCAGCGCTGAAGAAAAAAATTACCGGATAACAGCGGTCCCAACGTGGTGCCTTCCAGGTTAACGCCATGGCAGGCCGCACAACTGCTGCCAAAAGCCAGTGCGCCAGCGTCGGCTTGGGAGCTGAAGGTTACTGTCTCTGCCGTTTCTGCCATTGGCGGTGGGCTCTGTTCACCTCCGCAGGCAACGAGGCCAATAATCGCAGCCAGGCTGAGCAGGGCCTTTTCCGTATTTCCAAAGTGGAACTTCATTTTATTTTCCTCGACTTGTTATTGGCAAAAATCCAATCGCGTGATTTGCCAGCAGGATTAGTTTCAGTTTGAATTTGAATATGGCGAGCCGTCACTGTTGAGTCCCATGGATTCATAACGTCTATAGCCAGCTAGAATGCCAACCAAGCCGTAATTACCTTCGTGACAGGCATATTCATACAGAGGATCAGCCGTACGCAGCAATGGGAATTTTCCAGACCAGGTCTGGTCCCATGTGAGTAAATCTTCAACCGTAAAATCGTAGTCCAGAGTATCCGCATCGATTCTTCTGAAACGTTCGGTTACCTGAGCCTGGTCAGACATCCCGGCGTAGTTATAATCGTGATAGTAATGCTGAGTGTGAACAACCAGAGTGTCATCTTCCCAGTGCGCAACAGAATCTCCTTCCCACTTGAGTTGTTTGGTATGGTGTTCACTGTCGAGTCTTATTATTCGCGCTGTATGAACCATTTCATTCACAATGACGATAGTGTTTTCAGTTTGGATGAGCTGCATATTATTGTTATATTCGGCGGGAACCATAGGCGGACCGGCATTGAATCCAACCAGGCAGCGGTCATCGGCGGACCGGCCTTCGGGACCGGCACTTTCGAACACCATCTGCTCAAAGGCGTTGCCACGTTCTCGACCCGCCGCGTTCCTCACCGGTTGTCTGCCATTGGTCGGATCATAGATAAGAGAGGTTCGGCGATCGGCCACAGTTTGCACGCCCCGTTCATACCAGAAATTGTTGTAGGAGATAACTCCCGGGGGATATCCGGCACCGCCAACAGAGTCAATAATCAGGTCTCGGTTCTGGCGGCGATTCTCGAACGCCTCCCACTCTCTGGCCTGCTCAGCAGTGAGGACTTCAAAGTCTTCCAGCTCTTCAGGACGATTCAGAGGAGTAAGCGTTCTAAAAGTATAGGTGCCCTGTAAATCAGGATGGCCGAACTCGGTCCGTGGAAAGTCATCAGTTTGTGCCGGAATTAAGGCAACGGCCAAAATGCTGGCCAGCGCCAGAATCGGTTTTGCTGGAATTCTGCCGTTTATTTGAAACGCCATAATTTTTCCATTTCTACCAGGATATTCAATGAGCCAATCGCCTGGAACTACGCTGGTGGCGCGCAGGGATTGTATTGTAACGAGCGTTCCTCTTGCTCAAAAATAGTTCCTCCCTCACCTTTATTACCGACCGGCATCAGGGGCTAGCTTCTGCGATCCGGGCAGCGCGCAGTATCGAAGGTAGCGAGTAATTGCCTTCATGGCATGCATACTCATAGAGTTTCTGGTCAGGCTCCATTCTCTTCAAAGGCACCTCTGCCGTTACCGAGCGGCTATAGAACTTCGGGTCACTAAGTGTGTAACTGAATAGCAATTCATCAACAGCGTTTCGGGTGAACGTTTCAGTAATTTCCAATTGGGCTGACGAGCGCAAGAAGGAATTGCTCTGCTGTAGCCTGAATCCCCTGGTATGAACTTTTAGCGAATCACCCTCGTACCAGCCGACCGAGTCTCCCAGCCATTTGTTTCCCTGGTTTTCGATATGTTCAGCATCCAGGCGAATAATGCGCACGGTACTGAAGTACTCAGACAGAATAACCACATAACTCTCAGTTTGAACAATCTGAATATGGCGCAATGGATTATCGCCATCGATAGAATTGAAGGTGAAAAGCAGAGGCAGTTGTCCGCCGGAATTTAAACACCTTTCCTGTCCCGACCTTATCTCAGGCCCATCATAACTGCCATAGCCCTGATCAGACCACTCGGCATAGATGTCCTTGGCGCCTTCAAGAGAAGGCAGACGACCATTGGGTGGATCGACAATCAACGAGGTACGAAATTCTCCATTCACTCGCGCGACGGCGATGGGCATGATGTCAAAATTTTGATCAGCCTGGGTAGTAATCACGGCACCAATCTGAGGTGCAGACCTGCCAGGATCGAGCGGAAGCATACGAGCGTTATCACGCGTGCGAGCATTTTCTTCAAGCAGTGCAGCCTCAGCGGCTGTATAAGTTCTTTTGTTGCCCAGGGCCACTGGCCGTTGAAACGGCGTTTGTGATGGATTGGTCCATAATCCCTGCAGGTTTGGATGGCCATATTCGGTGTGCGGGACTACCCAGGCCTGATCCGCCGCGAATGAAGTTGCAATCGTTATACTCAGGACTATGACTAAGAAAATGCGCATTTCGCATCCCAATCCATTTTGGTTGTCTTATTATTACTATCTCATGTGTGCGCTTTCGGTCATGCATAGAAGGAGGCACAAATAAGTTAATAATTTACGCGTGTCACTACTAAATCTGGTCAGCAGGAACAAGCCGGATAATTCGGCCGCCAGAGTTATTCTCCAACAGCAGATAAATATACCCATCCTCGCCCATTTCGATATCGCGAATACGACCGAGGCCTTCCACAAGAGTCTCTCGCTTGACCAGTTCATTATTCTCAATATCGAAGCGAAATAAAGTGCGCGCCTTCAGGGAACCGACAAGAAAGTCCCCCCGCCACTTGGGAAATCGAGCGCTGTTGGAAATGATAAAACTGGAAACCGCTGGTGAAGGCGTTAAATCCACTATCGGTTGCTCGATATCAGATAATTCAAAAGCAATGCCCAGGTCCCTGCCATAATCGACCGGTGTGCCATC
>Ga0315326_10002229_pt1 | contig 10379 bp, 7 predicted proteins | sample M180m32315metaG_FD_203457 | JGI IMG/M metagenome (GOLD analysis project Ga0315326, IMG submission 203457) | Ammonia-oxidizing marine archaeal communities from Monterey Bay, California, United States - M1 80m 32315 | ecosystem: Environmental > Aquatic > Marine > Coastal | place: USA: California... | reverse complement strand
AAAACCCAAAAACCCGTGAGTAAAAAAAACCACAAGGGAAACCATTTTAAAAAGATTCTTCCAAACAAAGGCACGCTATTTAATCGATTCACCAAAACATCAGTAAAAAATATTGCTACTCCAAATCCTTGCGCCGCGTATACAATTGTCATAACCACTGCAAGGTTTAGAGCTAAGCCTGCCAAAAGTTCCAAATCCAATACCGACAAAACTAAGGCTGCGATAGCAACCCAAATCAACTCTTCCCACGGTCTCCATCGCCCTATACCAATTGCTGGTGGAATCGTTAAACCGAAGCGTGGTGCCAGAATAAAAGCCAGTCGGTAACCCCACAAAAACATGAGTATATATTCCAAAAACGCTACTGCAGGCCACAGGCGAAAAACTAATTCGGTAAGCGCCCGCGGATCTAGCCCTTCACCTGCTAAGATTTGGAACTGCCCAATTATTTCATCCGTACCGTAGGGCGGTTCAAAAATAAATGCTCCTATTAAACCAGGTAACATGGCCATGGCCATCATTCGACCATATGTTTGCCCCTGTTCTAGCCCAAATACGACCAACCATCCTAAAAGCGGAGCAACTAACAAACTTTCTTGGTGCTCAAAAAACAACATACCTCCTGCAAATAAGCCAACAAGAGGCAATGCAGAGCGAGTCCCTATACGGGCACTCAGCAAAATAGCTCCACACGTCAGAAACAGCCCAATAAACAGCATTTTTTATTTATCAATCGGTAAGAAAAATACCAGCGTTATTCCTGGTCTTCCCCAAGACTATCATTTTTTTCAGAAACTGCCTCACCATTGAGGGGTTTCTCCGTTTTTAGTTCTGTATCGTCATGGCCCCTCGAATCTGGACGGTTGTTATCCCTACCACGACCTCCACGGTCTCCACGGTCTCCACGGTCTCCACGGTCTCCACGGTCTCCACGGTCTCCACGGTCTCCACCAGGTCGGCCCCCTCGTGAATCTCGACGAGGAGGAGCTAGTTGTTCCATTAGGTAACCTTCCGGTACAAGTTCAGGAACTCGAAGAAAATCACCATCTATTACTACAATAAGGTGGCGCAATAATTCCGTATCTAGCTTCATCTCTTGTTCCATATTCTCAATTAGACTCGGTTCGGCCTGGAACTGGTGAACCACGTAGAATCCTTGTGTTCGATTCCGCAGCGCCGTAGACGTATAGGCCATACGACGAAGGCCCCATACATCTGTATTTACAACTTCGCCACCCTTTTCGGAAATATAGTTTGAATAACGCTCGGAAGCCTGCTCAAACATCCCTTCACCTATTTGAGGATCAAAAATGCAAACGAGTTCATATTTCTTCATGTTGTATTTTCGCTTTCTTGGTTATAGTCCGAGATTTGATTCAAAACCTCAGACGAAGAGCGGAGCCAGTACAAGTGAAATAACCGACATCAGCTTAATGAGAATATTTAGAGCCGGACCAGAGGTGTCTTTAAAGGGGTCACCCACTGTATCGCCAACCACGGCTGCTTTATGTGGTTCCGAACCCTTGCCCCCAAAATTACCGTCTTCAATCCATTTTTTTGCATTGTCCCACGCACCACCGCTGTTTGCCATCATCAACGCCAGAAGGACACCACTTACCGTGGCCCCTGCCAACATACCGCCCAAAGCGATGGGACCTAATGTGAATCCTACAACAACAGGCGCCAAGGTAGCAAGTAAACCCGGGGCAATCATTTCACGAAGCGCGGATGAGGTGCAGATTTCAACACAACGGCGCGTGTCTGGCTTACCTGTACCTTCCATCAATCCTGAGATTTCACGGAACTGACGCCGAACCTCCTCAACCATTGTATGAGCAGCCTTACCAACAGATGTCATGGTGATTGCGGCTGCCAGATAAGGTATCATTGCACCAATAAACAATCCGATCACAACCTTTGGCTGCGTCACATCTATAACAACAGGTTCACCAGTGCTGGCCTGAATGGCCGATGTATAAGCAGAAAAAAGAGCCAGTGCGGTCAATGCTGCCGATCCAATAGCAAATCCTTTTCCTATTGCCGCAGTAGTATTACCCAACGAGTCTAAACTATCGGTAATCTTACGTGTTTCCTCACCCAAACCCGCCATTTCAGTGATTCCACCAGCGTTATCTGCTATGGGTCCATACGCATCAACAGACATTGTGATACCAACAGTCGCCAGCATACCCACTGCGGCTATTCCTATCCCATAAAGGCCTGCAAAATGGTGCGCAGAAAAAATAGCAGCAACAATACCCAAAATTGGAAGTGCTGTACTCTCCATACCAACTGCCAATCCTGAAATTATATTAGTCGCCGAACCGGTCTGAGATGCTGAAGCAATTTCCCGAATTGGTTTGCCTCCAGTGTAGTATTCCGTCATTAGACCGATAGCAATACCAGCGATACACCCCGAGCTAAGAGCCCAAACAACACCCGAAGTTATACCGATTTGCTCAGATGCCCAAAACGCACCTGCAATCATTAAGCCAGCAGATATGAATGTAGAATAGCGCAAAGCAGAGCCAGGATCTGCATTCTGCATGGCCCGGACACTCAACACACCAATAACGGAAGAAAGCAATCCAATCATTATTACAATTACAGGAAAACCCATGGCCGCTGCACGCGCCGCACTCTCATCACCAACAGATGCCAATCCATTCAAGGCTGTTACAGACGCAGTAGCGGCTATAGCCACTGTGGCAATAACAGACCCAACGTAAGACTCAAATATATCTGCACCCATTCCTGCAACGTCGCCAACGTTATCGCCAACGTTATCCGCAATAACTGCAGGATTACGTGGATCGTCCTCCGGTATTCCCGCTTCTACCTTGCCAACGAGATCTGCACCAACGTCAGCAGTCTTCGTAAAAATCCCACCACCGACACGCGCAAACAATGCAATAGAAGATGCGCCCATAGCAAATCCACTAATCTTCGAAGCAACCGTTGGGTCTTGCCACAAACCAAAAATCTGGGCAAGAGAAGCCACACCAAAAAGGCCTAAACCGGCTACTGAAAGTCCCATTACCGCACCGCCTGAAAAAGCCGTCATCAGAGCAGGACCTTGACCCTTTTGATTTGCGGCTTGGGCCGTGCGCACATTTGCTCGTGTAGCCGCCTTCATACCGACATACCCACAAACAATCGAGCAAGCCGCACCACCGAGAAACGCATAAGCAGTTGCAGGCTGGATTAGCAAAAACAATAAACAAAAAACAACCGCCACAAAGATAAGCAGTATGGTATACTCTCGCTTCAAAAAGGCCATAGCTCCCTCGTGTATGGCCTCTGAAATTTCCACCATTTTTTCCGAACCCGGATCTCCACTCTTGACATTTTGATAGAGCAATAATGAGCCAAGTAGACCTGCCAATCCAAGATAGGGTGCTGAAGTCATCCAAATTTCCATATATTCCCCTTTGCCCTTTTTTTCATAAAGGCGATGCCAAAGCTTATCACAAAGTACTAAAAGCGTCCATTAAAACGACTCATGGCTTCTTCAATACCGTGAGTAAGATACGTTTCGATGGTAGAGACTCCACGACTTAGGAGATCTGGGATCTTATCACAGTCGTCGAAGTTACCCAGAACATAATCTACCACATCAATACCTTCTCCCGGACTACCAATACCCAAACGCAAACGCGGAACCTCATTTGTCGAAAGGTTTTCTAGTATAGAAGCCAGACCATTGTGACCCCCATCGCTACCCTTTGGCCGTAAACGTACCATGCCAAAATTGAGAAGAAAATCATCATAAACAACCAGTAATCCGCCTGGCAGACAGTTCCTGTGTTCGCAAAGTTTCTTCACGGCACGGCCGCTATCATTCATATACGTCTGCGGCTTGGCTAACAAAATATTTTGCCCTAGAACGACTATTTCCGCAACCAGACTACTTTCCTGCGCACTATCCTTCCATTCAGCGTGACAGTGCTGTGCAATATAGTCAACTAGTGCAAAACCTACGTTGTGACGCGTATACTGATACTTGAATCCAGGATTCCCCAAACCAACAAGAATCTTCAACGGACTACTCTTCTTCTGCTACATTACCTTCTTCTGCTTCTTCACCTTCTGCTTCTTCACCTTCGACCTCATCGTCATCGTCTACAGCCGCCAAACGCGGAGCCAGAACATTTACAATAGTCCGGGCAGGATCCGTCGTAATTCGAGACTCTTGTTCAAGCAAATCACTCACGTGTATACTGTCGCCTATCACAAGATCGGAGATATCTATTTCGACGGCAGAGGGCATATCAGAAACTACAGCCTCAACTTCTATAGCCGTCAACGTTTGCTGAAGGGCTCCTCCCCCATTTCGAACCCCGTCCGGCACACCAACAGCAACCAGTGGAACATCTGCCTTAAGCGTTTCATTTGGATCTATGCGCAAAAGATCTATATGCAACGCTACACCACGAACTTTGTGGTATTGTATTTCTCGTATGAGCGCCCCTTCAGACTCTTGCCCATCTTCATACTCAACTTTTATAGTCGAGTTTTGTCCTCCTTTGCTGAGAATTTGCTCAAATTGATGCGCGTCTGTTTTAAAATGATACGGATTTTGATTGTGCCCGTAGAGGACTCCCGGGATTTGTCCGTGAACACGCTTGAGTTGACCCACAGGCCCTTTGCCCTTTTCAGGACGTGTCGCAATTTTCAAGGGTACCTGCTCACGTTCATGAAGCTTCAATGGAACTGACGGCATTATTTTTTCCTCCAACTAAGTCTTGGCCCAGAAAGGTACTGAAATCGCATATGTAGCGATTTTTTCCGCAGATAGGGTGCTTAAGTGTCAGCCAAATTATTGTTACTGTGAGATACGGGCTGGCAAAAAAAAGACCGGTAACCTCTATCTCTCAGCTCGTCACAAGCCTTGAGTGCGGCATTCCGGTCGTCAAACAAACCGTAAATCGTGGATCCGCTGCCCGATAACGAAGCCATCAGGGCCCCAGCAGATTCCAGACGAGAACGAATCGTCGCGACGATGGGGTAGGCATTTTCGACTATAGGTAGGAAGTCGTTCTCTAAAACGTTCAACAATTCCCACAAATCGAAATACCCGCCGCTCAAGGAGCTCAATATATTAATATACGGCCTATTTTCTGTCAAGTCCGAACCAATTTGTCCATATGCCCAAGACGTGCTCACTGCTACATCAGGATAAACCAAAGTATAGTACACTTTATGAGGCCACATAATAGTGTCAATTTTCTCGCCTCGACCGCGAAGAATCGCGGTTCCACCCTCTACCAAAAACGGGATATCAGAACCCAACTCAGCCGCTAATGTCTGAAGTCCTTTAACGTCGAAGGGTTGCCCATGAAGATCGTTCAGATACCGAAGCGTCGCAGCAGCATCGGTACTACCCCCGCCCAAACCGGCCCCAATGGGAATAGCCTTCTCTAAATTGACGCAAAAGTGCTTTCTCGGTAGATCTACGTTTCTATAAAACAGATCCAAAGACTTGTCAATCAAATTTTGTTCATCGGAAGGTACAAGCGGATCTGAGCAACTTACAAATGTTGAATTAGCGGGTCTAAAGGAAAGACGGTCTGACAAATTAACTGTCTGGACCAAACTACAGATTTCATGATAACCGTCAGATCGTTTACCGATTATATTTAGACCTAAGTTTATTTTAGCAAACGCTTTTTCAATTCGTATCGTGTTCCTCATATATCTTGACCATTGGGAAAAAGTCGCTCATATTTCTTGCGTTAGATTAGAATAGTGACAATTTGACAGGCTTATGAATACCCAAAAAATATACGCACAAACAAACATTTTGGCGATCTTGCTGTTTTTCTCAATGGCAACTGCTCAAAATAATGCTCAAGACGATTTTAAACTAGCACGAAACTTATATCGTGACGCCGGTGATTACGCGACTGCATCCAAGTTATTCGGCGAATTCATTCTCAACTATCCAAACAATCCACAAGTCCCCAATGCGCGATTATTACTAGCTAGATCTTTTCGCAACAACAATCGTTGCGAACTTGCCGAAAATGCTTACGAGGTTTTTTTCTCAAAATACCCTGATCACTTAGAAACAGCGGATGCTCGGCGCGAACGTGCCGCCTGTATGTCACAGCGTGGGCTATTCATTGAGGCGGCAAAAGCATACGCAGAGATACAAAATCGGTATAGCGCTAGTGATTTTGCTCCAGAATCCCTTCTATATGCCGCAAAAAATTATGCCAAAGGAGACGAAGCAGAGAAAGCCATAACAGCACTTCAGAACCTTTTGCAATTATATGGCGGAACTCATAGTGCAGAAGAAGGTCGCTTCCAACTAGCAATTCAACTGATTAACCGCAAACGAACAAAAGAAGCCCAAGCTCTGTTAGAACAAGTCATCTACGCAAATCGACCTAAGAAAAAGTTTGTCCCATCGGCTCTCCTTGTGAGTGGGCGTATAGAGCTCGTTCAAAATGACCATGAAACAGCCTTCAAGAAATTCGCCGAACTACACAAGCGGTTTCCAGATACACCACAATCAGATAGTGCATATTATGAATTTGCGACCCACTTGTATAATAAGAACCTCTTCGTTCAGGCGGGCGATTCATTCGCTATTGCAGAGAAAAAGATAAAGACCGCTTCTATACAAACGCGCGCCCTTTTAGGATTGGCTGATTCTCGGCGTAGGAGTCAGCGCGGAATAGAAGCATTGCAACATTATGAAAGACTACTTTCTAAAATCCAGCCCGGACACCGAGAATACCTCGCGGCTCGTCTTGGTCAGGCAACGGCGTTTGGTGAGACCGGGGCGTTTGCATCTGCCGTTAGCTTATTCCATGCCATTATTAAGGTCGAGGAACAAACGGAATCTATAGCAGCTCTGCGCGAGCTAGGGGCTCTTTACCAACGAAGAGGAGACTATACACAAGCTCTTCAATGGTTCCAGCGATACCACGATAAGGTTGGTGATGCAGACAAAACCACTGACCTGGTAATGGCAGAGCTTTATGCCGCCGTTGGCGACTTTGGAAGGGCCATTTCTATTTGTCGTGAAATGTCGTCTCCTGAAGCTAAAATTAGGCTTGCTAAGACTTTAGAGATCAGCAAAAAACCGCGGGATGCTCTCCGCGAATATGTCGCCTTCCTTGACCATTTTCCTAGTTCACACTTCGCAATAGATGCCCAAGCAAGAATTAATTTTCTTCGCCAATTTGTAGTATTGGACCCACAGGAACTTAACCGGTCACTACGGCAAAGCTGGGTTAATGAACTCAGTGGGAAATCTCGGCAATCCGTTCAATACGACGCAGCTCATGCTTTCTACAAACATCACGATTTTTTGAATGCCACCCAGTTATTTGAACATTTCGCGGCGGTTTATCCTACGAGTTCGCACGCTCCTGAAGCCCAATTTTTTTTGGCTGAGAGTTTAACAAGTTTAGCCAAACAGCGCGCTATTGAGAACTCTAAGGTCGAATCTGACTCTCTTCGTAATATAGCAACACAAGAATTCAGAGTTCTCGCAAACGGAGGTTCCGGCAATTGGTCACAAAAGGCCCAACTTCGTCTAATAGAATTGAATGGCGGTGACAATCCGGATTCTTTACTTCTAAGCCAAATGGAACAGGGTTTCAGAGGTTTTGTCAAAAAGTATAGGTCCACGGATAACCCAAATTTTGAGCACGGGCTTTTACTTTTGGCAGACACACAACGCAAGTTGGGCAAGAGTATAAAATCCAATATTGATTCCGCTTATACGAATTACGAGCAACTAAGGCAGTTATTCCCAGCCAGTCCATTTCAACCGCAAGCTCTTTTTGGTATTGGCCAATGCTTAACAATGCGCGGAGACGTCAATGCCGCCATGGATACACTATATAAGTTCTTACAATTATTTCCCAAGAATCAGAAAATTCCTTCGGCACTCTTCGAAATAGCACAACTCTTATATTCTCAAAACCGACGAGAAGAAGTGGTCAATATTTTACAAGAATTACGGTGGGGCCACCCAACTTTCTTAAACAGACACCAAGCTATGGAGCAATTAGGGGATATCCACTTTGATTCGCAGGAATACGCCGCTGCTGCTGAACTGTATCGCACCGTTGCCCAGTTGGGCACCAGCGGTGTAAAGGAGGGGCAGGTCCTTCAAAAACTAGCTCGCACCTATCATCTATTGGGCAATTATCCCGCCGCACAAAAGACCTACGAGAAACTATTAGAAAATGCAACCGAATCGGTTGCTAAAGATAGTATTACATTCGAACAAGCAATCCTTCTTCTTAAACTCGGTGATGAAGAAAAATCCATAAAACAATTTTTAAAAATTAGTGATCGGTTTCCAGAATCACCTTTGGGCCAACAAGGCCAGGCACGAGCCGGTCATATTTCGTTTTCAATGAATGATTACGAGAAATCACTAAATATTTACGGGTCAATAATTACCAACCGCGGCAGTAATGATTCATTGGTATACGGTCAGTATGCTATAGCATTATTTCGCACCGAAAATGTTGCTGCCGCCCTCAAAGCGGCTAAGGATTTTACGCAACGTTTCGATGAAAGTTGGCAACCGCGTTTCCAACTCGAAGCTGCAAACTATTACAAAAAAACGAATCAATACAAAAAGGCCCTCAAAACATACAAAAAGGTTGAACAAGCCGACTCGCCATTAGCCAGTGAAGCAGCGTACAATGCTGTAATGTTACTTTGGAATAGAAATAAAATGGATCCAAGTGAAGAAGGTACCGCACAGGCCATCGAGTCCCTCAACCGTTTTGTTAAAAACTACCCTAATAGCAAGCAAATTTCGGCCGTCTATTTACACATTGCCAATTATCAATATTCACTACGTAATTATCTCCAGGCCGCCGGAGCTTATAAACAGGTAATAAAGGCCCCAAAAGCAACTTCTAACTTAATCGAAGAGGCTATATGGTTACTCTTAAAAAGCTATCTTGCAGCCCACGAATACGAAACCGCCCATCAAGTCGCCAATCAGATATTGAAAGACTTTCCTGACCATTCCCATTTGCCAGATGTCCGTCTTGAGCTTGGTGTAATCCTAAAGGAAAAAGGTCAATACCGGGAAGCTATACGGCACTTTGCCTCGTTGTTAGAGCAACAATTTCTGACATCAAACGATGCATCAGAAGCACGTTTTTACGTAGGAGAGTCATATCAAAACTTAGGTGATTACCGAAAAGCTATAGAGGCTTTTTACAAAGTCAGTTACCATGGTGCCGATGGTTCCAGTCAATGGATTACCTCAGCAGATTTTCAGCGAGCAAAATGTCACGAGAGTTTGTCGGAATACCCAACAGCAATAGCAATTTATGAACGCATTATACAACGAGAGGGTGGAAACACTCCCCAAGGCGAAATGGCTAATGAACAAGTTCAAATACTTCGTCAGCGGTCGGATAAACTTAATTTAGAGGAGCTATAAATGAATAGCGAAACTCTCCGAAACGTTCGCCTGTTCGAAAGTTTAGACAAGGACGAGTTAAATGCACTTTCCGAATTAACTTTTGTCCGAACATTTGAAAAAGATAACGTAATTATTTGGGCTGAAGATGAGGGTGACGCACTCTTCATAATTGCAGATGGGCAAGTGAAGGTGAGTATCGTCAGCGAGGACGGAAGGGAAGTCATTTTATCCCTGTTATCTCAGAATGCTGTTTTTGGTGAACTATCTCTTCTAGACGGCCGACCGCGCTCTGCCAACGTTATTGCCATTGAAGAAACTCAACTGGTGATGCTTAAGCGCTCAGATTTTTTGGAACTCATCAAGAAAACACCATCCATAGCCGTAGCTCTTTTGGCAGAATTAGCCTCGCGCCTACGTAAAACAGATCGACAAATCGAAGGGCTTGCTTTACTAGATGTATCAAGCCGAATTTCTGATACATTGCTTCAATTGGCCATCGAACAGGGGGTTGATTCAGACCTGGGTATTGTTGTTGAGAATCGACCTACTCATCAAGAATTGGCAAATATGTCTGGCACCACACGAGAAACCGTTTCCCGTGTACTTAAGCGGTTAGAGAAACAGGGATACCTTAAGAGTGAAGGTCGCAAAATTACTATTTTGCGCGAGAACCAACAAAATCTTTAGTCATAATAAAATGAACCAACAAAAACCCCGAATTGTTCACGTCACAAACCAATCCCCCACAACATCTCTGTTCACGCTTGCGGGGGGAAGAATTCTCGTAGCTAACACCCCTGAGGCATTCCATGCCTTAGCCAATCGCGGTGCAGATTTAATAGTACTCGATCTAACTATTGGGGACTTTTTGCTGCGTTTTACAGAAGTACTTTCCGCCTTTCGACACATTCCATTGATGGCTGTCGGTGATGATTCGATCGCATGGAACAAAGTTGCCGGAAATACA
>Ga0315326_10002228_pt1 | contig 10381 bp, 4 predicted proteins | sample M180m32315metaG_FD_203457 | JGI IMG/M metagenome (GOLD analysis project Ga0315326, IMG submission 203457) | Ammonia-oxidizing marine archaeal communities from Monterey Bay, California, United States - M1 80m 32315 | ecosystem: Environmental > Aquatic > Marine > Coastal | place: USA: California... | reverse complement strand
TCTCGTGCTCTACATACTTGATTTCAAATAGACGATCTCCTAATGGAAAATATATTAAATCTCCCTCTTTAGGTCTAGTAGATAATTTCACATTCTCCTCATTCTTCATCAAAGGAGAAATATAAGTTTCAAATCTCTCTTTCGAAATAATTACAGTAACTTCATTAGTTGCCTGAATACCAAACTTAGACAACATTGTTGGGTTGTCTCCATACCCATCAAAGTTATCAATATATGCTTCTATTGGATATGCATCATCGAACTTAGATGCAGTTACTTCCTTTAATATAGTTTTCTCTTCAACATACTTTCTAGGCATATAGTGTACATCTACACCATACATTCTTAATTGCTCATTAATAAGAGATTGAACAAGACTTTGTTCACCAGATGAGCCTTGTTGGAAAAACGGGTTAAGTGCCATGTTCTTAACCTATCATATCTAGTGGTGGAAGTTCATAAGTGTTAGACATCATTTCTCTGATAACTTCAAGATCTTTATCTGCATCATCATAAATTTGTCTACCATTTAGTTCTACCCCACCAGGTAACTTAACTCCCTGGAACTTCATTAAATTCTGTCCCCATTGCCTTTTAATAAGAGCAGTAAGGTATTTCTTAAGGAATGAATCATTCCAAACTCTTGAATAATCATTTGGATTCATTGCTCTATAACAATCCATAATTATATAATCACCTTCAACAACATTACTCCAATCAATATCCATATACAATCTATCTTGTCTCTGATTAAATCTTATTTGTTTTTGTGTTGTTAATAGGAAATTAATATCTTCAAGGTATGTTTTAGTCATTGCATATGTCAACATCTCCATTGCACCCCAATAATATACATCATTTAGGAACATTTGATATTTAATACTGAACATACCACTTGACATGGAGTTTGTTCCATCAAAATGGAATATCTTTGTTACTCCAATAACCTCTGGTGGAACCTGCAAATAATTACTAGTCTCTGTCCAACTAAAACTGGTAGTACCACCATCAATAGTTGCAGTAGCAGTAGTAGTTGTTATTCCTACATTATCGCTATCATTATTGCCTCTAGATCTTCCCCTCTTAATATCATCTTCTGTTAACTTATACTTTAAAAATGCTGGATATACACCATCAAAATGCCTTTCTTGGAAATACTGAACAGCATCATCAAGAAGATCTTCTACTTGTTCATCAGCAACATTAATCTCCAATACTGGAGCACCTAACTGCCTTTTGCAGTAAGTAATAAGTTCTGATCTTGAAGCTGGTTGGGACATTTATACAATACCTCTATCAATATTTATAGTGCGGCCGAAATGGCTGGTTGAACTAGGATTGTTCCGTCAACAATCTTATACACAGTCGCTCCAGAACTAACAAGAACATCATAAACATATCTACCTTCACCTAAAGTTCTAGTGGCAGTTGATCCTAAAGAAATAGTAAATTTGCCTCCAGTGGTGGTAGTAATTGAAGCAGTATCAATACCAACATTAAAGGTTGCTAAAACATATCCAGTTGATCCAACAGCAACACTCTTTGTTAATTGAGATGATCCAGTCCATCCTGTAGTTGTAGCTATACCAACTGAATTGGTTGTAGAAAAATTCCACCCAGTTCCACTAGTATCTACAACTTCAAAAGTTCCTGTGAAATCAGAACCACCATTAAGAACAAAGTTGGCAGCATATGCTACACCAGCTTCTGGATCGAATGTAATTTTTTTAGTGGCCATTGACTAGTTCCTTTAGTAGAGACTTAATTTCACCAATTTCCCCCTTCAGGGCATCAAGATCACCTTTCATAGTATCTAAATCACCTTCGACTGCTACCTGCTTTTGTTTTTCACGTTTTTTTACAGATCGACGAGCAATATACTGGTCATATGCAGAATCATTAGTATTGACTATTTGACCACTATCTGGATCTCTAGCAAGATTTGAAAAATCTTTTACCTTTATGTAACTCATAATTATGCCATTGTGATAACACGTAGGTCGGATGCTTTAGGAACCCATGTTTGATTGGTTGAAGTCATTACAAACTTAATCCTATAGTGCTTAAATGTTGGTAGATCTTCTACACTAAAGGTATATTCCCTAAAGGATATATCATCGGGTTTAAATTTACCAGCATCTTGCTTAGGATTGTACTTATCTGGTCGTCCATCACTTTCTGCAGCCGCTATAACCTCACCCCTATTATTCAAGTTTAGATACCCAGGGAATGGAATAAAGATTGGATCAAAGTTTGCAGTATCACTAATTGCATAGAATGCCCTAATATCAGAATATTCATTAATATGAGCATTCATTAGAATTTTAATTTGAGTAGCAGAATTTGTTAAAGTATTCTCTTTAGAAATATACTGACACGCTGTTGGGTCATCAAACATATTGTTAACCCTATTGTCAGTCTTATAATTTGAAATTGGTGCATCAACTCTATTAGAAACTAAAATTGCACTAATTCTTTCTAAATCAATAACAGGTGTTAATAATGGATCCGAAGTAGTTAAATTAATAGTCATAGCCATTGATCTATCACCTGAGAATGACTTAATCACAGCATTATTAGTCTCATTAACTCTAGATGCAATACATCTTGTAGAATTTAAATAATTAGATGCATTTAATGTAACAGATTCAGTTCCTTTATCCATAAATGGTATATCAGTACCTCGACCTTTACCATCACCAAGACTGGTAGCAGAAACAGTTCTCAAAATAGCATTTATACTTGTTCCTGGAACAGTTGTATTTTGGATATTTGGTGATATAATTTGGAAAGGTATATTTTGAGTTCCTTTAACATCAAAACCACCAGTAGATCTAGTATCATTAAAGTAAAGTACTGGATTACTTCCTGCCGTACTACTACTTCTATCAGTAGTATCATCACCTAAACTACCTTGACTGAGTTTAAGAGTATATGAATCAAATGTTATTGGTGCAGGATCAAGATCAGTGACATCACTCAATAAATGAGTTCTGTTAATTCTTCTCAAACTAACTCCACCCATTTCATACTTATAAACAGGTTGTCCTTTTAAATAATTTGACTTATCAGTTCCTCTAGTAATTCCAGTTAAACTACCACCACCTGCTCCAGTATACTTAATAACTTCATCTCCAACTTGAGCATAACCTGGATTAGTTGCAGCAACACCAACACCTTCAAAGTTCTCAAAATCAGAACTATTTTCTACTGCTATAGACGATGAAGCAGATGAACCATATGGTAATGATAATCTTGTTGGTGCAATATCAGAAGTTGCACCCTCAAGTCTTGCTCGATTCTGTTCATGATGCATACCATGATTTCTATGATCAATAGTGAAATGTAATCCATCACTAAGAACTGTAAGTTTCTCTGGAGAGAATCCCCAACCAGTAGATCCATTAGAACCTAACGTTGTTGTAAGTCCAGTAATTGGATTATCAAACATAATAGTCTTACCAGCACCAACTACAAAGTTACCTTGAACATTTTCAAGTAACAACTCATTAGCCATCCCCAAATTAGCAATACTGAAGCGAGCATTTCTACCAACATTCATTGTTCCTACACCAACTGTTGCTATACCAAGAACATCACCAACTTGATATCCAGAACCAGAAGTTATGACTCTTGCTGATGTAATTCCACCATCAGTAACCACCACATCGGCAGTTACAAAATCCCCTCCAGCAGTTATATTGGTTAAGGCAATACCTATTTTCGTAGAAGTACCAGCACCAGGGAAGAATCCCAATCCACTATTAACAATTCCTAATTGTCCAGTAGCAACACCTGCAACTGATAAAAAGTCTCCTGTTGCATTTGATCCTTGCTGAGTAACTGTATTTCCTTTTGTAAGAACATTATCACTTATTGCTGTTCCAAAACCAACTCTAACTTGCCTTGAATTAATATTAATCGGATTTGGCATCAAATGTGCAATCTGCTTATTACCTTCTGAAAGAACTGGGTTATACAATTCTAATGTTCCAGCAGTTTCAAATTCTGCTCTTCTAATCTTAAACTTAAGATCTTCCCACTGAGAAGGTTCCCAAGTAGAAGCATTCTGAGACTTAAATAGAGATCCCAAATATGGCTGCTGTGAAATAAATTCATCAGTTAACAGATCAGACTCTCCAATCCTAGAAATAAACACCTGATATTTTGTTGACCAAGACGAAAGCGCAATTGCATATTCTTGGTTTGCACCTTCAAGATATACTGGTGCATCGAATGTAAATGTAGTTGCTACAGTTCCAGTTGAAGATGTTTTAATATTATCTGGATCCATCACAATTTCCGAGAACGGTAATATCTTCTGCGTCGGAACACCCCCAGACATCGTTCGAATTTGGAATGTCATAGGAATATCCATGTCATCCTTAGACTTGAAGTAAATATCACAACTAGTAACGAATATACCTTGTGCCTCTGTAACCTGGAAAGATTGTGCTAGAGGGTCATACCAAATATCTCTTCTTCCAGTTTCTTTGGTTTCAGATGATATTGCAGTAGTTTTCATAACTGTAGATCCTGCAAGTTTCTTCGCACCCTTTGCTTGTTTACTATGCTTGGTTTCAATAACAGCATTTCTAGTAGAAATAATCGATTCTTGAACAGTTTCGAGTGTTCCTGTAGCAGTATAATGATCTTCACCAAAACTATCAGTATTATCTTGATCATTAGTAGTATTATCAATCAAAGTAAAGGTTTTAGTACCTGTTTCAAATTTTGGATGATTACCACTATTTGGATTTGGAATATAGAATGATCCAATCAAATTCGCACCCAAATCAGTTATTAATCTAACATCAGTTATTTTTGCAACAGCACCACTGGTTGTACCGATAAGAGCCATACCAGTCTTAGCATACCCAAACCAATCTCCCTGTGCTTGCTCACTTAAGGATTTAGTATCAACATTCAATATGGTTGTAGTTGCTGAATATGTAGATGGAAGATCCGTTGCTCCACCAGAAGCACTAGCTAATTGAACAGTTCCAGGAGTACCTAAGAATGTTTCTAAACCTGTTGCCCCAACTTGTGAAATATATGGATTCTTTTTGAATACTGCAGTTGGTGCATTAAAAGGCCCTTCTCTATGGTTTGCTTGTGCAACTCTAAATTTAATAAATGGTTTATCAGTACCTTCTGCTTGAACACCTATACCAGGAATTGCACCTCTAACAGTTTCACCTACCTGGAAAGTTCCAGATTGCATTGTAATTTCCATTAATTTTGGAGTACAATATCTCTTAACTTTCACCCCATCAAAGAAGGGATACATTTGAGTTAATGGTTTGCATTTAGTAGCTCTGAATTCTATATTCCTAGAACGCATTATTTGTACAAGATCTCTGCTGACTACTTTATCACCAATAGATTCATTATCCCATTGCTCAGTAACAACCTTTCTTGTACCAGATCTTCTAGATGTACCTGTATCATAAGTATCTCTAATATTATCTTTCATTGTTGTAGTAGTTGTCATTTCAACCATTTGAGAATGGTTTCTTCCACGACCACCATTAATCCAACCAGCCTTAATAATTTCTTCTACTTCTTTCTTTCCTGTTACTTTTCTTTGTTCTGTACGGTCAGTAAAACTTTGACCAGTCCAAGTAGTTTCCCATGCATTCCAAACTACTGGAGCTTGACCAGTTTGTGGGTCAACACCAAATTGTTGCATTGCTTGAGCTGTAACACCTGCAAAATTACCTTCTTGTTTAATAATTTTTGCTTTAATTCTTGCAGTATCTACCCAAGTATCTGATGAAGGTGATAGTTTCACTTTTGCTTGCCAGAAACTTACTAAGAATGGTGTAACACTTTCAGTCCTAGTAGCAAATTGCTGACTTAACCACTCAACTTCAGTGTAATCAAGAGTAACAACATCTCTACCTTTCTTAATATTAGTACCCTCTGGATCCATAAATGTTCTATCAACATTAGCAGCAACCCCTTCAACAGGTCCAGGAATAAGATCAACTGATGTTGTATAATGCTGTGGTCTCAATTCCTTAAGTGCTGGATCTAAACTATTTTTTATCTTAGTACTAGTCTCTTGTGGTAAAAGTGAAGTAAAGTTATCAACATAAAAACCAGATTTAAATTTATTCATTCCATCAGCATCTGGAAGGAACATATTGGCAGTTTCTGTCTCAAGAAGAGATAATGATGTATAATATTCAAGACTCTTGATTCTATCCTCAAGATCCTTAATATCTTTCATCCTATATCGTTTATGCTTCATAAACGAAAGTGTAGCATCATCAGTATCAAAGAGATATGGTGGCAAATTAACACTACCAATTTCTATTGCATCATCAATAGATATAGGCATTTCTTGCTTCTCTGATGGATCACCATACTGAACCTGGAATTTTCCAGTTTTATCCAAGAATATTCTATCTACTCTACCAACATAGAATGAGAAATTAGTAGTAATAGTCTCATCAGATGCTAAAATGTTTTTAGCAGAATTTCCACTAGAAGCAAAACTTCTTCCATAGAATTCTAATGGAGATCTCTTAGATTCTGTTACCGTATAAGTACTAACTTTTGGTCTTATATCAATAGTATCAGTAACCTTATCACCATTAATTGTTGGAATATCCCTCGAATAATCCCAAGTATCATATGAATTTTTTGTTGTAATATCACCATCATCGGTATCATCATAATACCCATTAGCAAAATAGACTCTTATAGTTCTCTTTGGTGGTTTAGCATTAGAAACTCTTCTAATAAAACCATAATCATAGAATGATGGTCTTTGTCCAGTATTAAATGTGTAATGAGTAGATATATCTCGACTTGGATTATCTAAAGTAGTAACAACTCCTTGAACATTAGATTCTTCAAAAGTAACTACTTCACCTTCTTCAAAACCATCAGTATTTTTTTGAATATATGATATTTGAGCATCTGTTAAAGTTTCTGCAACAATAGCAACTGCACCACTACTAGCACCCTTAATTCTTTCACCTACAATAAGATCAGTTGTTTTTGCAGTGGGACCATTTAAAGTAGATAAGGTCATCTTAGGCGCAGATGGAGCACTTGTATCAAGAGATTCATAAATGCCATGAATCCTAATAACATCAGCCTCATTTAATGCAATCTCTTCATCTTGGACTCTTGTTCCAATTGGGAAATCACCACGAACCAAACCATCATTTAAAGTTGTTGCACCAATACCAGATCCTGCTTTTGCTGACGCATTGATAACAGTAGAATTAACTCTGTTTAATCTCTTAATCTTAGCAGAAGGTTTTGACTTCTGTAATGTTGTTATTAATGTACATCCAGCAGAATCAGCACCACCCGTATTAATCTGTAAAATAGTAGATCCAGAAGAAAACTGGAACATATCAGAAGTAAGTGCTATAGTTGTTCCATCTGCTCTAGTTAAAGAATATCTCTCTTCATCATATGCTAAAAATGCTTCATTAGTATCTGCAGTTAAGGCAGAAGAAAGTTGACCACCAACAATACTTACCGTTTGTGTTTTTCTAATACTTAATACAGCATCTGAAAGATCAACATCTGATACCAACATCTTCGGCATCAATGTAAATAAAGTATTCTCAGTTGATGCTGATAAAGGACTTGTTACTAGTTTTAAGTTAGGAACATTTAATGTAGTATTAGCAGTACCTTTATATAATGCACCTTGTTGAACTCCAGTTACCGTTGAAACTCCAGTAACAACTACATTAGCAGAATTAACCTCAGTTATTCTTACATATGAACTTTCATTATTACCAAGACCACCAAATGAAAGAATATTATCAACTCTTAATTTTCCTGGGAATAGTGTGTTTTCACTGGTTATCGTACTAATTGAAACAGCACCACTTCCAGTTGCGGAAGTCATTGTTGCTTCTCCAAAAGTAAATGCATCTTGCTGTATAACATCAGCACAGAAAGTTCCAATACCAGCACCAACCCTATTACCTAACTGTGGTCCACCATACAATTGCTTAACATCTCCAATTCCATATGATGTTACAGCAACTGCAACACGACTATTTGGATTCTGACTAGCATCATTTCTACTAAAGATAAATGGTTCATTCTGTAAAAACTGACCATTTGTACCATAGATATCCATAGATGTACTGTTACTAACAGCATTCATCAAATATCCAGTAGCACCACTATACTTTCCTTTTATATGTGTAGGAACAGGTAAAGTAATATTCTCATTTAATGTTATACGAGTACTTAATTGAACATCATATAATGAAATATCCCACTCATTAGTATTAGAATTGCTAGCAGAATATGATCCAGATTCTAATGCATTGTCATAAACTCTGGCAACACCAATCTCTTGGCCAGCCACCTTGCCGTCACCAACAGTTCTTTGACTTCTTAAACTAACAATATAAGTATTACCTATTCCAATAACAGGTGCTCCATGTACTCTATTAAGAGTAAGTGTTGTACCAGTATTATATGATACTCCTTGAGTTTCTAATTTTTTAGATGTTCTTGGTTTATCACAATCCAAGAAAGATGAAGAAATTGTTTCTACTTCATACCCTTTTACAAATGCCTTTCCTGGACTTACTTGATATAATGCAAGATCATCAGAAGCTAAAGTCCCTGAAGGGGTAGATTCTCCATCCGAAAATATACCATTATTACCAGTACCATTATTTAAAGAATTCCTTACAGTAATAGTAAATGGTTTTATGGTATAATCACCAGATTCCTCATATGTTCTACGAGCAAGTTCATCATTAATAAAATTATATTCGGGATTAACTTTTTGGGATGTTAAAGTACCATTATCAACAGTTGCTAATTCTATAAAATTAGAATCATTAAAATCATCTAATGGTTTTGAATATAAACTAGCAGAAATCTTTAAACGGTCTGCACCAGGTGCAGCATAATTATTAAAACCTTTAGAATTATCTGCTAAAGTTGGATCCTCATCAGCATTAAGAATATCTTCTTCAATTCTTAAACCAATTCTTCCACTAGGAGTAGCATCATATTGACTTAAAATTATAGTCTCATCATGTACATTAACAAAATTACCTCTTATAAAATAAACACCATTTGATATAGAAAATGATGCAGCAGTAGAAGTTGCATTCTGTGCTATACAAGATGCAAATGATTCCCCAGAAGGAATATATGCATTATTTGAAGAGTCAGAAGTTATATCACTATCTGCTATTAAAAGTTCTCCATCATTAAACTGTTTAATAGAACTATCTTCAACACCAGAAGATATGTAAGACACATATATTGTTAAATTTCCTCTTTCAGACTCAGTTGCTTCTAAAACCTGATTAACTATAGCAGTCACACCAGTTGACATTCCAATTATCTTTCTACCAACCAACTGTTCAATATAGTAATTTACGGGTACACCTAAGTGAGTATTATTTAATTCTACAGCAAAATACTCTGGAGAATACGCTGTATTTCCAGGAATAACCTTAGACCCTTCCTTAAAAAAGTGCTGACCAAACTTCTCAATCTGATTCTGCAATATTGACTGCAGACCAGTTAATTCTCTTGCTTGGACAGGATATCCTGGTTTAAAGAGAACCTTATGATAATTAGAATCCTCTGCAAAGTCGTCAAAATATGGACTGACGTTGAGATTAGTTTGTTGGGCCATAGTATTTTAGAACTGTAATATGATCTTAACGTCTTCTTTTTGGTTTGAAGATCGTGTAATAGAAGGTCTGTGGTCAACGTAAATCATATTTCCAGAATATTTTTTAATTTCTGGGTTTGCTAATCCTTTTGTAAAGGATTGACCAAGGTAGTATGTCCTATTATTTATTGAGGTAGATAGACCACTAAATGTAGTACTAATAGACAAATTAGCACTACCACCTACAATAATTCGATTACCACCTGATGTTGGATCTGAAGTAAATCGCGTAGTATCATAACCATAAGTTGGGTTTGTTTGAGCAGTACCAACAGTATTAAAACCAGCAATGGTTCTATCCTGCCAATACTTCAATACTCCAGTAGTTTGATCATATGAAACAACCTTACCAACAGCAGTAACACCAGTACCAACAGTCTGTGTAATTATACTATCACCTGCAAAAGATACTGAACTATACCCCGTACCTGCTAATCTTAATGCATAAGTAGCAGATGCTTTATCCAAAGTAAGTAACTGTGTAGAACCCCAAGCATATGGATTCTCAATAATACCTATTCTTGCGAATTGGTTTCCTGTGATAAAGTCAGGGTTCTCTGCATCATTTTCAATTCGTGCATAAAGAAGAGCATTTGTAGCACCCAATTCACGGTAAATATCCTTACCATGTCCACCTGGAGGTGGAATAATAACATCTAACGTAGGAGATGAAGTAGGTGTTGGAACAGATCC
>Ga0315326_10002224_pt1 | contig 10390 bp, 10 predicted proteins | sample M180m32315metaG_FD_203457 | JGI IMG/M metagenome (GOLD analysis project Ga0315326, IMG submission 203457) | Ammonia-oxidizing marine archaeal communities from Monterey Bay, California, United States - M1 80m 32315 | ecosystem: Environmental > Aquatic > Marine > Coastal | place: USA: California... | reverse complement strand
GAGAACGGCTTTCCGTCGGAGAACGCCAACTTGTAGCTCTCGCACGAGCTCAATTAGCTAATCCCGGCTTACTCATTCTTGATGAAGCGACAAGCGCAGTAGATCCAGAGACAGAAGTAGCGCTCGTTTCAGCTCTCGATCGACTTTCAGAGGGGCGGACGACTATCTCAGTGGCACACCGGTTAAGTACAGCTGAAAGGTCAGATTTAATTCTCGTTTTTGACGAAGGAGCGATCGTTGAAACAGGCCATCATTCCGAACTCGTAAACAAAGAAGGAATCTACGCGACGCTTTTCGATAGCTGGTTAGGAAATACGCAATCAGAAAAATAAGCAACTCCTTGCATAACTGGTCAACATACATAGAGTCTTGGCTAATCTCACAAGAGAACCAAGGAGGCTTCTGTGAACAATGATGCCGTAAATGTGACAGTGACAGGGGCAGCAGGCCAAATTGGTTATGCACTCCTCTTTAGGATTGCGAGTGGCCAGATGCTTGGCGCCGAACAGCCAGTTAATTTGCGATTACTAGAAATAACTCCAGCACTAGGAGCTCTAGATGGTGTGCAGATGGAACTAGATGATTGTGCCTTTCCGCTACTTGGGTCAATCACAAAAACAGATGACCCAAATGTAGCGTTCGAGGGGAGTGACTATGCTCTCCTTGTCGGAGCTATGCCTAGGAAAGACGGAATGGAACGAGCAGATCTTCTAGAAGCTAATGGAGGTATTTTCGGCCCACAAGGTAGAGCAATATCTCAAAACGCAAATTCGGCAATAAAAGTTCTTGTTGTTGGGAATCCAGCCAACACGAACGCTCTCATTGCGCAATCCGCTGCCGCTGGAATCGACCCTAGTCAATTCACAGCAATGACCCGACTCGACCACAACCGTGCAAAAAGTCAGGTTTCCGAAAAATTAGGAGTTCCTATTGAAGCCGTCAAAAAAATGACTATATGGGGGAACCACTCAGCGACCCAATACCCTGACCTTTTCCATTGCGAGGTAGAAGGGAAATCGGTTGCGGAAACTATCAATGACCAAGAGTGGCTTGAGAATGAATTCATCCCAACTGTCCAACAACGAGGAGCAGCGATCATCAAAGCACGCGGTGCATCTTCAGCAGCTTCAGCAGCAAACGCCGCAATTGATCATATGCGCGACTGGGAATTAGGAACCACCGAGGGCGATTGGGTTTCGATGGCAATTCCCTCTGATGGAAGTTATGGCATTCCTGAGGGCGTAATCTCATCATTCCCCGTAACTTGCAGTGATGGTTCCTACGAGATCGTACAAGGTTTAGAACTTGATGAATTTAGTCGTCAAAAGATCGATGCGTCAGCTGAAGAACTGGTAACTGAACGCGAAACAGTCAGTTCGTTAGGCTTAATCTAACGCCCAAAATTAAAAGGTCAAGCCTTGGAGTCTTCTATCTGGCTATGAACTTTCAGTAGTAACTCGACATCTCCGTGCACAGTCAAGAGACCTCTCAAAAAGGCTTCCTCAGTGCTAAGTGATTCCACTTGGATCTGAACCGCAGTTTCCTCAGCCAAAGAAAAAGTTATGTTAGCCTGCTCTGCCTTTCCTTCTCGCATTGAGGCTTCGCCATCAAAAAGAGATAGATGATAAGTAAAGAACTCACCAGAACTTTCTTCAATAACATACTGCACAACTATTGGGTCAGTAGTCCCTTCAGAAAGCACACTAGATAATGTTTCGTTCAGTGCGGATACCCACTCTGTCTCTGAGAATTTCATACTTAAAGCGTAGCCTGACCAGTTGCAAGCAGAAGAGCCTGAGGAACCAGATCAATTCTTATTGGTGAAACCCCGATTAATTCTCCATCACCCCATATGTCGAACCCTTCAGAAATAATCTCTATTTTCTTTCCTTCTAAAGTATGTACTTTTGGGTGAAGTAGATGTGAACCATCAAATACACGTCGGAAAAAACGTAGTAGTTCGATTCTTCCAATATTGGCAACTAATGTAAGATTCGAATTTCCGTCAGTGGGATCAGCATCTGGAGCTATTTTCATTCCACCCCCGAAATCACTAGTATTCGCCACCGTTCCTAAAACCAGATCAAAGCCATACCTTCGATCATCCACGTGAAGCTCCAACCGTCTATTTTGCAACTTAGGAAGACAGAACAAAGTTGCAAAAGTATAACGGCTTGGGCCTTTAGGGCGCCGCATCTTATCCGCTCGAGTATTTACATCAGCGGAAAACCCGAACGTCAAAACCGAAGCGACCCACTGGTCACCGACTTTCAACAAATCTATTTTTGACGGTTCAGAGAAGGTAACAGCCGTAGCTTCTTCGATCCCCATAGGGAGCCCGATAGCTCGGGCAAAATCATTTCCAGAACCTGAAGGGATAATCCCTAAGGCAGTTGATGAACCGGCAACAGCCTGAATCGCAAGATGAATGATCCCATCCCCTCCAGCGACTATTAGTCTTTTGGCACCTCGGTCAACGATATTTTGTAAAAGTAACTTAGCTTCTTCAACCGACGATGCGGAAAGTACGTCTACATCTCCGTCAAGTGAACGAACGCTCTCGACGATAGAGGAATTAAGCCGTTGCCCTTTCCCGCGGCCAGCTACCGGATTTATCAATAGATGGACGCTCACTAGAAAGAACTCTCCTCTGAACGAATAGACGCTCTTGCTCGGCTTTTGTGTTCATAACGAAGAACACCTGATACCAGAGCAAATCCTATAAAAGCAAGAAGCACCGGCCAGAGAAAGTCATTAAAGTGCTCTGGCCAAGCAAGCGCAGTTCCCTTAACAATTTCGTCCTCTTTTTCACTTACTACGCCGACTCCATTTGGCCATGGCCATAGGACACGGAGACTGCCGATCATTAATCCAATCAGGCACGCCAGCAAAGAGTCCCTATAGCGGTTAAGGACCCATCCGAGAGCTCTTACAGAAACCCCTAAAGAAATAACGGCTCCTAACCCAAATACCATCAATTCACTCATTTCTCTGTCATTAATTGCTTCAATCACTGGTGCATACATGCCAATAGTCAATAACAAAAAAGATCCAGAAATACCAGGAAGCACCATAGCGCTAATAGCAACTAGTCCTCCTATAAAGAAATTGATTAACGACGGGTTTTGTGTCTGCCCTGAGCTCAAAGCGAGAAGAAGAAAAGTAGCAGTTCCGACTGCAATCATGTAGCCAAATCTTCGGTAATTCCATTCAGTAACCATTCTTAACCCGATAAGTATCGAAACTACGACCAGCCCAAAAAATAACCCTGCCATCGGCTTAGGGTAATTATCTAGAAGCTTTTCAATAAAATGCGCCAGCACACCAAAGGCAAGAAATACACCCAAAAGAAGCGGAAAGAGAAACCCCCATTCGACGGTCCGGAGCTTTACCCATGACTGGCGAAATTCTCTTTTGAGGACATCATTGAGACAGGTTGTAAGGGACCCTATATTTTCAATGAGTCGGTCGTAGACTCCTAACAATAAAGCGATAGTCCCACCCGAAACACCAGGAACAGCATCTGCCAAACCCATAAAGATACCTCGAAGAAAATGGGCTACTTTCCCATCAGCAAAATGCGTATCTTTCGGTTTTCTCATGCCACTGTATGATAGATCTTAATTCCACCATCACTAATGAACTAAAGAAAATTGGATCCAGATGATTTCGACACCCGAAGAACAGCAAATCGGAGACGAGCATCTACTTAACCTTTTTCTAACACCTGAAGGAGTGGCTGACCCCGCACCTTGGTATAAAAAACTTCGCGAGAATATGCCAATCTTCGAGAGTTCCAATGGGGCAATCTTCCTTTCTCGATTTGATGATTGTCACGGAGTATTTCGCGATAACCGATTTGGGAAAGGAGACCAATCAGGTCCGGGAGGCTCAATGCTTCCTCGAGAAGAATCTCCAGAAGTTGTCGCATTTAGAGAAGAGGTAAATGCGGCCCGGGTTAGGACCGCGCCATCGCTTCTTTTTCTCGACCCGCCTGACCATACGCGTTTGCGCGGTTTAGTGAATCGCGCATTCACTCCTCGGCGCATAGACAGCATGAGGATGAGTATTCGTGAACTAACCGAAGAATGCCTTGATGAACTTGCACGAGAAGGAGGGGGCGACGCAATGGAAATTTTGGGATTCCTTCCTGTGAACGTAATTGGTGAACTTGTTGGGGTCCCACGTTCAGATTGGAACTATTTCCGGCCGCTCGTTAACGATGGGGTAGCAAACCTCGAAGCCAGTCCCACACTTGAAGAATTACAAGCATCCCACGCTGCATTTACTGAAATGGGCGAATACTTTCGCGAGCTTTTACACGAAAGGAAACAGAACCCACAAAACGACCTTATCTCTGCCCTCATTGAAGTAGAGGAAAGCGGAGATCGTATCTCAGAAGATGAAGTTGTCAGTACCGTGATTCTCTTATTCGCAGCGGGTATGGAAACCACGCAGAACCTTATAGGTAACGGACTAGCAGCCCTATTCAAAAACCCAGATGAGTATCATCTTCTCTGGGATAATCCTGATTTAGTTCCAAGCGCAGTAGAAGAAATGCTTCGTTGGGATAGTCCGGTACAACTTGATGGGAGAACTGCTCTAGAGACAACAGAAATTTCTGGAATAAAGATCGAACAAGGAAGATCCGTTGTTACGTTAATCGGGGCGGCAAATCGGGATCCAGAAAAATTCACTAACCCTGACAGTTTCCTCGTTCGTCGTGATGAAGGACCACCCCTCAGCTTCGCTTCAGGAATCCATTATTGTCTCGGGGCGAATCTAGCAAGAGCAGAAGGTCAAGAAATGTTCGCCGGCCTCATTCGTAGATTTTCCTCAGTTCAGCAAGCAGGTGAATTAGAGCAACGAGGACGAATGACGCTTCGAGGATTCAAAACCGTTCCTGTCTCTGTAACTGAACGCTAACACTCAGATGCATGACTAAAAACGAAACCTCTGAGTCAACCTGGGACAGGCGGTACAGAGAAAACCCGACGCCCAATGAGCCTTCATCCTTTCTTTGCAACTATTCGAACTATTTCCCATCTTCTGGAACAGTTGTCGATGTTGCAGGAGGTAATGGCCAAAATGCGATATGGCTGGCGCAACAGGGTTTCTCAGCAACCCTTATAGATATTAGTTCTGTCGCCTTACACCAAGCGCAAACTTACGCTGAAAACAAAAATATGACCATAGAGTGCCTGCAACATGACCTAGAGAAACAATCCATGCCAAAGGGGAGAAAATGGGATGGAATATTTCTTCAGCTATTCCTTGACCGGGCGTTAATCCGTACCATCCCTGAATCATTAAACATTGGCGGAGTGTTCCTATTTGCACACCCCACACAAACAAATCTAGAAAAACACGAACACCCCAGTGAGAGATTTCTTCTCGCTGATGGAGAAATACACACACTTGTGGAGCAGCTCCAATCGATGCGCATTATCAACATTGATGAAGCGTGGAGAGCATCCGGCCGGCATGAAGCATGGCTAATTGCACAAAAGATCTGATAACGACCTTTATCGTCTTCCTTTAAACATTTGTGTCAAAGACTTTCCCCTTGTAGAGATACTGGGCAATAATCTCTTGAGAACCCGAAGGAGAAAAGTATGGAATCTCAGATGATTGAATTTCCAGTTAATGGAACGACAGCTGGAGGATATTTAGCACCAGCACAATCTGGGTCTGGACCTGGAATTCTAGTCTTGCAGGAATGGTGGGGGCTAGTTCCACAAATCAAAGGTGTTTGTGACAGATTATCTGAACAAGGATTCACTGCCCTCGCCCCCGACCTTTATCACGGAGAATTTGCTCAACATACTGAAATGGACAAAGCAGGTGAGCTGATGAGTTCACTTCCACCTGACCGTGCTGCAAGAGATATGGGAGCTGCGATAGATCATTTACTTGCTCTTGATACCTGTTCATCATCTCAAGTAGGTGTCGTTGGGTTCTGCATGGGAGGAATGCTCACCTTAATGGTTTCCGCAATTGAATCAGACCGAGTTTCTGTTGCCGCTCCATACTACGGCGCCCCTTTAGGTGACGGAGCTCCTGATTGGAGTGGGTTAACAGCAAAAGTCGAGGGCCACTTTGCGGCCCACGATGACTTCTTTCCTCCCGAAGCGATTAAAGATCTTGAAAGCGAGCTTCGGGAACTCGGGAAGGACGTCAATTTCCATATTTATGATGGGACAGGGCATGCATTCGCTAATGAAGAAGATGCGCTTGGAACTTTTGATGCCTCCGCCGCCACACAGGCTTGGGAAAGAACCATCAGCCTCTTAAATCAGATTTGAAATAGGTTCAAAGTTAAGAAATTTGACCGAGAAGTTTTCTATTTTTCCGTTTTGACTTTACATAGTCCCGATTTGTGTAGGCGATAAAGTCTAGGGGTATTTCTTTCGGGCAAGCCTCATGGCATTCACCGTGGTTGGTGCACGAACCAAAGTACTCTTCCATAGTTTCGACCATGTCCTCTGTTCTCGACCAACGTTCAGCTTGGCCTTGTGGAAGCAAGTTAAGGTGTTGAACCTTGGCAGAGGTGAAGAGTTGTGCGGCAGAATTAGGGCATGCAGCAACACAAGCACCACATCCGATGCAAGCTGCCGCATCAAAGGCGGTGTCTGCCGCATCCTTTGGAACTGGAATCAAGTTTGCGTCTGGTGCAGATCCTGTTGGCACAGTGATGTAACCACCTGCTTCGATGATTCGATCTAATGGTGATCGATCAACTACTAGATCTTTAATTACCGGAAAGGAAGCTGCTTGCCAAGGCTCAACAACGATAGTGTCGCCATCTTTAAATTTCCGCATGTGCAACTGGCAAGTGGCGGTAGCTTTTTCAGGTCCGTGTGCTCTTCCATTGATCATGCACCCACACGTTCCGCAGATACCTTCTCGGCAGTCGCTAGCTACTTCGATGGGTTCTTCACCACTGTTAATCAAACTTTCATTCAGGACATCAAACATTTCTAGAAAAGACATATCTGGACTAATGTCATCAACCTTGTAGGTTTCAAATCGACCAGTTTCTGTAGGTCCATTTTGACGCCAGACTTTTAAGGTGAGGGTCATTGTATTTTCCATTGTGAACTCCTACTTGTAAGACCGTTGTGTCAGTGGAACATGTTCAAATTCCAGTTCCTCTTTATGAAGGATTGAAGTGTCGGATGACCCTCCCCACTCCCATGCAGCTACATGGGCAAAATTTTCGTCATCTCGTAGGGCTTCACCTTCAGGAGTTTGGCTTTCAGTTCGGAAGTGCCCACCACATGACTCTTCGCGCTCAAGCGCATCACGTGCTTTTAACTCAGCAAGCTCGAAGAAATCTGCTACACGCCCTACTTTCTCAAGGGAGGAGTTAAGACTATCCCCAGATCCCAAGACCCGAACATCCTTTTCGAATTCCTCACGCAACGCAGGAATTTCAGAAAGAGCTTTCTCTAGTCCATTCTTGTCCCGTTCCATACCTATGTAGTTCCAGACAAGCTTGCCAAGTTCACGGTGGAACCAATCTACGCTTCGAGTGCCATTGATTGATAGCCACTTCTGGGTACGTTCTGCTACTTCATTGACAACATTCCCACATGTCGCATCATTTTCAGAAAGTGGGTCTTGCCCTAGAAGAGGGGCGAGATAATTTCCGATCGTATACGGCAGAACAAAATAGCCGTCAGCGAGTCCTTGCATTAGGGCGGATGCACCTAAGCGGTTTGCCCCATGATCAGAGAAATTAGCTTCGCCAACAACAAACAATCCGGGGACGTTACTCATAAGTTCATAGTCAACCCACATTCCTCCCATGGTGTAGTGAGTCGCAGGGTAAATCCGCATAGGTGTTTTATAGGGATCCTCCCCAGTTATACGTTCATACATTTGGAAAAGATTCCCATACCTCTCACGAATCGAGTCTTCACCATCACGGGCAATAGCATCAGCAAAATCTAGATACACGCCATTCTTCAAATCTCCTACGCCTAACCCTTGGTCAACGACTGTCTTTGCGTTTCTTGATGCCACATCACGCGGAACAAGGTTTCCGAAAGAAGGATATTTTTCTTCAAGGTAGTAGTAGCGATCCATATTAGGAACATCGGATGCACTTCGAACCTCGTCGTGCTCACGAGGGACCCAGATACGGCCATCATTACGTAGCGACTCAGACATAAGAGTTAATTTTGATTGGAACTCATCGCTGGCCGGAATACAAGTGGGGTGTATTTGGGTGTAGCACGGGTTAGCAAACAGAGCCCCTCTTCTATGGGCCCTCCAGCCTGCTGTCACATTGCACATCATGGCGTTAGTGGAAAGGTAGTAGACATTTCCATATCCGCCAGTTGCCAAGACCACTGCGTGGGCAGTATGGCTTCGGATATCTCCCGTGATTAGATCTCTGACTACAATCCCTTGAGCGGTGCCTTCGTGGACAATAAGGTCAAGCATCTCTGAGCGTGTATGTAACTCCACTGTCCCTGCGCTTACCTGACGCATAAGAGCAGAATATGCTCCGAGAAGAAGTTGTTGCCCTGTCTGGCCCCGCGCATAGAAGGTTCTACTAACCTGAGCTCCACCGAAGGAACGATTATCGAGAAGGCCACCGTATTCTCTTGCAAACGGGACTCCTTGCCCAACGCATTGATCAATAATATTTAGAGAAACTTCAGCCAACCGATGAACATTCGATTCTCTACTTCGGTAATCCCCTCCTTTGACGGTGTCGTAGAATAACCGGTGGACAGAATCGCCGTCGTTTTGGTAATTTTTTGCACCATTGATGCCGCCTTGCGCGGCAATTGAATGTGCTCGCCTGGGACTGTCATGGTAGGTGAAGGCTTTAACTTTATAGCCGAGTTCTCCCAGGGTTGCAGCAGCTGATGCTCCAGCAAGCCCAGTACCAACAACGATAATTTCAAATTTTCGCTTATTCGCAGGGTTCACCAGCTTCATGTTGAACTTATGACTCTCCCACTTTTCATCAATGGGCCCATCAGGGGTTCGGGATCGTAGTTCTCCGATCATTCGTGTCCTTCCTCTGCTTCAACTGCCGTTAAGCCACACGGAGCTTCACAATTGTCTTGATCAATAAGCCCAGTCTGAACTGCGATAGGGAAACTAAGATTCCCGACCAAGACAAGTCCTGCCAGACTACTTGCGAGTATTTTTCGAGCTTGATTAAATTTTGGATTATTTATTCCCAAACTTTGGAACAAACTCCATGTCCCATGGAAGATATGTATTGCAAGGGCGACATTTGCAACAATGTAAATTAATGCAACTCCAATATTTCCCATCGATACGACGACATTGTTGTATGGGTCACCTAGATGCCAATCTTCACTCAACCATCCCCAAGTCAGATCGGCTAAATGAAAAACCAAGTACAGCAGGATAATAGGTCCTGTCCATCGCATTGTCCGACTAGCATAATTTGCTGCGATGAAATCCTGAGAAGCTGCATATTTCTTATTTCCGTCGGCGTAATTCGCTCTGGTGTTTGCTTTCCGCCCCATTTCTTTTAATGAGTAAGCAGAATGAATATGAACTACAAAGGCCACAATAAGTAATAGTCTCACTCCCCAGAGCAGCCATGTCCTTGGAACAATATCTGTCCCAAGATTCCTCAGTGTTTCCGCGTATTCATGTATCTCCAAAGGGCCTTCGTATAAATGAAGATTTCCGATCATATGGGTTACAACGAACCCTAGAAGAACAATTCCACTGACAGCCATCACCCATTTTCGGCCGATCGCGCTTTGATAAAGGTTAAGAGGGAACGGAAGTTGTTTCGGCCTTTTCCGTATTGGCTGCGGAACGGACCGTGTTTTCGTCTGTGCCATTTACTTTTCTGCCTCCAGGCAAATCAATAGGTAGACAAAAAATTTTGCCTATCCATAAGATTAGTGTTTACCACTCTTTAAACACTAACCGTCTGCCCAATAACAACCCCGTATTTCTCAAAGTTCCTTCTACTCTTCACCTCTTTTCAAACTACTCTTCCGGTATGGATGAGAAGCAGATAGAAATCATGAGTCAATGGTTTGAACTGTGTTACAACAACGAGATCAGCCTTGAAATAGCAGCAACTATGGGCGAAAAGATTATCAACGCATACTCAAGTCCCCACAGGAGCTATCACACCTTGGGTCACCTTCACCATTGTTTCGCAATCCTCGACCAAATACCCTACGAAATCGAAGAAAAAAATGACATCAGGTTCGCTATATGGTTTCACGATTTTATTTATGATCCAAAATCGGAATCAAACGAACACCAGAGTGCTGAAATAGCATACAAATGGCTTCATAGCTTAGGTGTTAGCAACCCAGAACATGTCAGAAGCCTTATTGAGTCAACAGCGAATTATCTCGAACCAGCGAAAGAT
>Ga0315326_10002222_pt1 | contig 10394 bp, 8 predicted proteins | sample M180m32315metaG_FD_203457 | JGI IMG/M metagenome (GOLD analysis project Ga0315326, IMG submission 203457) | Ammonia-oxidizing marine archaeal communities from Monterey Bay, California, United States - M1 80m 32315 | ecosystem: Environmental > Aquatic > Marine > Coastal | place: USA: California... | reverse complement strand
TTGATGACTCGTAACATCCGGCTGTTCTGATTTTTTCACTATAAAGTGATCCATTACTAACACGTCCATCTTAGTCGCCATAAAACACCGATATGCATCCTGTGGCGTTCGCACGATCGGTTCACCGCGAATATTAAAACTTGTATTTACCACCAGAGGCGAGTTCGAAAGCTGATAATATTGCTGTACTAACTCATGAAAAAGTGGATTAACATCTTTGTCAATCGTTTGCACACGCGCGGAGTTGTCCACGTGGGTTATTGCCGGAACACTTGAGCGCGCAATCAGTCGTCGATCGACTCCTTGTACCGCCAATTGCTCCGGCGTCAAATCCAAACGTTGTTTTTCTGCAACCGGAGCTACTAACAACATGTAAGGGCTACACAAACCCCGCAAATCAAAATAATCATCTGCGTGATCCTTCAACACAGCGGGAGCAAACGGTCGAAACGATTCACGAAACTTGATTTTGAGATTGATATTTGCCTGCATTTGAGCACTGCGTGCATCCCCCAAAATGCTACGGTTCCCCAAGGATCGTGGTCCGAACTCCATGCGTCCCTGCATCCACCCAATAACTTGTTGCTCATCTAACATTACGGCAACAGCGTCACATAGTTCAGTTTGTTGTTCTAAATAGTGGTAGGCAACTCCTTCAGATTCCAAAAACTCTCGTACTTCATGTTCATCGTAATGCGGCCCTAGCAGACTACCTTGTTGAGAATCCCTAGTATCAGTCGTGCGTCGATTCTCCAATAACTGATACCAAATGAACTGCGCAACTCCTAACGCGCCCCCGGCATCACCGGCAGCCGGTTGAATCCACACATTATCAAACGGCCCCTCTCGCAAAATCTTGCCATTGCCGACACAGTTCAACGCGACGCCTCCAGCTAAACATAAATTCTTTTTTCCAGTCACTCGATGCGCATGGCCGACCATACGCAGCATTATCATTTCGGTTACTTTCTGAATTGACGCGGCAATATCCATGTACTGCTGATCCATCTCCGCCTCCGGGGCACGCACCGGTCTACCAAAGAGTCGCTGAAATCGTTCACTGGTCATCGTAAGGCCTTGGCAATAATTAAAGTAGGACATGTCGAGACGAAAAGAGCCGTCCTCTTTCAAGTCCAGCAGATGCTCCAATATCACTTCCACGTATTTTGGTTCACCATAAGGCGCTAACCCCATCAATTTATATTCGCCGGAGTTCACTCGAAAACCACAATAATAAGTAAACGCCGAATAGAGCAAACCTAGAGAATGTGGAAACCGCATTTCCTGCATCATTTGCACGCGATTTCCATCCCCCACTGCGATTGAAGCCGTCGCCCACTCGCCCACTCCATCGATCGTCACAATCGCGGCCTCGTCAAAAGGAGACGGAAAAAAGGCGCTGGCCGCATGCGATTCATGGTGTTCGGTAAAGACAATCCGTTTACGATATGCTCCACCTAGCCCTGCTCGAATCTCTCGCGGCAGATGTAATTTCTGCTGTACCCACAGCGGCATCGCTTTGGCAAAGGACTTCACACCAGCGGGTGCGTAGGCCAAATACGTTTCCAGCAAACGTTCAAATTTCAACAGAGGTTTTTCATAAAATCCAACGTAATCTATTTCAGCGGCTGTGATGCCCGCAGCAGCCAAACAATATTCTACTGCTTTTTGCGGAAATCGCTCATCGTGTTTTCGACGCGTGAACCGTTCCTCTTGCGCAGCGGCGACAATACAGCCGTCTACGATCAGGGCCGCAGCGGAATCATGATAAAAAGCGGAAATGCCAAGAATTGCTGTCATAAGATACCAACTACCTTAAATATCGGCTAAATCAAAGCAGGCAGGCTATAATAAGTCGCTTTGTGCTGGTAACACATCGCAAATGACTTACCGGTCGTACCGATTAGACAAAAGAGGGTTCGTCCGAAGTCATCGAGAAACCAGAGGGACACAAAAAGAGGACATTTTGGGGCTTTCCGCTAGCCCGCGCAACTCTATACCGAAACAGGTTTTCTAAATATTCGATCAATCTTCTTCATCGATTCGTCGGAAATAGCAACAAACAGATGCTTACCATCGCTCCAACTCCCTGCCGAAAAATCTCCCGATAGCTGCAATTTTTTGAATTGCGTTGCTCGTTCACGCTGTCCCGTCGCGAGAATTATAACCCACAATTTGCCATTACGCGGTGACGACAAGTTCATCGCAATACACTCATCGCTACCGCCGATCGTTCGCCAAGAAATTACCTTACCTTGGATTTGAGTTTCTACAATAGATGCCGCATACGGTGCGTCCGCTAAGCTAGCATCCCAACCTTGCGTCAGTTCCAATTCGGCCAACCAACCTGGCACCATTTCCTCTAGCCCCTCGTAAGTCAAACGCTGCTTGCTCGGAGATGCGTTCCAAAACGGAGACAACGCGACCGCAATCACTAAACAAGCGGTGGTGCCCAACATTGACCACAACAATCGCCGACGTCGTGACGGCAACAAAGAAGGGGTGTCGACTACGTCCGTCGCAATGGCCATACGAGGAACCACTAAATTCGTTTCCGCTTCGTCCATTAACTCACGATCCTCTGAAAAACGAGTTCCACTAACTGCTTCGATCGGTTCCACATTCTGGATCGCGGCGACTAACCGACTCTCTAATTCGACAGGAACGTCAACTTCGTCAAACACGTCAAGCAGTTGCCGATCGAGTTCTGATTGCCAAGCCATCTCGTCTAACAACTCTGGTTGATCGCGCACCAAATCCCGCAACTGCTCTAGTTCCGCAGGCAACGCCTGACCTTCGGCAAACGGCTGTTGCCATTGGTCATGTGTCAACAACTGAATTAAGTCTCTGGTCTTGATAGGTTCCATTTTCATTTATTCCTCAGAATCAAATTGTTTTTGCGCAACGAGCAGTTTTGATTTAAGCATTCGCTTCCCGCGTGACAACCGACTCATGACTGTTCCAAGTGGTATTTCTAATTGTTCCGCAATTTCTCGATAGGACATTTGCTGTTGATAATGCATGACGACCGCGATCCTAAATGCTTCTGGCAACGTATCTAAGGCAACTTGCAACCGCTGCGAGTCTAGCTCTAGGCGACTTGATCGATCCGGCACACGATTGTCTTCCACCTCAACATCCGTAAATACCCATTCTCGTTTTCTGCGAATCTCTTTTAAGAAAGTCGTTCGCACAACAGTAAACAACCAACTGCGTGCCTTCGCTGGATCTCTTACTTGACCAATCCGTTGAAAGGCAAGCAGATATGCCTGTTGTAGAATATCCTCAGCCATAGTTGCATTCCCGGTTAAGCGATAGCAAAAACGATACAAAGACTGATGGTGGTCAGCAATTAGCTGTTCGATCCACCCCCGTCGTTGTGCCACTGACAATTCTTTGCGCTCAGCGTCAAGCGGCACCGAATTCACTGAGGAATCGACTTCACGAGGTACTTCGAGTAACGCGTCCGGAATTTGCATCTCTTGGGTAGATTCCCTTTTGTCCATGACAATAGATATCCAGTTAGGTAGACCCGGTTGAAACGATGTTTATTCCCATAAATCACTGTTTCTTCACTGACATTCTAAATATATTTACGAGCTTCGTTTGGGTCTTGGGACGTTAGATTGACCCGATTTACCACGCCGGCGCCGTTTTCGGTCATATGACGTTATTTTGACCTCATCGAGCGGTTTGCCCATTTCTTCTTGCAATTGCATAATTCGATCCCGAAGTGCCGCTGCATGTTCAAATTTCAAATCCTCAGCCGCTTGCATCATCTCTATTTCAAGATCGTTGATCAACTCTTGAGTAACATAAACCGTTTCATCAGTCCTGCCGACCGCTGCATTGGCTGCACGATGGGCCGCGGCATCACCTTCAATACCCTGGTCGATCGATTTTTCTATGGACCGTGGAGTGATATTGTGCTCCTTGTTATACGCCTCTTGAATCCCACGGCGACGCAGAGTTTCCGTAATCGCTTTATCCATCGAATTTGTCATCTTGTCCGCGTATAAAATAACTCGCGAATTAACATGACGCGCAGCACGACCCATCGTCTGAATTAACGACGTCTCACTTCTCAAAAACCCTTCCTTGTCAGCATCAAGCACGGCAACTAGGGATACCTCCGGTAAGTCCAACCCTTCACGTAATAAGTTAATCCCAACCAATACGTCAAATTTCCCTTCACGTAGCTCCCGTAACAACTCCACACGCTCAAAAGCATCGAGTTCCGAGTGCAACCACCTTGCTTTTACGCCTTGCTCAACAAAATATCCAGACAACTCTTCAGCCATTCGTTTAGTTAATGTCGTCACCAGGACTCGCTCACCAATATCCGCTCGTTTGCGAATTTCCTCCAATAAGTGTGGAACTTGACCGGTCGCCGGCACAACGTCAATTTCGGGATCTAGCAAACCTGTTGGACGAATAATCTGTTCAACAACTTCACCCTCTGTCCTTTCTAGCTCGTAATCTCCTGGCGTCGCCGAGACAAACACAACGTGCTTCCCTTTTTCTTCCCATTCTTCGAATCGCATTGGTCGATTATCAAGCGCGCTCGGTAAACGGAAACCATGGTCGACCAAAGTCGTTTTACGACTCCGATCACCCGCCCACATTGCTCGCACCTGTGATACAGACACATGTGATTCATCAACAAACAACAAAAAATCGTCAGGAAAAAAATCGTATAGTGTATCGGGGGGTTCCCCCTCGGCACGACCCGCTAGGTGTCGACTATAATTCTCGACACCGGAACAGTAACCAACCTCTTGCATTAACTCTAAGTCATAACGCGTGCGTGCATTTAACCTTTGGGCTTCCAATAACTTGCCCTCTTTCTTGAAATGATCAAGCTGCCCCTTTAACTCTTTACGTATTGCCTGAATCGCCCGCTCGACACGTGCCTCCGACATCACAAAATGTTTAGCTGGGTAAACAAACAGTTGATCCAACTTTGTGATTGTCTCGCCAGTAAGAGGATTAATGATCGACAGTTGATCGATTTCATCACCCCAAAATTCAATACGAAAAGCGTATTCTTCGTAAGACGGCCATACTTCTACGCAATCGCCTCGAACGCGAAATGTGCTGCGCGAAAATTCCACGTCGTTGCGATCGTATTGGATATCAACTAGCTTCATCAACATTTTATCACGATCGATCTCCATACCTTTAGCAACAGAAACCATCATCTCTCGGTAGTCATCCGGAGAACCTAATCCATAAATGCTTGATACGCTAGCGACAATAATTACATCATCGCGACTAACAAGCGAACTTGTTGAGGCTAGTCGCAAGCGGTCAATTTCCTCATTGATCGAAGCATCTTTTTCAATATAGATATCACGTTGAGGAATATACGCCTCTGGTTGATAGTAGTCGTAGTAACTAACAAAGTAATGAACCGCATTATGCGGAAAAAACGACTTGAACTCAGAATATAATTGAGCCGCTAAGGTCTTATTATGTGAAATAACAAGTGTTGGTTTCTTTATACGTTCGATAACATTTGCCATCGTAAACGTCTTCCCTGAACCCGTTACACCCATCAGTGTTTGATGGCTCTGCCCATTTTGCAAACCATGCACAAGCTTTTCAATCGCCGCGGGTTGGTCACCTGCCGGTGAAAATGGACTTACTAATTGAAATTCCCGTCCTTGCACGTTTTTGAGTCTCCGTACATTCTGCACATAGATACGCAGCCAACTTAAACAATTAGCTAATCTCTCATTGTATCAAACACAACGTACTTTTGGCACTATGTCGGATTTACCTACGCGCGCCGGCGTAGGTAGGCTAATCCTCATATTTTAACCAACCAGAACATCACGCACTTTGCTCGTGCCTGCGATGCAAACCGATTTAATATGCCGAAACCTATAGCATGTCAAATTCAAATGAACTTAGCGACGACTCCCCTATTTCCGAGGCAGAACAACGGGAAAAAGCAGCTACGAGCCTACTAGATAAACTCGACGCGCGGCAAGATCAAGTCATTTCTGACTTAGATGGACTCAATGATCAAATCGAAGATCTTATCGATTCTTGGCGCCAAGGATCAACCGTCGATGAAGTCCAAACAGATAAAGACCACGTTGAATCTGACACCGACGAACAAGCCGAGGCAGCCTAGTCACTCTCTACAGAAGTCCAATCAAGTGCCACATCTAGACTTTTGGCGGAGTGCGTAAGTGCTCCTACACTGATACGATCGACACCTGTTTCCGCGATTGCTCGAATCGTTTGATGCGTCACTCCACCTGACGCTTCTAGTTGAACTTCTGGAGCAACATCACAACGCATGGCAACGGCGCTGCGTAATTTCTCATTACTCATATTGTCCAACAGGACAATGTCTGGATGGTGCGTCAACGCAACCTGTAATTGTTCGATCGTATCCACTTCTACTTCAATCGGCATAGCTGCGTCGATAGGATTTTTCGCGGCAACGACAGTCTGAATTAACTCGCGGGATTTGTCGATTGCAGTGCCAAGCACATCACGATCTTCGTCATCTGCGAGTGCGGCTGCACAGGCAGCCAGATGATTATCCTTAATCAATATCGCATCATACAAACCATTACGATGATTCATGGCTCCACCGCATCGAGTCGCATATTTCTCCAAGCGACGCCAGCCCGGTGTGGTCTTCCGCGTGTCGTAAACAGTGACACCAGTGCCTGTGAGTAATTCTACATATGCGGCCGTATGTGTCGCAATACCGCACAATCTCCCCATGAAGTTCAATATAATTCGCTCGGCAGACAGCAAATCAATCGCTAAGCCAGATAACGAAACAGCCGTCGTTCCAGCCTCAACCACATCACCATCTGCTACCAAAGTTTTTACTTCACTATCAATACCCATCTCGTCAAATACTAACTCCGCAATCTGCACGCCTGCCACGACGCCAGTTTGACGAATAACAATGTCAGCAGCACCGATTTTATCCAGCGGTACGGTTGCCACAGTCGTCCAGTCATATTGATCCGCAATATCTTCACGCACCGACAAACGTACTAACTGACGCAAATCATCAATTAACTCCGCTGACCAAGCTTGTTGTGTAAAGTTCGAACCCATATTTCTGCACCGTCGGTTATGTCACAGAAGCGACAACATCCATTTTACAATTCCAGAAGCCCTGTTCACAATTGCAGTGTCGCAGATTGGGAACCGTAAAACTATTTGACATTAATTTCGGCAAATTAAGTAGGGGAGATTACCACAGGAATGAGACGCCATGGACCAATGGACCCGTTGGTATGACGCCAACAACACCAAAATAATCGTCGTCTGCGGCGTTATATTATTACTCGCTTGCCTAAAACGAGATCTGCAACCCCAATCGCCTCGCAACACACAAAGTCCTCGCAACTGGACATTTCAACTCAACCTGAATACTGCAACCACTCGCGAACTCGAAAGCCTTCCACAGATTGGTCCCGCCATGGCCCAACGAATTGTCGAATTCCGCCATCACTTACCCAATAAACAGTTCACTCGGCTCAACCAACTACAACATATTCGTGGCATCGGCAATAAAACATTCGAAACCATAGCCCCATTCCTAGTACTCTCACAACCGGAATAGCAACGGTACTGACTTAAGCATTTCTATTGTTGAACAAACCACTGTAAGCCTTTTACTACGCTTATTATTCACCGATGCAATACAATGCATTAAAAGTTCGCAAATAAATACGCCCCTGAGAAACCGCTGGCGAAGCCGATAACGGTTCGTCGAGTTTATTTTGGGCCAACAATTGGAATTCTTTCCCCGGCTTACAAACGGAAACAACTCCATTCCGTCCACATAGATATATTTTTCCATCCGCGTAAATCGGCGATGCTCGATGTCGATCGCGGTTGGTTCGTTGCTCGTAAAACTGTTCGCCCGATTGTTGATCTAACGCAATCAAATTACCATTCTGTCTGCATAGATAAACAATACCGTCCACCGCGAGGGGACTTGGAACATCTGGAGTGATATGAAATTGCCACTTCACAAATTCCTGTTTTCCAGTAATGTCTCCCTTTCCCGTTGGTTTTAGCGCTAAAGTAATCCCTGCCTTTGCAGAGGGCACGACAATCATTCCTTTCACTGCTAACGGCGATGACACGAATCTAAGTGTGGGGTCATAACCCGCCGGAGGGTGCAAACCTCCACAACGCCAAATTTCGTGCCCATCTTTCAAGTCGTGGGCAACGATATAATCAGCTCCATGCGTTAACAAAAAAGCCCGGTCCTCATCTCGATAAATCGTCGGAGACGCATAGGAATGCTCGTTTTCAGCACGCGCGTTACTTGGTCGTCCTGTTTCCCAGATTGTCTTACCTGTCATTTTTTCTAACGCAACCACGCGCGCTTCTCGAGTCTGCGCATTGCCATCGCCATGAATTAATTGCAAAAAGACACGGTCACCATCAAGAATTGGGGTCGACGTCATACCAAAAGCAATCTTGAATTTCCCAAATCTATCTTGAACATTAATGTTCCAAATCTCTTTGCCGCTGAAGTCATAACAGGCTAAAGCGCCATTGGTAAAGAACACCCAAACATACTTACCATCGGTACATGGAGAAGGGGAGGCTGCATTACCCTCATCACCCCGCACAACTTTATCGCCTTGGCTCACCTTGCGTCGCCACAACTCCTTGCCTTCCGTATTGATTGACAACAACACTAAATCATCACCGACGACCGTCGTAACAAATATTTGATCATCCCAAATGCAAGGAGTCGCTCCACCAGGCCCAGGCAAGGCTAACCGCCATTTGATATTTTCCGTGGGACTCCAACGCATTGGCAACTCGGTTTCGCTAGACACTCCATCACCATGGACGCCTCGCCACTGGGGCCAATTCTCACCATGTACAAAACTCACGGCGCAACACACACAACAAACGACTAACACTTGAAACCCATTTACTATTGATTTATTACTAAAGGTAACCATTGCTATTCTCCATCCTGTTAACATCACATCGAAATTCATTATTATATATTCTCACATAATCACCTAGTGTGAAAGAAACCGTAACAGTCTCTCTAACTCTAAGCAAGTCTCTTTGTCCATTTCCCATTCGTACGGTTTTCGCCGACGGTCTGTAGTAAACAATCCCTTACGGCGCATGATATATTTTTCTACTGCCAAGAATCCATCAAGCCCTGCCTGTAATTGCAAACTGACTAGAGCGCATAACGGAAACCACGCCCGATAAGCTGCGTCTAAATCATCATTTTCTAGTGCTTTCCACACGCAAATTACTTGCTCAAGAAACTCCATGCCCGGAATCGTGCCCACAATTCCTCGCGAGTAACTATCCATTAATGAAATGCCACCGGATCCCTCAAAAATAGCCGCTTGTCCTTGCGTAGCATCCCGCAGCGCTGACAACTTCGTCCCCAGCGGACTAGCCTCCGGCTTGAACATAATCCTCTCAGGACCATACTTGTCAAAGAGATAACAACTGACATTCAAGGGGATTTCGGCACCCATATAACCCGAAGCATCCTGCACGATAACCGGTACAGGTATCGCTTGTACAATCGCCGCAAAATAATCTTTCAGTTCAGCTGCGGATAAAACAACGCTACTAGGAGGTATAGCCATCACCGCATCTGCGCCATCATTCACTGCCGATTTAGCAAATTCTACGGCCGCCGTTTTCGTCTCTGCTCCCACACTCGCCACAAAACACTTGTCACCTCGATCAAATTCTCCAAGCCATTGATGTAGCTGATTTCGCTCGACCGCAGTTAGACGCAGTAACTCGGATACCATGCCCGTACAAAATCCGTCAATTTGCAAATTTAGTGCCCACTGCATCTCCCGCTCTAAACTAGCGTAGTCCATGCAATCGTCTGCTAAAAATGGAGTGTGCACAACTGGCACAATACCCCTAATCTGTCTTATCATAGATATTAATCTGCCCCACACTGACTCGCATAATTTATTTCCAGCTCCCTTTATATCATTTACAAACCGTTACTCATATGAAAATAACAGCTGTAGAAGCAATCATCTGCAACGCTCGAATGCGAAATTGGATTTTCGTTAAGGTAACCACCGACCAACCAGGTCTAATTGGCTGGGGTGAAGCGACGCTCGAGTGGCATACGCGCAGCGTCGTAGGCGCTATTGAAGACATCGCGCCTCTGTTGATAGGTGAAGACCCGCGTAGGATTGAACATTTGTGGCAACGAATGTTTCGTCAACACTTCTGGCATGGTAGCGGCATAACGCGTAGCACAGCCATTTCTGGCATCGATATTGCCCTGTGGGACATCGCCGGAAAAATTGCCGGTATGCCTTGCCACCAACTGTGGGGTGGACCAGTCCGAGACTGGATCCGTACATATTGTCACCTCGGCGGCGGAC
>Ga0315326_10002215_pt1 | contig 10409 bp, 6 predicted proteins | sample M180m32315metaG_FD_203457 | JGI IMG/M metagenome (GOLD analysis project Ga0315326, IMG submission 203457) | Ammonia-oxidizing marine archaeal communities from Monterey Bay, California, United States - M1 80m 32315 | ecosystem: Environmental > Aquatic > Marine > Coastal | place: USA: California... | reverse complement strand
GGTTCTCCAGAAAAAAACCTTGGGTACACCTGAATATCTCTTCTGAATCCATTACTTCTATCATACTTAGTCAGTAAGGCACCTTGACTTCCCGCATAAAACCAGTCTAAATTTTTTGGGTGCTGACTTATATAACCAGATTCACCTCCGCCCACTGGATAATAATATTCCTTGTGCGGTCCTCTAGCTTGTTTAAAATTCCAACCCTCAGATGGAATACACATTGTTGAATTGTCTTGTTGTGCACCACAAACATGGTATGGAAAGTCATTTGTCACCATTATATGATAAAATTGAGAGGTAGGAAAATCCAAATCGGTCCAAGTATCACCACCGTTTACTGACACGCAACCTCCACCATCATTGGCATTTACCATTCTCATAGGATTATTTGGATCAATCCATAAATCATGATTATCACCGTGAGGAACAATTATTCTTTTATCAAAAGTTTTTCCACCATCAACTGATTTATAAAAACCAGTATTTAAAGCATAAACAACATTTTCATCTTTTGGATCAGCATAAATTCTACTGTAATAGAAGGCTCTCTGCCTTAACTTTCTTTCATTATTAACAAGTTCCCAAGTTACACCTGCATCTTCTGATACGAATACACCACCATCATTTGCTTCAACAATTGCCCACAACTTATTTGAATTTGCCCCTGATACAGTAATTCCAATTTTTCCTAGAGGCCTACTAGGTAATCCTTTATTTTCTGATATATCCTCCCATGTCATTCCTCCATCAACTGATTTATAAATTCCACATTCTGGCCCACCTCCAAGCATCTTGTAAGGAGTTCTATAAACCTGCCATATTGTAGCATAAAGAATATCAGGATTTTTTGGGTCCATTATAAGATCTATTGCTCCAGCTTTAGGACTTTTAAATAAAACCTTATTCCACGATTCTCCGCCATCAATAGACTTAAATACTCCCCTTTCAGGGTTCTCACCATAAGGATGTCCTAGCGCTGCAACATAAACAATATCAGGATTTGTTGGATGAACTCTAATTTTTGCAATTGCCTGGGTCTCCTCAAGTCCTAAATGTTTCCAGTTTTTTCCTCCATCAATTGATTTATATACCCCATCTCCTTGCATAATATTTCCTCTTAACTCAGTCTCTCCCATTCCTATGTAAACAATATCAGGATTAGATTCTGACACTGCAACGGCACCAACAGAGGAACTACTTATTTGTCCATCAGTTACTGGATTCCACGTCTGTCCACCATCTATAGTTTTCCACAAACCTCCTCCAACTGCACCAAAATAATATTCATTAGTTCTATTTGGGGATCCAGAGACAGCTAAGGATCTACCCCCTCTATCGGGACCTATGCCTCTCCAATTCATTTCACTTATCAGAGAATCCTGATTTGCAAAAACATTTGACACAAAAAATAGAAATAATATAATAAAAGTAGAAACGTGATTTTTCATAAGATTTTTTTTTAAATATATGGAAAAAAATTATTTAAACAGAAAGTGACTATTTTTTTCCTAGCGAGAGAAGATTAGAAAAGATTTTATAAGCACCTCCAACACCTGCAGGAAGCTGTCTAAACCATGAGTATGAAGTATATACAAAATGTCCCTTGCCAACTTTACCTATTAATATTCCTCCTTCATTAGGATCTTCTCCAATATCATTTGATGAGATCACAGTCTGATATTTATCAGACCATGAGTCAGGAAAATATAAACCTCTTTCCTGAACCCATCCGTCAAAATCTTCTATCTTAATTTTATTTGGATAATTTAAAGCAGGATGATTTTTATTGGTTATCTGAACATTAGCATCTTCTTGAGACACCCTCTTTCTAGATAATTTAAATGAATATGGTGCAAATTTATTTACATCTAAATTTCTAGAAGTGTTATACTGGACAATAACATTGCCTCCTAAATTCATATAATCCATTAATTTAGATTTAATTTCAAATAAAGACTTATCCGAATTAAAAGCTCTTACACCTATTATCAAAGCATCATAATTTTCTAGCTTTTTTAGATTAATGTCATTCTTTTCAAGTAAATCCACATCATATCCTACCAGAGATAATGACTCTGGAACTTTATCTCCTGAACCCATCAAGTAACCTACTTTATTTGCCTTTAAATTAATATCAAATTTAATAAGTGACACATCAGACTTAGGAAATCTGGTCTGGGGAGTCATATGATCATATATAACTTTATCTATAGCTCTAGAATAAGACTTACCGTTAACATCAGCCTCATAAAATACATTACTAATGAGATTCTTTTCGTTAGGTAAAGAAATAGTAAAATCAAATGTTTTTCTTTCACCCTTATTTGATATCTCTATATCATAAAATTCAGGCTGAACTTCAATACCATCAGAAACCCTTAAATAAAGTCTGGTTTTTAAATTTTTAATTCCCGAAACCACATCAACTTTGAGACTTTTCTTGTTTGAATTCACAATCAATTCCATTGAATTTTTTGGATTTAAATAAACAGGGTTACCAATAACAAAAGGTCTATAATCATCTCCTTTTATGGGACTATTAACTTTAAAAACAACTGGCACATTATATGAAATTTGCTGCCCATTTATTCTAAATATAAATTTTGATAATAATGAAGGAGAATTATCAGGGTCTCCTACAAGCATTTGATTATTAATTTTGTAACTACCAAAGTTAGCCTTATCTAGTAGCCAATACTTTTCTGAAATTTGATCATTTGCAGGTAATTTTATTTTTTTTTCCAGTCTAAACATTTTATTGTTTTCCAGAATATTATTGACATCAAACTCTTCACCTAGTATTGATATTTTTTCAAGTTTTATATCATATGGACTTCTATTTATTGCATCAAAAGAAATATTAATTTCTTCTCCATCTGAAGCTAGTTCAGAACTAGATAAAGCTTCAAAAAATAATCCTGAAGAAGCCTTAATAAGATTTTTGATCTCATTTTTTTTGATAGCTCTCCAATCCCTATCAATAACTCTATTTAATTCTTTATAGGCAAGTGTTAAGTTGTCTATTATTTCATAAGGTTTATTAATTTGGAATGAATCCTGAGCATTCATAATGTGTTTAATAAGTGCTTCGCTTGCCCTTACTCTTTTCCATGAAGTTTCGACTCCCTCCATTATATCTTTTTTTGCATCAATTCCTTGTGAATAAATTAATAGTTCTACCTCACTACCTCTCCTTCTTAAAGAACCAAATGCTTGACTTTTATGCATGGATCTACTCTCAGAAGCAATCTCATTATAAGATTTACCTATTTTGTTATTATAAACTCCAACATCAATTTTTAACATCTCATCTATATCATATTTATCAAGATTGAAAAATCTAGATGAAGTATTCCAAAGAATTCTTTTAGGCTTCCATACCTTAACATATTTTAATTGATCAGGAAAAGCATCGGGATCTCCTGATAGATTAAAAGCTTTATTTGCTAAAATAGCTGACGCAGTATGGTGACCATGAGTAATGCCTGGCGTTTGGTTAAATCTTGTTATTAAAACGTCAGGCCTAAATTTTCTTATAATCCATACAAAATCAGATAATATTTTTTCCTCATTCCAAAACTTAAGTGTTTCAACAGGTCCCTTAGAGTAACCAAAATCAACAGCAGAAGAAAAGAATTGTTTTCCACCGTCTATTTTTCTTGCTTCTAAAAGTTCTTGAGTTCTTATAAGACCTAAATTTTCTTTAAGGTGTGTGCCTAAAAAATTTTGACCTCCTCCTCCTCTTGTTGCAGACAAATAAGCAGTCTCATATTTTTTTTCATTAGCTAAATATGCTATAAGTCTAGTATTTTCATCATCAGGATGTGCAGCAATGTATAATACTTTCCCAAATACATCTAATTTTTCCAACATTAAACTAATATTTGAAGAAGAGTAAAAATTATTCTCTTGTGCAGTTGATATATTGATATTGAAGATAGAAAATAATAATATGTAATAAATTCGTATTGGCAACATAACTTTAGCTATTTTAATTATTGATCCATTTCATTAAACAAATTTAAATATTTAATATAAATCAAAAATTATCAAAATTATCAAAAAAAAACCCTGCATTGCAGGGTCTATTTTAAAATAAAACCAAATTATTCTTCTGACTGAGATGCAGCAAGCTCTAATTCAGCCATCATTCCAGACGGATCAAAATTATGCCATTCTTTTACGATTTGGCCATCAGCCCACTCAAATCCAATATGCGCAGGAACTTCTAATGTTTTGCCACTAGCTTTTCCTGTTGCATTCCACGTAAACCATGATTGTGTCAATGTCGTCTCAGGATAACCATTATTTGCTGGATATACTATAGTCTGAACCCAAACACCTAGATCTTCTCCTCCTTCATCATCTTGAAAACTCATAGATATATTATCAAAGTTTGCATGTTGCGCCGAAATTAAAGAAGCTATATCATCTACTCCTGCAGCATCAGGACTATTCATGTATATCTTTAAATCAGGAGACCACAAAGACTTGAGACCATCTATGTCATTATTTAAATAGTTTTGATAGTGTGCTCTAATTGCATTTGATTTTTCATCATCAAATGTCACCATCACACCATTATTTGTACAACTTATTGCAAAAAAAGCAATAAGTATAAAAAGTGAATTTCTCATTGTTTTAAAAATTTTAATTTAATTAAGATTATATAAAAATATAAAATTTATTTATTTCTATACTTATTGAACCAATATAGTATATGATCAATTTTCGTGATTAGTTGACTTGGCTTATTTGATATATTGTGATAAGCTCCTGGTATTTCAACGTAGATAGTCTCAATTTTTCTCAACTTAAGAGCATGATAAAGTTGTTTTGCCTCAGAAGGAGGGGTCCTCAAATCATTTAATCCAACCATTACCATTGTAGGAGTCTCTATATTACCAACTAATGATATTGGAGAAAAACTCCAATAATGATTGAAATTTTCCCAGGGTTGCCCCTCATACCTAGAGTGAGCATATCCAAAATAATTGTCTGCAACTAATGTCTTAGAAATCCAATTCATAACTGGTTTTATGACAGCTGATGCTTTAAACCTATTATTTTTCCCAATTATCCATGCTGTCATTATACCTCCAGCACTTCCCCCTGTAACAAAAAGATTATTTTCATCAATGTATCCTTGATCTATCATCTTATCTACACCATCCATCACATCATGGTAATCATCTCCGGGATAGTCTCTATATAATAAATTTCCAAATTCCTCGCCATAACTAGTACTTCCTCTAGGGTTAGGATAAAACACAACATATCCTGCAGAAGAATACAATAAAATTTCCGGAGAAAACCTGTCACCATAATTACTTATTGGTCCGCCATGATTTTCAACAATTAGTGGATACTTTTTATTTGGATCAAAGCCAGGAGGTTTAGCTATCCACCCTTGAATTTTTCTCCCGTCCACAGAAGATTCATACCATATATCATTGATTACCCCTAAATCCTTGCCCTTAAGCAAATCATAATTCAAATCAGTCAGCCTGGTATTCTTTCCATTAGAATATATAACTAAATCAGCTGGGTTATAAGGAGAAGTCATTGTATATACTATCTGATTATGTTTTGATACTGAGTATGATCCACCACCATATGGTCTTCCTATTGTTGTTCCACCAACATTGTCAACTAATTTAATAGTCTTACCATTAAGAGAGGTATATGCAACCTTAGTATTACCTTCATTATCATACATAAAATACAGACCTTTATTATCTGATGACCATTTAATTGAGGCTATACTCCTATCTAAATTAGTTTTAATTTCACTCTTATTTCTTCCGTCAATATCCATAACATATAGTCTTGAAGTCTGATATGTTTGAACCTTATCGTCATAACCTAAATACGCAATCTTCTTTCCGTCAGGAGAGATAGCAGCTCCTCTATCTGGTCCATTTCTATCTGTTAAAGTCTTTAAATTTGACCCATCAATATTTATGCTATAAAGCTCTGAATTCCTAAAATCGTATTCCCATTCATCTGTATAATTAGAAGAGAAAACAAATCCCTTAGAGTCTGATTTCCAGTCAAAAGCTCTATGATTATAATTTTCTCTAGTTACTTGTGTTGGTTTGCCACCCTCAGATGAAATATAAAATATATGAGAGAATCCCTCTATCATATAACCTGAACCATCCGATTCATGTTTTAATCTATCAGTAATTCTAGGTTTATCAGCCCATTTTGCATTTTTTGGTTTTCTTGGAGCAGTAACTATCTGCAAGGCTTTTTCTGGTAAGAACATTAAAAATCCAATATTTCTACCGTCCGGTGACCAATTCAATGACCTTGGAGATCCATCAAGTTGAGATATTGATGAGTATTGTTTTGAATCAATCCAATAGATAAAAATTTCAGAACCATTACCATCTCCAGAATTTGAGATGAAAGATATTCTTTTTCCATCTGGACTCCATCTTGGGTTACTTTCATTTTTGACAAGTGAAGTTAATTTTTGATGATTAGTACCATCAGAATTCATAATCCATAAAGATGAACTTTTTCCATCTTTCATAATGTCCATTTTGGTACGTATATATACTATCCTATTACCATCAGGAGAAACTTGGGGATCACGGACATATTGTAACTCAAATACATCAAGATTTTCAAATTTACTTTGAGCAAGAACTGAATTTGATAGAATAAATAAAGCAAAAACTAAAATTTTTAAGTTTTTCATTTTTATTAAGTTTAATTTTTAAATTTATTTAATTTCTACTCTTGCTAGGTAATCAAATGCGGTAATGTATAAAGATTTCTCATCTTTACCGAAAGCACAATTTAATGCATTACTTGTTGTTCCTATAGTTGCAAGGTGCTTACCTTCTGGTGTAATTATTAACACTCCACCAGGTCCAGTTGAAAATATATTTCCAGAAGAATGTACTTTTAAACCATCAAACCATCCCTCTGATGTCTTAACTAATTCTGAGCCATCAAAGAAAATTGCTCTGTTTTCTAAACCATTTTCTGTAATATCAAATTTTGTAATAAAAGGATATTCAAGGTCTGAACTATTTACATATAGAGTCTTATTATCATTTGATATAGCTATTCCATTGGGTAATGAGAAATCATCAACTAAAAGAATAATATCACCAGTTTTTGATAGTTTATAGACACCATTAACTGGCTGCTCTTTCAATTCACTTGTTAAAAGTTTTTCTAATCCAAACCCGTACGGAGGATCAGTAAAATATAAATCACCATTTTCAGCATATACTAGATCATTAGGGCTATTAAATAACTTCCCATTATAACTTCCAGCTAATGTCTCAAACTCAGGTGATTGACTTTTCCAATCCCTTAGCCTAACTACTCTCCTATCTCCGTGTTGAGTCAATACCAGATCACCATTAGAGTCTAATACCATACCATTCGATCCTAATAAACCATCAGGCTCGGCAGGAACTATTCCTGTATAACCACTTGGTTCCATATAAGTTGAAAATCCATCTTCATTGCTCCAACTGTAAATTTTATTTGCGGCGACTTGTGTAAATAATAAGGAATTTAATTTATCTACCCATAAAGGACCTTCAGCAAGGAATAATGAATCAACTAATAATTCAATTCTTGAATTATCTGAGACGAAATCTTTGGCAGCTTCATCAAAGATTTGGACACTACCTCTCGTTAATCTTGTAAATTTTTCTTGATTATTATTGGTATTACATGAAATAATACTCAATAGGGATAAAAATAATAATACATTTTTCATAGTGATAAATATTTAATTATAAAGTGTAATCTAATATTATAAAAAAAAACTAAAAAAATTACTAAATAAAATATTTGAATTTTAGTTTTCAACTAAAGTTTCAAGGTAAATATGAATTGCCTTTGAAAGCTCTAGCCTTTCAGTGTCTAATTCAAAAATTCTTCTCGAATAATTTCCTACCCTATTATTCATATTTATAGTATTTGAGTAAAAATCAATTCCAGTATAAAGTTTTTTAATATCATTGTTTTTAAAAAAATTATCAAATTTTTTAAGTGATTCGCTACTAAAATTAAGCCCTCTCCCACTTACTCCTAACCTTACATCAGGAAATAAATTATTATTAAAATTTTCATTTGTGAAAAGCGTAGAAAATGGATGGTAATAGGTATAGTATTTAATAGCTATTTCATCAACAATTTTATTATGATCATTAATTCTCTTAGCTGTTGCCTCATAATACTTATTCATCATACTATGAATATCTTGAGGAAACAGATTAATTCTTCCGTTTGAGATCAAGGATTTATAAGTTGCATCAGTCATGAAAAAAGTTTGGTAGGACCATAAATACCCAATATTTATAATTTTTTTATAATATGAATTATAACCGATTTTATTATCTAATTTTAGTTCTATTAGATTAATTAGCCTATCTGTTCTTAATCTTCCAGTATCTAGAGATTGATTTACCCTATTTATAATTAATGAATCATTATCCAAATCATCAATAATTGATTCAATATCTTTTACATGCTGAATTTGTTCTATTCTATTCCTATTCCATTCATCGATCCAAAAAGTAACAGAGATACCAACTACAATTACTATAAATTCTAAAGAATATTTAATTAATAGTTTTCTTTTATAGTCCATAACTTATTCTAATTAAATAGGGCTTCTCTCATGATTGAAGGAGGCATATTACCTATTTTTAAAAGTTTCTCGTGAAAATCAGAAATATTGTAATTTTCTCCTTTCATTTTCTTATAATCCTCTCTCATTTCTAATATCTCTATCATTCCCATGAAATAACCAATAAAATAACCTGGTCTTGAGGAAGATGAATCTATTTCAAGTTGTGCAGCCCACCTTAAGAACCCTACTTTGTCAGTCATAAGGGATATAGCGTCTTCATAGCTTAATTTACCTGTGTGCATTCCCACATCATAAATCACCCTAGCGTTTCTCCATAACCTTAGCTGGAGTTGTCTTAACTTAATTTTTTTATTTGGATAGAAGCCTGTTTCTAACATTAATTGCTCATTATAGAGACCCCACCCCTCACTGAATAATGAAAGACCATTATTTCTTCTTAATTCTTTTGGGTTATGCATCTGATATAATCCCTGGATATGGTGACCAGCATAAGTTTCATGAGGTGCAGTAACAAGTATGACGCCCCAATCATGTTCTACCAAGTACTCATCCTTGGTCTTTTGATCCCAATGGTGTTCAAATGGATTAATTTTCCATTCTGATGTAAAGTAACCCTCATCATCTACTCCCCTTGATCTTGAGAAATTTCCATAATATGATGTCTTTCTAAGATATTCTTCTCTTGGGACTACATTAACCCTCTCTTTCCATGGAATAGGTATAAGATTATTTGATTTAATATGTTCTCCAGATTTATCAACCCAATACTGATGGGCTTGTATCATGCTATCAGGATGAGGATATTCATTTTTTATATCTACTAATATGTCTTGAGTTGTCTTATCTGGATTAATTTCTTTTGCAAGTGCATCCATTTTATCAAGAGTATTATTAAATTCCTTCCATCCAAACTCCCATAATGTCTCGTCATTATAGTCTAGAAGAAATTGATTTTTTAGCATCTTATTATATGTTTCTTTTCCAATAAAAAATGATGATTTTTCTTTATTTGGAAGTTCATTTTTTAAAAAATCAATAAATAACTCTAACTGACCTATAATTTCCCTATTAAGGCTAGTTATCTTGTTCTCTCTTGGATCTTCTTTCACTGGTACCATCATTTCTTCCATATCTTCCCAATCCATACCTCCTCCTGAACAAGAATAAATTAATTCACCAATATCAAGCCTGAAAATTGACATCGAGTTCTCTGCCATATACAAACCTAATTCTTGAAACCTTGGAACATAAGTATCGATTTGAAGCATTGCAAACTTTAGGTCATTTAATACTACTGGTAGATATTCTAATAAATAATCATACTTATCTTCACATGTCGTCATCCTACTATTATAAGTGTTTGAAATTTGTCTAAAATTCATATAGTCTCTAGGGTCCCTTTTCCAAGATTGTATTTCCTCTAAGTCTATTTCTTTACCCACGAGAATACTTTCAATAAATTTATAATCTACTTTAGTTTCTTTCTCTAGGGCATTAATATCAATTGTTCTTAAAATTTTTAACTTTTCTTTTGTTTCAGAAAGTTGTTGTAGGATTACATCTTCACTTAACCTATCCACATTAAAAGTAAGGTTATCTGACTTACTATTAAAAGATTCAACGAAATCATTAAACTTTTTCTCATCATTATAATTTTCATTACAACCTATAAGGAAAGAAATAAAAAGAATAATTTTTTTCATATCTATTGATTTATTTTTTTTTAAATTAAATAAATATTTTTTTTAATTCAATATAAATAAAAATATGAAAAAAA
>Ga0315326_10002206_pt1 | contig 10428 bp, 7 predicted proteins | sample M180m32315metaG_FD_203457 | JGI IMG/M metagenome (GOLD analysis project Ga0315326, IMG submission 203457) | Ammonia-oxidizing marine archaeal communities from Monterey Bay, California, United States - M1 80m 32315 | ecosystem: Environmental > Aquatic > Marine > Coastal | place: USA: California... | reverse complement strand
TGCATTGGAGGATAGACGATGCGGATGGCAGGTACGTCTGCAGGCCAGACATCACGTACCCAGGCAGGAAGCTCGCGATATTCGTCCACGGTTGCTTCTGGCACAGATGCCCGAAGTGTGACCTAGATCTCCCTAAGACCAACGTAGAGTACTGGAGGGGGAAGTTCGAGAGGAACGTTGAGAGGGATCAGAGGAAGGAGGAATCTCTGCTAAATCTTGGTTGGAGGGTGCATACAATTTGGGAGTGCTCATTGGACAATTCATTGAATGCATTTGATTATCTCGTCGCCGATCGCCTTTCCCAGTAATGGGGGTACTGCATTGCCCACTTGTCTGAACTGGGCGGCCATCGATCCCATGAATTCGAAGTCATCAGGAAACGATTGAAACCTTGCTGCCTCACGGACGGTGATTGTCCTGTCCTTCCATGGATGAATGAACATGTAGCCGTCCTTGGCCAGATGAGCGACTACAGTGGGGGCTGGCCTGTCCCACCTTATTCTCCTCATTTTGTCCTTGAAGCCTTCTTGTTCGTACATCAGCCACCGCTTTCCGGATACAGATTGGACATGGTGTCTCCCGTACTTCCAGGCTCTCATCCCGGCTTCCTCGAATGCTGGTTTCAGATGCGAATTCCACTTGGAGGGGAAAATGTCTCCATATATCTGTCTGGGTTCCGAGGACTCTATGTGCAAATTCCCTATACTGCCTCCCGGTGAGCCGCTTTTTATGAATCTGAAAAGTACTCTATCCCTCTCATTGGGCTCCCTAGTCCAATGGCTCGTGGGCTTTCCACGACCATCCTTAGAAAGATCTGTCGAGGAAATGTCGGCTAACGCCTCTCCTGCGGTTTTCGGGGGTTGGGTTCTTTTCTCCGGCCAACTAGCTTCAGCGAGTCCTTTCTTGTTTCCTAGAAATATTATCCTCTTCCGGTCTTGGGGTACTCCGTAATCAGCCGAGTTGAGTATCCTGAATCTTACATCATACCCCTTGAATGAGGTCCTGATCACCTCGACGATAGGATCCTCATTGATTCTGTAGGAGGTCATTCCCGAAACATTCTCCATCACAAAGTAGTTCGGCTGAAACTCATTCACGTACTTCACGAACTCCCGGAAAAGCTCGTTCCTTGGATCGTCTATGAAGCGATGTCTGAATTCCTTACTGTCACCGTACTCCCCCTTCTTGATGAGATCGGAAATCTTCGATCTGCCTATCAGTGAGAAGCCGGGGCAGGGGGGCCCCCCTGCGACCAACTCGATCGTTTCGCTTTCTTGGAGGCGTCCCTCCTCTAAGAGGGTCTTTCGGAATTCGGAGGGCGGGTACTCTGTGATGTCCCTCTGTTTCGAATTATGATTGAAGTTATGGCGATATGTTTCCCCTGCGGCATTGTCCCACTCTATGGCGCCAACCACGTCGAAGCCGGCCATAGTTAGCCCTAGGCTCAGGCCTCCTGGTCCGGCGAAGAGGTCGATTGCCTTGGGCCGGGGTTTCACAGGCATGTATGTGTGTGTGACCTGGCGGTTAATCAGCTTCCTGGTCCTAGTAGCCCCAGTGGCTCAGGCAGTATTGAAGGGTCTCGGAGGGAAGTAGGGAGTTGGTTGCGTTGCTGACCCTGACGTAGAACTTCTCCTTGCCTGAGAAAACGGGAGCCGTTGAGGGCCTTACATCGATCCTGCAGATATTATTGCTATTGATAGAGGAGAAGGAGGTTCTCACGAACTCGGCTACGTTTGGTCTGCCCAAGCTGTCCGTGAGGAGTCTGATCAGCCTCAGCTCGTACTCGTCGATGTTCTTCGCCCCCCTGGCTTTCATGTCCAAATCCAAACCTAGGATGTTGTTCTCGTCGTCCACCCCCACGAGAAGAGTCCCCCCCTCTGAGTTCATGAATCCGCATACCGTCTTTATTGCCGCTTCGTTGATGCCCCTTGTTATCTCGGCGGGTGTCAAGGTGAGATTAGGTGACTCCTCATAGGCATGCCAAACAGAGCTCTTGAACTCGAGGTTCTGGGACTCCTCCAAGGTGCTGAGCTTCTTGGTCGACATTTCGTGGATTTCCTTGCAAGTGGAAGACATCAGGCCCTCCGAGGTTAGGTGTTCTTCCGAAGTTGGGGGCCATGGCTCATCATGCATCATCTCGGTCCAGCTTGTTTCCCTCTCGGGTGGTAGCGCATCAAGGTCATTCAAGTGAAGTAGATATGTAATCTTGGATACGCTTGAGGGTATCCTGTCCTTGAGGTGAGCTGGGAAAACGGGCGTCTCGGGCCTTATCGGGCATATCACTGTCCTGCCTATGGTGAATTTGCTGTAGTAGTCCTCCCTGTCCTCCTCCCTCCAACCTGCTAGGTTGAGCTTCTCCTCAGCGACCGATCTGCATCCGGCTTCATCGTAAATCTCCAAACAGCGATCGACGTACTGGGGGAAGTTCATTCCCTCTTGGTGGCTAATGATGTGCACTCCAACCAGAGTGAGTCTCTTGTCCATCCTGTGATCGAGCTGCTCGAGTCCGTTTATCTTGACTCTAGGGGGTTCGTCGTGGTAGGACTTGACCTCTATTGAGAATGTCTCGTCTCCGATGTCATGGAGGCCCCCTGCCTTTGAGTTGAGGTTTCCAGACCACTTCTGGATAGCTTGTGCGTGGCCTATCTTTCTGCCTAGTTCCTCTAGGACCTTCAGCTCTGCAATTATCCCTCTCTGCTTCCTTGATTCCAGGGGCTCCTTCGGAGCTGCCCAGAGAGAACGGTACTCTTCCACTAGATTCCTCAGTTTGGAGAGGGAGATGCTTCCATTAGTCATGGAGTTGATTGCCTCGGCAGCGAAGGGCTCGATTGCGTGCCTCCACCGCTTTCCTGCGATGAGGTTGACTTTGTTTGAGTCGCTGCCATCAATTCCGATGGATTGGGTCTTGATCTCGATGTCATTGGTTAGCCTCCTGTTGATTACCTCTTCCGGATCTTCAATTTCGAGAATTAAGTGGAACCTGGATTTGGAGTCTATTCCTATCCATGCGCCCTCTGCCATGGGGAATGTTGCTATCCTGCCCCCTTCCAGTCGGGCGGTTTCGGGGTCGTCCTCGAGTTGGTCCCAGTAGAGGTGTATCCTTCGGATGGTTTCCTTGTTTGACTCAGTCATGGACAGCCCTCACCCCCCTCGTGTGTGCGTAGGCCTTGATTCTCTTTTCAAACTCTGTAGAGGGGAACCTGATAGAAACCCCAACAATGGGGGTCTCGTGGTTGGGCAGTGACATCCTCTTGTCATTTCGGGGCTTGGACCCGGGTGCGATTAGGTATACCAGCAGGCACACCCCCGACTGGTGTAGCTGCTCTGAGAGTTTGACGTCACTTCGGTCTGATATTACCTTCAGATTGTTGGTTCCTACCCTCTCCCCATTGAGGGACATGAATCCCTGTGACCTAGCGACGTATCTTACCCCAAAATCCCATCCCGGGTCATTCGAGGGGACCCTTCCCGGGCCCTGCTTGAGCTTGAGTACATCAGAACCGGGTTGCGCCACGAATATCTCTTCGCTGGAGTGGTTTTCTCTCAGATACCTAGCGATACCCAGTGCATCAAAAACGGCATTTGGCGGTCCATCGATATCCAAGTCCTCGAGGAAGTCTGCGACCGCGGAAGCGCTAACCCCCCTCCATGCCCACATCCTAGACCCATAGGAAGTCCCGCCGGTTAGGGATTCTAGGAATCGGGAGGTCGCATCTAGGTTCGCCATGAGTCTGGATTCGTCATCCAGAGGAAGTCGTATTGATTGCACATGGGTGCCCTGGTAGTCGGCGATGCTCCTGATGGCGTTCTTCATCTTGGAGGACGCTGTTACCTTCATCTCCGAGTGGATAGGTACGCGGACGGCTAACTTCTCTGGAGTCAATCCTAGGAAGGCGTACCTGGCTATGTCTTGCCTGATGTGGCTCTCCACCTCTACCAGCCATTGGAACCAAGTCAGCAGCTCAAGTGACGAATGCACTCTCACGAGATCCTCGTAGCCGGGCCTGTAGCCAAACCACCGGCCCATCTGTAAAAGAGAGTCGTACATCTTTGTTTTTCTTAGGAAGTAGGACGTCGTCAGGCCCTCGAGTGTTAGCCCTCTGGAGAGCTTGTTGCCCCCTATGGCGATGACGCTCAGTCCCCTTGGGTGCTTGTCGTAGTCGAGCTTCTCTTCGGAGTCCAGGGAGTTTATCATGCGCACCTGCACTGTTCCCATCCATCCTCCTTCGTCCTCTGGCACAGAAAGCTCCTCGAGGATTTGCGACCACGTCTCTGAGGATTCATACTCACTCTCCCACCTCTCCCTCAGGGCGTCCCTGAAGTCCCTGACTCCCTTTCCTACGACCAATGCCTCGGCTAGCTCCTTCCAATCTTCGAAGAGCCTGCTAACGGCTTCCGTGGTTTTGGATTGATCGTCATTTCTCCATTGGATGTGGATGAGCATCGTATGATGCTTGTTCACCTTTATCCCGCTCTTTCGCCTGATGTCCTTTACCAATCCAGTGAGTATGAAGTCCATCATGGCGACCCTTAGGGACGCTGGGACGTTCGCCTCCCGGGTGGAGTCTGGGTCAAGTTGCATTTCGAATGCCAGTTTGGCCTCTTTTGGTGGAACGACGACGGTATGCTTTGAGTCGTCCTCCGGGTCATCCAGCCCACCGAAGAACCTGTCTGCTCCAAAGTATCCATCCGGGTCAGGCAGTGCGACGATGAAATCTCGGGGATACAACGACTTTCCGTATATCGGGTCGTCGATATCCTTGTTGATGAGCACGTTGGCAAAGGGGGTCGCGGTGTAGCCTACGTAGGTTGACTTCTGGAAGGCCTTGATTATCTGCCTTATCCTCCTGTTGGTTCTAGTCGGGTTGGAATCCTTCAGGAATTCCTCCTCTTCTCCCTCGTCATCCGCGAACTCGTCATCTGCGTGTTGCTCGCCCTCGCCTCCAGTGTTCACGGTAGCGTGGTCGGCCTCGTCATCGATGATCAGCAGCTTCTGCTTCGATAGTGTCCCGGGGTTGCACCTCTTGAGGCCGTCGAGGAGGTGTTCCAGAATTATCACGTTCTTCTTCATCACTGCGAGTATTGGCTTGCCGTTCTCGGCCTGTTTCTCTATGAGTCTGGGGAGGTGTTCAGCGGTGGTTGATCTGAAGTCGCTCTCCATGCTAGTGACTTGGGTGAATTGTGTCATCTCACTGGTGTCTATGCATTCGATTTCCTCGTCGAGTGCTTTGAATGGATCTCCTAACAGGTCCCTCATCAGCCTTTTTTGGGTCTGCTCGCGAAGGTCATTCAGAATCCCGGAGAGCACTACTACGAAAGTATAGCCCATATCCGCTGCTCTAGACAGGAGTGCGGTGTAGTTGGCGGTCTTTCCACTCTGGACGTAGCCCACCACTAATCCATAGTTCCTGTCGGATTGCGATGCGTTGATGGCTGCGCATATGTCGCGGGTCGAGCTCGATATCTGTGCTACTGCTTTAGCTGGGAGTTGGTAGGGACCGTTTGATATCCACTCCTTGTGGGTGAGCCAGGTATTGCTCCCTTCAGGTGGGTCGTGCTCCTCCCTCAGAGGGACCTTGGTGACTACGGAAGCATCGTCGGACCTCAGGAACGCCATCCCCGGCGTTACGGCTTTCCTTATCTCGTCCTGCTCCATAGGAGAGAAGTCTTGCAGAAACTCTTCCAGTGTCCGGGAGTGCCTGTGTTCGAAGGCGGCTAGGAGGGTTGCACGAGGAATATTCATTCTTTCCATCTTCTTATCTCCTCGAGGAGTGCGTCGGCCCTGTCTGCCTTGTTGTCTATCACCACGGTGGTGAGGTTGCCATTATCTTCGTAGGACTTAACGGCCCCGGGGTTGGGTTTTGTTTTTCTCTTCTTTCTGCCCTTGGAATCCGGATTGAAAATTTCGGGTTCTGGTTTTGTGTCCTTGCTCTTGCTGGGCTTTTTCTTCGGTTTGGCGGTCTTCCCTTCCTTGTCATAACGATACCGGGATGCTTCGGAGAACTTCAACTCCTTCCCACTTTTTATCTGCCCCCACTGGCGAGGAGTGTCGAGGTGATCCTTCACCCTCCTGAGGAATTCTGTTGGGATTTGGATGTCGGTCTTGGTTGGACTGAGACCGAATATGGCCTCTGTATCTGGGGGGATGTCGATGATGACCTTTGAGAGTTTGTTGTGCTCGTCATTGGTCGCCCATAGGCCAGACCACCCCCCATACTGGATCAGTCTGTCGTTCCTGTATACGTAGAACCCTTGCATATCATTGGCCTTCTGATATCCCTTCTCGACATTGCTACATCTTTTGGTGTCTGACCTGCGTTTCTTGTGGGGGACTATTATTGGGGTGACCCTCGCCCTTACGGTCCTGCCACCACTGTCGAATGAAATGGGAACTGTGGGAGAGGAAACCGTGCCATATCGAGGGTCGTCCTCCCAAACCATGAAGGGATTAATTGGGGGGACCGGGGTTCCTTGGAATAATAGTTCGACATGCCCCCTATCATTGGATTCGAGGACCCTCTCGAAGGTGATTCCAAGGTGCACCTTTATCTTCCTAATCTCTCTAACAAGTGCTGCGTCTTTGGTGGAATCGAGGGATTCTATTCTCCTCTCTGCTTGCATGTCCTCCAAGAGGACCATTGTCGAAAATTCCTTCTCGACGAATCTTTGGTATGCATCGTTGTACTCTCGACTGGATGTGGGAGTCATCAGAATCTCGTTCCTTTCGGTTTCTCGAATGTGGTTGGCAGATATTCTCCTCAATCCGAACTCTCCTTGATGGACGGAGGCGACGGTTACCTCATTGGCCTGTGAGAGAGAAGAAAGCTTGAGGCCTACTCCGTATACGCCTAGATCGGTTTCCTTTCTGTCCCGGCGGCCACCCAGTGTCATTGCATCCTGCCACCGGTCTTTTGGGATTCCATTTCCATTGTCGAGTATCAAGACGAACATGCGTTCGTCTTCTTCGGTCATGCCTATCTCCACCTCTATTTTTGTTGCATCGGCATCGTAGGAGTTGTCGATAAGATCAGCGATGCACTGGCCTAACTTGTATGCATGAGCCTGATGCACTCTTAGCATCCCGACCGGATCTGATTTCCATTCCTCGGAACCGGCGCGCGCGGGCATCTATCCATTGACATCGAAAGTCGTATTAAACAATGATTGTCATGAGGGGGCATGAGTGGGGTACCCGCGGGATTGAAGAAGATTTTTCTGAAGCTTGGGAAGGACAAGGGACTCAATGAAGACCTCCTCGTCGATGTCCTAGATCACTTTGTGAAAAACCAATACCTGTCACAGGGAGATCGTACTCACGTGAAGAACGAGCTACGTCGGATATTAGAGAAGCACGAGGTCTAACATGAAGCTCAAATATATCGCAATTAGTGATATTGGTCCATTCAGGGGCAGGCACGAGTTTGACTTTTCTGGGTCCGAGGGAAAGACCGGTTTCGCCATTTTTTCCAAGAATGGGAGAGGGAAGACCTCTCTATTCAACGCCATGCAGTGGTGTCTCTTCGGTGTGGTCTACGAGAGGGGGAGTGTCAGGGGCGGAAAGTGGGCCGAGGGAAAAGCGAGAGTGGTCGTAGGAGACTATTCCAAGGACAAGCCATTGATGAATCAGGATGCCTACCAAGAAGATAAAATCCCAGAGATGGGCGTTTTTATTATCGCCAACGATGGTGACAAGGATGTGCAAATTTCGAGAAGCGCGAAATCTCGGGTGGGTAGCATGCCGAGGCACGATGAGGGTCTGTCTTTCCAGCTCCAGGTAACCGTTGGTAAGAAAAGCGCTAGTGAGAAGCTGGGCCAAGAGCTCATTGAGGAGATGTTCCCGAACGAGCTTAGGCGGTTCTTCTTCATTGATGGAGAGAGTTTGGAGGAATATGTCGACCTAGTCAAGGCCGGGCAGGTGGGTGGAATAAAGGACGATGTTGAGGCTGTCCTCAGAATTCCTGCCCTAACTAGGGGAATTTTTGATCTTGAGAAGGTAATGGATGAAGTCTGGTCCGAGGTAGATTCGGAGACAAAAACAATGAGGAAGAAAATCAAGAGTGCAAATGAGGCTGGAGATATTCTTAAGGACATAAAAAATATGAAGGAAGAGCTCCGAGGGAAGGAGTCTTCATACAACAAAACCAACTCAAAATTCGAGCGACTGGAGGAGGAACTCAAGGGCCTCGAAGAGTCGGCCTCACATATCCAAAACCTCGAAAAATTACGTTTGAAGAAAGAGGGGTTGGAAACCACTCTAAAGAGGTCTTCAGATAGCAAAAAATCCTACGCATCAAATGCATGGAAGGCCTTACTTTGGTCAAAGGCGGGAGTGCTGCATGACGAGGCCAATTCTCTGATGGGAGAAATCCAAAATAGAGACTACAAAATCAGTTCCACAGAGAAGCGCCTGCGTAAAATGGAGGAGGAGCTATCCAGTTGGAGCGGGGTGTGCTCCCATTGCGAACAGCCGATTGATGATGCTGAAAAACACAAGAGGGGCATCGAGGGAAAGATCGCTGATACGGAAGAAGCGCTCTCTGTCCTTAGGGGGGGTTCTGACATGTCTCTCAATGAGGCATCCTCCAAACTCGGGGATTTAGCGAAATTGAGTCCCCCAAACGGTACTCGGAAAATGATAGCAGACAGCAATCGGAATTGGGCGGAAGACAAGGCCTCACTTGACAATGTGAGAGAGGAGCTCGAGAAGGAAGAAGGCAGAGGGCTCGAAGGGGTAGACTCCGAAGAACTCTACAAAAAGTTCGAATTAAGGGGAACTATGAGAACCTCCCTCGTGAGGATGAGGCCCAGCATAGATGAGCTCCAACAAGAAATAAGGCGCTCCGAAATTGAATACAAAAAACTCGGGGGTGAAGAAGTAAAGTCTCGGGACCCCAAGAAGGCCAAACTAAAGGAAACCATAGGCATCCTACTCAATGTTATGAAGGACACTCTGGCAGAGTACAGGGACGATGCGCGGAAGGAGGTTGAAAAAATCGCTAGCGAGTCATTCGTGAATATCATTAACGCACCAGAGGCACTAAGGGGAATAATTATCGATAAAAACTTCAATGGCAGTATCAAGGGGGCTGATGGAAAGGCAATTACTATGCCTTCAAGCGGCCAAGAGATGACCATGACTCTCTGTATAATGGATGCTTTGAGGAGGGCTTCGGAAGTTTCAGCGCCAATATTCTTTGACACCCCGGGGAGGTCTCTTGATGATGATCACAAGAAGGCCCAATTGAAGTATTTCTGGAGCCTCCAGAAACATCAATTCGTAATCTTCCCCCACACTGGTGAATATATGATAGAGGAAACGCTACAAGAATACGGTGGATTGATTGGTGCGGCTTGGGAGCTGACTTGGGCGGCGGATCTGAAGGAATGTATGAGTTGCGGTACCGGAGACCCCCTGAAAACTGGAAGTAAGATGAGGTGCATACCGTGCGGGTATGAGTGGGACATATCAAGCAAGCAAACGACCGTGCGTGTGTTGGAGGTGTGATGTTGACTGATGAAATTAAGTTAGGGAGCCTCTCAGTATCTGAAGCGGCACATGAGTTACTCTCCAGCCTAGTGTTCGATGAAGCTAGGCCTAGCGATGATCGTCCATTCACCTCAATTGTCGAGTCATTCAGATTCGCCTTCGCACTTGGGTTCTCCCTTAACAAAAGAGCCAGGCCCGGGTCCGTGAGCGTCTCCCCAAGGCAATTCATCGTGGGCGACTATGACGTAATACTCCGAGGGTCCTGTTTGGAAGAGGGGCTTTCCCTAGGTGGATTGTGTAGCGAGTACGCCGAGGGGGGGTGCAAGGTAATTCAAGATCATCTAAATGATGGTGGAACAGTCCTAGAGTTAGTAGAATAGTGATTCATATGTCCGAATGGAAAAGAGTCACGGAATATCTGCATCCCGCTATGATCCCCGGAAAGAGATATGAGATAGCTGATATGATCTCATTGCTCCTAACCACTGAATACGAAATAACCCCTGAGGGTAAAACCCCTTACAAAGATCAGAAAACACCTCGATGGCATAGATGGGTCAGAAACGCTGTGAGAGAGAGTCCCGACAGAACTAACCACAATGGGAATGGTTGGCCCGAACTTAGGGCGGAACATGTGGGTCCGAGTATAAGTGACTGGGAATACTGGATAGAGAAAGAAGGGAATATTTCCGTCATTGAAGAGGGCCTCCCTCAACCAACCGTTCCTATGGTCAAAAGAGTCGGTCGTATGGATGCCTCTTTCGAAAGAATTCTTGGACTAAATCATTCGTCTGAAGACATAAAGACACTTCCTGAGGAATTAGTAGAACGTATTTCGCGCTTTATGGAGGAGCCAGATGGGGAGACGCAAGAGGAGATTGATAATCAATTGATAGAGATGTTCGAACTATTGGAAGAAGCCGAAGATGTGTTGAGTACGA
>Ga0315326_10002203_pt1 | contig 10431 bp, 7 predicted proteins | sample M180m32315metaG_FD_203457 | JGI IMG/M metagenome (GOLD analysis project Ga0315326, IMG submission 203457) | Ammonia-oxidizing marine archaeal communities from Monterey Bay, California, United States - M1 80m 32315 | ecosystem: Environmental > Aquatic > Marine > Coastal | place: USA: California... | reverse complement strand
TTTGATTGTATTGCTGTATTGGGTCTTGGTATTCTGATATATGCTATCGGAGGGCCAAGTGCAATGTTGGGGCTTTTCAAATTTCTTTCACCATTCATAATGACTGGAATTTTCTTTGTTATAATGTTTTTAAGCATGGGTCAAAGAGAATTTTTAATTTTATCCCAATTAATGCTTGTATACTTTGTACCGCCATTTGGAAAAGGTACTGTTGTTCCTCTTGGAATTGCTGGAGGAGTAGATCCTTGGGCAATTGCAATCTGTACAGCCTTTGTTGACATTGCGGTAGGCGTTTTCTTAACTTGGAATTTCGATTTAGCAAAGAAAATACCATTCATCGGTAGCGGAATCAATCGTATTCAATTGAAAGGTAAGGCTATGTTGAAAGATTTGCCGTGGTTAGAACGTGCTTCTTTTGTTGGAATTGTTGTTTTTGTTATGTTCCCTTTCCAAGGATCTGGTGCCGTTGGAGGGACAATTTTGGGAAGAGCTATTGGTTTATCACCAAATAGAAATTTGACTGCTGTTGCAATAGGGGCAATTAGTGGGTCACTTCTTCTATCTGCCTCTGTAGTTTATGGATTAGGTATATTGGCCATCTTAGCGCCTCTGCAAATTGCTGTAACGGTCATGTTTATTGGATTGTGTCTTGTTATCTACTACTTGTACCAACACTGGGAAGAAATCAAGTTAGAAGATGTTTCGCAGACTATTGGCGGAGTGTCGCAGACTCTTGGTTTACACAGAGAGGGAATTATTGGTGCGCCAATTAACGCCAGCGTGGGTGCAATTGGAACTGCAGGAGGAACTGTTCTGAGAGTTACTGGAGATACAAGTCGAAGTGTGCTTGATGCTGTAGGAAAAACTGGAAAGAATATTACAAAAACTACAGGTGATTTTGTTGGATCTTTAGTTGGTTCTTTCGCAGATAATAAATCAGATTATGCCGATAATACTATACCTACTGAGTTAGAATCTGGAGTATTGGTTTCTGTGGCTAATCAAAAAACTAAACGTAGAGTTGTTGTAACTGGAGGTGCTGGATTTATTGGATCGCACTTAGTAGATCGTCTCGTAAAAAGAGATGAAGAAGTAATTGTTTTAGATAATTTTTCCTCTGGAGAACTTGACTTTCTCAGTAACTCTATTGAAAATATTACTTTAATTGATATTGATTTGTTAAATGAAGACTTTGCCGGATACTTGGAAAATGCAAAAGTCGTTTATCATTTAGCTGCCAATCCTGAAGTTCAACTTGGAATCACTAAACCTGAAGTAATGCAAGAACAAAATGTAGATGTGACAGAGCGTGTATTGGAGGCTATGAAACTTGCTGGATGTGAAAATATTGTATTTACTTCCACTTCAACAGTATACGGAGATGCAGAAAAAATTCCAACGCCTGAAAATGCTGAATTGAACCCAATTTCAGCATATGGTACAAGCAAATTAGATGCTGAAAAATTAATTGAAAAATATTGTAAAGAAAATAACTTCAGAGGCATTTCGTATAGATTTGCTAATTGTGTAGGTCCTCGCAGTAATCATGGAGTTACCTTTGACTTTGTGAATAAGTTAAACAAAGATAATAATAATTTAGAAATATTAGGCGATGGTAAACAGAAAAAATCTTATTTCCACGTAGAAGATTGTGTTTCTGGTATGCTTAATATGGCGCCAGGTGAACTTTGTGAAAAAGGTGAAACCGTCGCATTAAACGTCGGGTCAAAAGATGCAATCGATGTTATTACTCTAGCTGATCAAGTATGTAAAGCCATGAAATTGAATGAGGTAGAATATTCATTCACTGGTGGTGTAGACGGAGGAAGAGGTTGGAAAGGCGATGTTAAATTCATGAGGCTGGACATCAAAGAGTTAATGAAGCATGGATGGACTCCTCAATATACTAGCCGAAGAGCCATTAAGGAAACGGCAACTTGGCTTCACAAGAACTCTGAATAATTTGGAAAAGCTCCTGTAGTGTAGTCCGGCCCATCATTTCGGCTTCTCGAGCCGAGCACCCGGGTTCAAATCCCGGCGGGAGCACCATTTTAACTCAAAATCTTGCTTCATTTATCTATAGGAATTTTTCAATAATAAAGATTTGAAATAATCAAATCTTTATTTTTGATATTCATTTAGGTTATTAAGATTCTGGACCTAAGAAGTTATTCCTCAGAATATAGATAATCTAGTTTTCCCATTAACATCATAATGCCAATTGGAAGACTTATGAGTATAGCCACCATAAAGAATAACCAAAGTGGCTCAAACCAATATGCTCCGATCAAACCTAGACCTGTAACGACAGGTCCTGCGAAAACCCACTGTGCACTATGATTATCTTTTTTGTTGTCCATAAGTGCAACAACACCAATTAGAATCAGCCCAATAGCCCATGTAATTGGCATGGTTCCCCATATGTATGAAGAAACATTATGGTTATTCAAAACTATAGCCTCTTCTTCTTCAACAGTGTAGTAATCGTCTACTCCTTCATCAATTACCCACCAATTTTCCATATCTATTCCAGTAGCAAGCAAGAGAAGAACCATAGGGAAAATAAGTGCAACTCTTGATAACATTAGTAAGTCTTGCTGACTTTTATTACTTTTAGCCATCATATCTTGGGTAAGTACAAACCAGCCGCCAAACATCATTACTGCGCCGATAGTTACCACAATGGTTCCTCCGGCCATCATTGTCAAGCTTTGATCTTTCAGCCAATCTAGGTAGTCTTGGCCGCGCACCTCGTCTGGACCTGTCATAAATGCAATGAACATAACGACGGGAGCGAGTGTTAGCAAATAGGGAGTTAGACCTTTATCCATACTAGTTAAAGCGCGTTTCCCTTTTTAAATGGCATAGTGCCCAACTTAGTTCTTACTATTCTGCAATTAATTGAGTTAAATTGCCAATAGACTCGTAAAGACTCGGCCCATTTGACAGATAATAAACTGAGCCCAATCTATCTCTTGAATTCTCAGGAGTTGTATTATTTCCAGTTGCACATGTTCCAGTACATCCGTCTGCAAATCCAATGTAAACTCTACCGTCTAAATCGATATGTAAATCATTAAAATCTAAAAGATTACGATTTGACCCTCCATCATCAGTACGGCAATCTCCACTGTTCAGGCAAATACTTCCTACTTGTACCGGATCTGGAGATAATCTTTGAGTGTGGAATACTGGATTTTCATCTAGTGCATTTAGACTGAAGGTTACGTAAAGATAATGTGTAACATTTGATGTTGCTGTATGTGCATTCCCATTCCATGGCTCACCATCAATATCTGGTTGACCAAGTGCACTTGAATTTTCACTTCCAAGATAAGTTATGGCTATTCTACCAGGGTCTCCTGCTGAAGTGTGGGGGAAAGTTGCTGAAATAACTTCTATTGGACTTACTCTAACACTTGTTTGTTCCCAGGTCTCTCCTGAATCAATACTGGTAGACATGTAAACTCCTTGATCGCTTCCTACCCATATATTATATGCATTAGATTCGGTATCTGTGGCTACTTCTCCATTTTTACGTATGCTTGGTGTACCTACGTCTTCACCCATGTAACGTTCTTCCCAGCTGTATCCATTATCCTTAGAGAAGATAATTGTCGGTGTAGATACTCTAGGAGGCAAATAAACTGTACCATCTGGTGCTGCTGTAATGGCTCCATGCAATCCACCATTTGTTGTGGCTAAACCTATTACTTGTCCACCAGTTTCAAATGTAGCTCCTCCATCAAAACTAGTGAAACAAAAAATTCCAGCTATTTTATTATAACAATAATATACTGCAGTCTCATAAAGATTAGAACTTAGTGAACCTATTGTGGCATATGGACCTTCTCCCGTCCATGGGCCTGAACCAAGCTTAATGTGGTCATTTAGAGGAGTAGTTCCGGAATCATGAGGGTTACCAAGCCAAGACTCTCCATCATCATCACTCCAGCAAATCCAAGAGGTTTCAAGCCCTTGCATTTGCACAGCAAAAACACGATCTGTAATCGGGTCAACCCATCCCCAAGGGTCATTAGTCTGGAATGCACATTGCGGACCAGATACATCCTCCCAAGATTCGCCAGCATCACAAGACCGCATAGCTTTCTCAAATGCTGTAAAAAAGATACACCCACTTGAAGTCATACCGATGCTTGGCTCTGCGCCTTGTTCGCCTACATTACTAAAGTAAAATTGCATTTCTAATGGCGCTACATCTGTATAATTACCAGTTGAATCTGTAACAAAAAGGCCGTCAGGAAGGCCCGCTTCAACGACAATAGGAGAATCATCTGAAGAATCTTCACCTAAACAGCCTGACAGCGAGGTCGCCATCACAAAAAAGACTGCGAAAAATGAATTCCATTCTTTGCCCATATTAGTTATCCTGCGAGCTGCCTGATATACTTTACTAATTTTTAGGTATTAACTAGTAAATGGACGGCGTGCCCAGAATACAAATGCTACAGCTCCGCCAACAAAACCGCTAGCTCCTGCAATAACTGCTACATTTCTAATTGTCCAGAAAGTATCTTCTATCTCTTGAATTGTTTCAACTTCCATCTGTAATCTGCTTAGATTAAATGCATTGTAATTCATTTCAATGGAGGTCGTTCCATTGTAAGCTGATGAAGGTTCACCAAATTCTAATTTCGAAATACATGCTTGATTTGAAGTTGTCATACTAACTCCATCAGTAGAACATGCATAATCTCCATAATTTGTCATGTTTTCATCAACATAGTGATTCTCTGAACTCATGATTAGACGAACATTTACATCATATGGTACACGAGGTTCCCAGAATTCTTCAAGTGTTGCTCCTTGATTTGGTTTAATTCCTACTGCAGTTCCTTCTATTCCAAATACCCAAAGATGTCCACTACTTGATTCATCAACAGCTATCGTGTATTCTTTGGTATTAGTATTAGTTCCAAGACTCTGTGAATTATCATTTGAACCATCGCTGTTAACATCTATTGACAAGTCTAAATCTGCAACTGTGAATCTGTCTGTGTTAACTTGTGGATATGATAATACTATTTCAGCACTTACTGTTCCTTCTGGAACGTGTAGATAATGTGTTGAATCTGTAACATAAGTTCCACCGCTTCCTACAAAGTATGCCCATTCTCCCTTCCATTCAGCTTCTAATGTATCTGTGAATTGTTTTGCTTTATGAATATGAGTGATGCCTAGCATTGCATCTCTGGCATCATAGACAGTTACCACCCCATTGTCGGGATTACCGTCCTCATCTTCATCTGTATTTCTTAGATTTTCTAATGTTAACGCCATTTGAATTGCATATTTTGTATCAATTAAGCCGTGACCTTGTCCCCAATCGTGCTTCATTCCAGTATTACTAATTGTACCATTTGCATTTGATTGTCCGCCTTCAATGTATCTTCCTGAAAGTTCCATGATTAATTCAGCTTCTGAAACGAAAGTATCGGTTCTATCTCCGTACCATTCGCCTTCTAATGTTTCATGATCTTCGTAAAGATAGTCTGCAACTCCCAAAGATGGTGCTGCTTGGTAAAGTAAGGTAGCTACTCCTGCAATATGTGGTGTAGCCATGGATGTTCCTGAAATTGCCATATAATACAGATCATCGTCTGTAGGTCTTTGAATAATATCAATCAAAGTGGCTCGTGGGGCTGTTGCCCATATTTCTACACCTGGAGCGCCTATGTCTGGCCATGTCTGTGGCTTTGTCATATCACCTCTAGAAGAAAAATCTGCTATTCCTGAACCATCGTGCTCAAGTGCTGCAACTCCAATAACTAAAGGAATGCTTGCATACGGATTTGTTTGTAAATCACTACCGTCCCCTCCAGAATTCCCTGCTGCGAATACTGACACGACATTGTTATCATATTGTAAATTGAAGACTGCTTGAGAAACTGCGTTTGAAGGATCATATTCTGAGCCTGAGCTTCCCCATGAATTTGATGTAACTCTAATGTTTAACGGGTTTGCACCAGGTCTTGAATTATCGTAAATCCATTGGAAGGCCTCTACTGCATTATCAATAAACGCGATATCTCCTACACCCATTCCAACTAATGTTGCTCCTGGAGCCACTCCTTTCTTGGCTCCTGCAGATGCGTCTCCATTACCGCCGACTGTTCCTGCACAATGAGTCCCGTGTCCACTAGAGGTGTCTGAATTTTCTGCTTCAATCCATGTTCTAGTAGCTCTATCAAATTTATACGAAACTGTTTTACCTTCGTCATAATCAAAATCTGGGTGGCCTGCATCTACTCCAGTATCAATAATTACTGCAGCCACTCCAGTTCCATCAATGTATGTATTTTGATTAGCTTGATCTGCAATTACCTCTTCGTTTTCATCAATAATAACTGTCTGCCAAGTTTCTACTGCATTGATTACTCTCGTGGTGTCTTGCATGTAATATTCCATTTGTGAATTATGTTCTATCCAAAATATATCTTCTTGTTTACTTAAATCTCTAATTTGAGATGGTGTGGCCTTTCCAAAAAATCCGTCAATGAATTCAAAAGTACTAACGACTTCAATTCCAATTCCTTCTGCAGTTAGTATGTGTTGTTCAGTAAGTTCAGGACGATATTGAACTATAAATTCAATCTCAGTAGTAGAATCTGCACTTTCCATAGCTCTAACGATATTTGGGTGTAAAACATTTTCATTTGCTGGTGCTGATGCACCTATATTACTGATGAGTAAAATGGCAAACATAGCTAGGGCTATCTTCTGTTGCATAATATCGACTTAGTGTTGTTCTTAAAAAAAGTTCACTTTCTAGTGCCTTATGATTTTTGAGTGTTATCTTGGTTCATAATTACGATGTGAGGTTCCCAATTCTCAGCCTCTTCTGAATCTATTTCAGCGAAAGTAGCTAATATGATTCTGTCGCCTGGATTTGCTCTATGTGCTGCTGCACCATTAACGCAAATTATTCCTTTTTCGTCTCCTTCATATTTCATAATGTATGTGATTAATCTAGTTCCTTGAGTTATGTTCCACAAATGCACTTGCTCGTGCATAGAGAAATTACCTAATTTGATTAATTCTGGGCTAAGAGCCACTGAACCTTCGTAATCTTTCAAGGCATGAGTTACTGTTGCATTGTGCAACTTAGATTTCAATACAGTTATGCTATGAGACACTATTGTTTACTTAGGAGGCGGTAAATATTGATAATCTTGAAATAGTATGACTTTATTTGCTATTTGTGAAAATAAGACACATTGGCATCGCTGTAGATTCTATTGAGGAAAGATTGCCTATGTGGGAATCTTTAGGTCTTAAGCTAGATCATACTGAAGAAGTTGATTCTGAAGGTGTAACTACGGCTCATTTGAAAGTTGGCGGGTATGAAATTGAATTACTAGAGCCAATGGGAAAAGATACGCCGGTTGGTAAATTTATTGATAAAAAAGGTCCTGGAATTCATCATTTGGCCTTAGAAGTTGATGATATTGAAGAATCTTTAGCAAAAGCGAAAAAGAATGGTCTAGAACCTATTGGAGAAGCTCCCCGCCCTGGTGCTGATAATACACTAGTTGCTTTTTTCCACCCTAAAGATACTGGTGGCGTCTTGCTAGAAATTGTTCAATGCAAAAATTAATCTGTTTTATTTTTAAATAAAATATATAAAATAAAGGGACCCGCTAAGAACCCTATCATATTAAGAAACCCATAAGCACGCATTATTGAACCGTCTTCATATGTGGAAAGTGCAAGAAATGATCCCCACATCATCAGTATGATAATGATACCCATTTTGAGTGAAGGTGTGGTTTTTTCGGCCATACGATAAGATAATAAATTGTATGTTTACTGTTTAGTAATTGTTGTAATCTACTTGACTATTTGATTGATTAATTTTATTAGTTGGAACTTCTCCATATTCATTAGGATTAAAATCTCCTTCGATGATTGTCCAATAGATAAGAAGAAGAACTGGAAGAATGAGAATTGATGATAAAAGCCACCAACCACTTTTACCAACATCATGAAGTCTTCTTACAGCGACAGAAAGTCCTGGTAGAGTGAAGGCTAGGCTAACAATATCTGTAATCCATGTTGGGTCGCCTGAGTCCATTCCAAAAACAAATCCATCTATTATTCCTGTAATAAAATATGCAATAATAGTGAATAATGTCCAAAACCAATATTCGGAGCGAGAAGCCCTTCCACTGAAGCCGGCATAATTATTGATTAAGCAATTAGTGACTGCATCTCCAAAGCTCATTCTTTGAGCTGGTCGGCCTGACTGATTAGTTTCCATCATAAGTAGATTAAACACTTCTCACATATATATCTATGGGGTTGTTTTGTAATTGGAAACACTAGCAATATTTTACTAGATCTTGTTGCCGCCTTCCTCAATCGTCGGAGCAGTACTCGTTCCAGTCGTAAGGCCAGTTACTATTGGAATCAAATGATGTATGAATTTCACATTTATTATCATCTGATAAATCAGTATAATCAAACATAACGGTCATATCAGTGACATTTGAAACATCCCAGTCTGAAATATCCTGATTGAATGCAAGAGCGTAGTCAAACATAGAATACATATCAGTTACGCTAGAAACATCCCAGTCTGAAATATCCTGATTAAAAATGGTAGCATAATGAAACATCTGAGTCATAGTAGTTACATTTGAAACATCCCAACTTGAAATATTTCCATTGAAACTCTCTGCATGATAAAACATCTGAGACATATAAATTACATTTGAAACATCCCAACCTGAAATATCCCGATTGAAACTCTCTGCATAATAAAACATAGCGTCCATATCAGTTACATTTGAAACATCCCATCCTGAAATATTACCATTGAAACTATCAGCAGAATAAAACATAGAAGCCATATCTGTTACACTTGAAACATCCCAATCTGGAATATCCTGATTGAAACTGGCTGTACTATCAAACATACTTCTCATATAAATTACACTTGAAACATCCCAGTCTGAAATATCCTGATTGAAACTCTCAGCATAAGCAAACATCCAATCCATATAAGTTACACTTGAAACATCCCAACTTGAAATATTTCCATTGAAATTCTCTGCATTGTAAAACATATCTGCCATATTAGTTACACTTGAAACATCCCAGCTTGAGAGGCTTTGATTGAAACTCTCTGCATTGTAAAACATATCTTCCATATTAGTTACACTAGAAACATCCCAACCTGAAATATCACCGTTAAATGTATCGTTACTTGAAAATAATGCAGACATATCTGTAATCAATGATGTATCCCAAGTGCTGATATTTCCATAAGTCAAATTTGCACTATCAGGATCGGCTATCCACTCATCTACTGCGCTCTTGAGTTCGGGCCTGTTTTCAGGTTGAAAAGGACAAGACTCTTTCCACTCGTAAGGCCAATTATCATTAGAACTGAATTCTGTATGAATATAGCATTTATTATTATCTGATAAATCATCAGTACCATCAAACATATAGCTCATCTCAGTTACATTTGAAACATCCCAACCTGAAATATCTCGATTGAAACTCTCTGCATAATTAAACATATAGCTCATATCAGTTACACTTGAAACATCCCAACCTGAAATATCTTGATTGAAACTATCTGCATCACTAAACATACTCTCCATATTGGTCGCTCTTGAAACATCCCAACCTGAAATATCACCATTGAAACTCTCAGCATTATAGAACATATAACTCATGTCAGTTACACTTGAGACATCCCATTCTGAAATATCCTGATTGAAGCTGGGAGCCCAATTAAACATAGCCTCCATATCAGTTACATTTGAAACATCCCAAGCTGAAATATCCTGATTGAATGCAAGAGCATAATAAAACATAGAAGTCATATCTGTTACACTTGAAACATCCCAAGCTGAAATATCTTGATTGAAACTTTCAGCTTCATAAAACATATCGTACATAGTAGTTACACTTGAAACATCCCAGCTTGAGAGGTCTTGATTGAAATAAGAGGCATCATAAAACATACCACCCATATAATTTACACTTGAAACATCCCACTCCGAGAGGTCTTGATTGAAATAAGATGCATCATAAAACATATAAGTCATATCAGTTACATTTGAAACATCCCAACCTGAAATATCACCATTGAAACTCTCAGCACCATAGAACATATAATTCATATACTGTACACTTGAGACATCCCAATCTGAAATATCCTGATTGAAACTCTCAGCATTGTAAAACATAGTTCTCATATCAGTTACACTTGAAACATCCCAATCTGAAATATCCTGATTGAAACTATAAGCATATCCAAACATATAGGTCATATCAGTTACACTTGAAACATCCCAGCTTGAGAGGCTTTGATTGAAACTCTCTGCATAATTAAACATATAGCTCATATCAGTTACACTTGAAACATCCCAGTTTGAAATAGTGCCATTAAATGTC
>Ga0315326_10002202_pt1 | contig 10434 bp, 8 predicted proteins | sample M180m32315metaG_FD_203457 | JGI IMG/M metagenome (GOLD analysis project Ga0315326, IMG submission 203457) | Ammonia-oxidizing marine archaeal communities from Monterey Bay, California, United States - M1 80m 32315 | ecosystem: Environmental > Aquatic > Marine > Coastal | place: USA: California... | reverse complement strand
AAAGAAAGCGTCTCCGGCGCCCGTCGAATCGACGACGGCGTTCACAGCGAAGGCCGGACTCCAACGCGAGCCTTCCGAGTCGCATAACAACGCTCCATGCTCTCCGTCCGTGAGCACGACCGTGTCGATTCCATAACGAGCTCGGATTGCTGAAACCAGCTCTTCGAGGGAATCGATCTCTGGAAAGAGCTCGCGCGCGGCCAGGACGGTCGGCTTCAGAAGATCCGCCTCGCTCAGCACCGCCTCGAGCGTCGCGCGATCCCCGAGTCCCAGGACCGCGTCACTCGGCAACACGTCGAGGTCGACCGCCGTCGAGCGGCCCGCTTCGTGCGCGAGGCGCAGCGCCTCGAGCGTTGCGTCGAGCGGAAGCTGCGAGACCTCGGTCGTGAGGCGACGGCCGCGAGCAATGAACGCCCCGTGGTCACGTCGCACGTGCTCGGCGCGGGTCTCCGCCGTCGCCCCCGCCGCCATGTAGATCGCGCGCTCGCCCTCGGCGTCCACGAAAATCTCGGCCAGGGCGCTCGCGCTGCCCGTGAGGTCGAGGTGGGTTTCGATGCCCGCCGCGGCCATCGCCGCCCGAAGCGTACGACCCGCCTCGTCGTCGGCCTGTCGGCCGCACAGGCCACTTCGGACACCAAAGAGCGCCGCCCAGCCGAGCTGGTTGAGCAGCACGCCGCCGATACAGGTCTGCACGGGGCCGCCGCCCGCGACCGAATCGAGCAGCCCCTTTTCGTTTGCCGCAAGCACCCGACGCGTTCGGTGCATCCGGTCGAGCACCATACTCCCGATGCCGACCAGATCCAGCTCCGCCTCGCCCGCCATCACGAGGGGGTCCTCGATTCGAAGCGCGTCCGCCATTCCACCGGCACCTCGGCTTCGATCAATGCCTTGACCCGATCGAAATTCGCGTCGAAGCGCTCGGCCTCCATCTCCGATAGCGCGGGCGTGCCCGGAGCGACCGCGGCGCTCGAAATCACCCCCTCCCGCTGCAGCCCGCGCTTCAGACAGGCCAGCGTCCGCTTGCCCGAGGCCGCGACCGTCGCGTCGCGAAACGCATCCACGACCCGATGCGCCGTATCCATCCGCTCCTCGTCACCTGCGCGACAGACCTGCCAGGCCCATGCCCATTCGCGCGGCAGCGCGTTGGCGGGTCCGGAAACAACCCCCAGCGGCATCCCCCCGGCCCGGCGCCAACGATCCCAATGCTCTCGCACTACCCCGGTCCATCCGCGATAGGGGCGATAGAGATCGAAGATCAGCTTGGCGTTCCCGATGTAGATCCCGAACTCGCCGCGATCCTTGAATCCCTTGGCCGCCCGGGTGTAATTGCCGAGGACCTTGTTGGACGCAGAGACCTTGATGCCCCGCACAAAATCGAGCCGGCTCATGGCCTTGACCTGCTTCGTCCGGATATGCGGCACACGGGGGTCGATGGCGATATCGGCGTTGTCGTAGAGAAAGAGCGGAATCCGGCGCGACGCGGCGTCGAGCAGATCTGCCACGTCACGCAGCACGAAGCGGACCGGGTCGTCGACGCCCTCGATCGAGAGCGGTGCGATGACCGCCGCGTCGACGCCACAGGCAATGGCAAACTCGAGGTTGTCGAGGGTCTCATCGGCGCTGGGCGCGGTCACGCCGGCCCAACTCTCCACGCCGCTCGACCCTTCGGGCGCGAGCGAAAGGTTCAGCTTCGAGACCTCTTCCGCGCAAACCCGGATCACCGCCTGGCGGGTCTCGTTATCCACTCGGTCCCACTCCCCCGTCGTCCCGGCGGAAAACAGGATATCCGCGCCCGCGCCGTCCTGAACCACGTGGCGCACGAGCGAGCGCTGGTCCTCTTCGAGGAGCCCGCCCTCGTCGTCGAGCACCGTGAGCACCGGCACGGAAAGCCCGGGTTTCGGTCGTGACTCCTCGACGCTCCGAATCGCTCTACCCTCCGTGAGAATTGATTGCGGCGCCAAGCATAGCGGGCCGCAGCATGCAGCCCTTGCAACGCCAGCCGTCGGCTTCAGCGCGCCTCGTTCACAGCGGGCCTCGAATCGCTCGAGATCGCCGGAGCCGAATCGAGGGTCGGAACCGATTCCGGAGCTCCCGCCGGCTCCGCCGGAAGCACGGGCCCCAGCAACCACTCGAGGCTGAAGGCTTGGGGCGGGGCGTTCACGGCGACGGCACGGTCGACCTCGAAGCGGATCGTCGCCGCGGCGCCCGGTTCGTGGATCTCGAACCAGGCCGGCACCCGCAGCTTCTCAAAGGAGACGATCGGCCCGAAGATCGTGAATACGCCGTCACCGCGATCGATCCGGCGCACCTGCAAATTTTCGGTGTCGACCCAGAACCGAGCCAGCAGCTCGTCGTCGCCAATCACTTCGAAGGAGGGCGCCAACTCCGTCTCAACGGACTCCATCGCTGGGTCCGGGGGCCCCGCTTCAAACGCTTCCAACCCGCCGACAGCCAATTGGTCTTCGAGCGGATCTCCCAGAATATCCTCGATCGCGCGCTCCGTCGGCGGCAGGGGGGCAGCCAGCCGGGGGTCTCCGATCACGAAACAGTCGTCTTCGCCGCAGGGAGCGAGCCCGATCGACTCGCTGCGCACCTCGAAGGACTCGAGCGCCGTGCGCATCGTCGTTTGACTCGAGGGTTGCATGAAGAAGAGAGGCGGCAGCATCGGCTGGGGATCGTCCAGACGAACCCCGTCCTTGGCCCCGGTGAGCTCGGCACCCGAGAGCAGATACCGGTCGATCCGACCGTTGAAGCCGCGCAACTCGAGGCGAGCCAAACCGCTCGGGTGGCTGATCAGCTCACCGCGCGCGATCGGAGGGCGATCTCCGACACGCAAGGTCAGCTCGAGCTGGAGGGCCTCGCTGCGCCCAGAGCTCCGGTTCACCCGCGCGATCGCGCGGAGCGTCCGGTCCGCCTCGGGAATGAAGGCCCCCGCCTCAAAACTCCCGACCACGATCAGGACGAGACCCAAAGCGAGCCAACAGCAATGGCGCGACGGGGCCTCGCCTCTCACCCGGCCTGTCCTGCCAAGCGTGAGGCCCCCGCATAGCGCGCGCGCGGGCCGAGCTCCGATTCGATCCTCAGCAATTGGTTGTATTTGCAGATCCGGTCCGTGCGGCACAACGATCCCGTCTTGATCTGGCCCGTGCCGGCACCGACCGCGAGGTCCGCGATCGTCGTGTCCTCAGTCTCCCCCGAGCGATGCGAGGAGACCGAGCCGAAACCGGCGGCGTCCGCCATCCGGATCGCCTCGAGCGTCTCCGTGAGCGTTCCGATCTGGTTCACCTTGATCAGAATCGCGTTGGCGCTCTGCTCTTCGATGCCCCTGGCGAGGATCCGCGGGTTCGTCACGAAGAGGTCGTCGCCGACGAGCTGGCAGCGCTTTCCGAGCTTCTGCGTCAGTCTGGACCAGCCCGCCCAATCGTCCTCGGCCAGACCATCCTCGATCGAGACGATCGGGTAACGGTCGACCCAGTCGGCCCAGAAGTCGACCATCGCCGCCGAGTCGAGCTTGCGGTCCTCGCTGGCAAGATGATAGACGCCGTCCTCGTAGAACTCGCTCGACGCGGGGTCGAGCGCGATCGAGATGTCCTTACCCGCCTCGTAGCCCGCACGGTCGATGGCGAGCAGAATCAACTCGAGGGCTTCCTCGTTGCTCTTCAGGTCGGGCGCGAAGCCCCCTTCATCGCCTACCGCCGTCGAATAGCCCTTCTCGAGCAACACCTTCTTCAAGGTATGAAAGACCTCGGCTCCCCAGCGCAGCGCTTCCGAAAAGCTCGGCGCGCCCAGCGGATAGAGCATGAACTCCTGGACGTCGACGGAGTTGTCGGCATGCTCGCCACCGTTGAGCACGTTCATCATCGGCGCGGGCAGCAGGTCGGCCTCGGGGCCGCCGATGAAGCGGTAGAGCGGGATGCGCGCGGCGTTCGCCGCGGCGTGGGCGGCCGCGAGCGAGACGCCGAGAATCGCGTTGGCGCCACAACGCGACTTCGTGTCGGTCCCGTCCACGTCGATCAAGGCCTGGTCCAGCGCCGCCTGCTCCGGGAGCCCACCGAGCTCGAGGCCCGAGACCGATTGGGCGAGTTCCCCGTTCACGAAGTCGACCGCCTTGCGCACACCCTTGCCGAGGAAGCGATCCGCGTCGCCATCGCGCAGCTCGAGCGCCTCTCGGACGCCGGTCGAAGCGCCCGAGGGCACCGCAGCGCGGCCGATCTGGCCGTCTGAGGTCGTCACTTCGACCTCGACCGTCGGGTTGCCTCGTGAGTCGAGGATCTCTCGTCCCTGGATTCCATCCAGGCGAACCTGCGCCATGACCGTCTTGCTCCTCTTGCCCCTCGCGCTCGAAAAAACGGGACCGGGGCGCCCGCCCATCGGGTCACCTACTTCGATGCGCTCGTCAACGAGCCCGCGCCCGAGCGGGCGCATGGTAGCAGCCCAAGGAGCACGCCCCCCTCGCACACGGACCACGACACGGGCCGAGGCTAAGCGCGGTCGGAGATCGTCGGGACCACGACGACCCGACCATCGGGACCGGGCAAGATCTCGGCGTCCACGCCGAAGCCACGCGAGAGATGCTCGGGGGTCAGCACCGCCTCGGGCGGCCCCTGGCACACGATGCCTCCCTCGCCCAACAGGACGAGGCGGTCACAGGTCCGCGCAGCGAGCGAGAGGTCATGCGATACGACCAATGCCGCGCGACCCGAGCGCGTGAAAGATCGCACTTCGCGCAACACATCCACGCGATGGCGCAGGTCCAGAAACGCCGTCGGCTCGTCCAGCAGCAGCACCGCCGGGTCCTGAACCAGTGCACGCGCAAAGAGCACGAGCTGCCGTTCCCCGCCTGAAAGCGTATCGATCTCGCGATCGGCCAGCCCGGATAGGCCGAGCCGCTCGAGCGCTGCCTCGGCGCGCTCGAGGTCGCTCTGGCTCTCGAGGCCGAGGAGGGGCTGATGCGGGGCTCGACCCATCAGCACGAGTTCGCCGACGCGAAAGGGGAAGGGCACGTGCAGATCCTGGGGAACCAGAGCGAGCCGGCGGGCCAAGGCGCGCCGAGACAGCCGACGGACATCATCGCCGGCGACGGTGACCCGGCCTCGCTCGAGGGGCTGGCCCGCCAGGGCTGCGCGCAGCAGGGTCGTCTTGCCGACCCCATTGCGACCGACGAGCCCCAACACCTCACCCGGCTCGACATGGAAGTCGAGCCCCGCGAGCAGCGTACGCCCACCGAGCGCCACCGCCGCCCCTTCGAATCGCAGCGCGGGGGTCAACCGAGCGCTCCTCGCGCCTGGGCTCGGCGCAGCAGGAAGAGAAAGAGGGGACCCCCGATCAGCGCCGTCACCGCGCCCACCGGCAGCTCCCGACCCGCCAGGATCGTTCGCGCGATCGTGTCCGAGAGCACGAGGAAGCCTGCGCCCGCCAGGGCCGCCGCCGGCACGAGCAGCCGGTGATCACTCCCGATCATGAGCCTCAGCGCATGCGGCACGATCAGCCCAACGAAGCCGATCAGCCCCGACACGGCGACCGCCGCCCCCACCATCAAGGACGTCGCGAGCAGCAGCCAACGCCGGTGCGCCTCCACCGGCACCCCCAGCTGCGCGGCGGTCTCGTCACCCAACGCCAGCAGATTCAAGCTCCGGGACAGCCAGCACGCGGTCACCAGCCCGAGCCCCACGCTGAGGGCGACGATCCCCACCGCGTCGATCTCGACCGCGGAGAGATGACCAATCAACCAGAGGAAGACCCGCGAGCCCTCGAAGAACCCGGCAACAGAGGCCAGAAACACGATCCCCGCAGAAGCGAAGGCGTTGAAGACGACGCCGGTCAACAACAGGGCCGTCGGCGAGCGCCCGTCGCGGCCCCCCGAGACCAGGTAGAGGAGCGCCGTCGCCAGGAGGCCCCCCGCAAAGGCGGCCAGCGGGACCGACCGGGTCGGCAGCGAGAAGACGCTCCCGAGCGCGAGTACGGAGATCCCGGCCAAGGCGGCGCCCCCGGAAACCCCCAGGACATAGGGGTCGGCCAGGGGATTGCGGAGCAACGCCTGAAAGACGACCCCCGCGACCGCGAGGCTCGCACCGACGAGCAGTCCCAGCACGACTCGCGGCAGTCGCACCCGCAGCACGATATCGCGCAGCGCGGGCTCGAAATCCGACTCGCTGGCCCCGAGCAGGATCCCCCTGAGTTCCGAGAACCCGACCTCGGAGGGGCCCGTCGCCAGCGCGACGAGCACGACTGCTCCGAGCAGCAGCGCGAAACCACCGAGGACCCCCGCCAAACGCGCCATCGACAGGGCGGTCATGGCGTGACTTCCCGGGCCGCCGGAGAGAAGAGGAAATCCCGCGGCCTCGGGTCGGTATCGAGTCGCGCGTCCGAGACGGAGCCGATTTCGCTGAGCGCCGCGTCGATCTCGCTGCGGATCTCGGGGCCGTGGACCACGACCGCGAGCTCGCGCAGCGCGTCGTCCAGCGCTGGGCCGGGCAAGCTCACCCGGCTCGCCTCGACGCGGACGACTCGATTCGCCGCCACCGCAGGCAGGCTCGGCCATCGGGACCAGAACGCCGACGCCTCATCGGCGCCGGGTGTCATGTCGAGCAAAAGCTCTGGACGCGCCGCGATCAACCATTCAATCGATCCACGCGGATAGCCGGGGGGCAGGGCGCGCACGAGGTTGGTCGCTCCCACGGCCTCGAGCATCTCGTCCAGGAAGGTCTCCCCCCCAACCAGATAGAGTGGAGACCGATCGACGATCGCGATCGTGGCCGGCCGGTCGCGCGCGGCCGTCGCACGCGCGACCGCACGTCGGGTCGTCCGAATCGCTTCGATGCGACGGGCCGCTTCGAGTTCGCGACCCAACACACGGCCCAACCGGTCGATGTTCTCGAGCACCTCGTCCAGGCGCTCGTTCGGATAGACCTCGACCCGGAGACCGAGCGCAGCCAGACGGTCCGCATGGCGTTGCTGGTCGACACCCGCGACGAGCAGAACGCGATCGGGCCGCAGCGCGACCACGGACTCGAGGTGGGGATCGAAGAGACCCCCGACGCGCGGCAGCGCCGCGACTTCGGGCCAGAGACGCGCCGAGTAGTCATCGACGCCGACCAGGGCGTCGGCGGCCCCGAGGCGAAGCACGATCGCGGTCAATGAGGGGTTCAACGAGATCAAGCGGGGTAGGGCGCCCCCCTCGGTCGGCACGACACTCTCGGCCGCAAGCGTGTACGGCGCCAGCGCCAGCGCCAGCGCCGACACCAGACACCGCACCCACGCCCATCGATTTCGGTCCCTGCGTCGCATGTCGATGCCCCGCGCTGGCCGTATTGCCCCGGCCTCGGATCGCGTCGGCCGAGCGACCGTCGCAGGGCACGCGCCCCGAAGCCGGCCCAGCATAGTCGCCCCGTCAGGCCGCGTCCGGCGTGACCCCGACGCGACGAGAGAAAAGAGAACGCGTTCTCTTATCCAGCCGACCGGGGGGAAAGAGAACGGGTTGTGATTCCCGATGCTCGCCGGGCGCACCCCGCGCGCGGCTCGGAACCCGTGCGCCGCGTTCCGATCCGACCGTGCTCTCAGCGGTCCCGAGCGACCGCAAATTGAGCGGCCCGGATCAGCGCCTGCTTGGCGGGACCCTCGGTAAAGGGTGCGATCGCGTCGAGCGCCTTCGCCACGTGCTCCTCGGCACGCCGTTGGGTGTCGGTCAGGCCGTGGTGGCTCGCGATCAGCTTCGAGATGGTCTCGAACTCGTGCTCGATCTCTTCAAAAGGCGCCGACCCACCGTGCGCTTCCGCGAGTCGGGCAGCGCTCTTCAGAACGCCGGCGACATGCTCCCGCTCCGAAACGCGGCAGCGCTTGAGCGTTAGGATGAGCGGCAGCGTGATCTTGCCTTCGCGCAGATCGGCAAAGGGTTGCTTGCCCAGCTCAGCCAGCTCGGCTTCGTAATCCAGGCAGTCGTCCTTCAGCTGGAAAGCCAGTCCGAGCTGACGACCGAATTCGCAGATGCGGTTGCGTTCGCCGCGGGTCACCCCGCCGAGCAAGGATCCGATCTCACAACAGTGGGCAAGCAACGTCGCGCTCTTGCGCTCGATCACGTCGTAGTAGTGGGACTCGGTGACGTCGACGTCGAAGCTGCGCTCGAGCTGCAGTAGCTCGCCCTCGGCGAGCAATCGGATCGTGTTGGCGTAGCCTTCGACGATCTCGAGGTTGCCGTCCTCCACGACGATCGAGGAGGCGCGCGCGTAGAAGAAGTCGCCTGCGAGGACGGCGCGCCGGTTGCCCCAGATCACGTTCGCCGCGGGATGCCCTCGCCGGACCTCCGCGAGATCGACGATGTCATCATGGATCAGCGTGGCGGTATGCAGCAGTTCAAGCGCGGCCGCCAGCGCGATCCGTCGCGGGCCCGTGTAGCCACACAGTTCCGAGGCGAGCAGCACGAGCGCAGGACGCAGCCGCTTTCCGCCCGAGGAGACGATGTGGTGGCCCGCCTCCCGGATCACGTTCGCGTGGGAGTCGACGGCCTCTGCGAGCGCGCGCTCGACGAGTTGCATCGCCGGCGCGATGCGCGCGAACACCTCGGTGACCTCGTAGTCGCCACTCGGGTTCGGGGACTGGCTTGCCGGGGGGGCTTTCATAGCGGCGAATCTAGCGGCGCGATTCGGAGGTGTCAAAGATTGGAAAAGTAAAAGCTCTTTATAAACAGTAGGTTACCTATATCCTTTCATTTCCGATCAGCATCTCGACGACGGCGATCCCACCCCCTCCCCTACGACGCCGCACTCCTCCAGCCAATCCACTGCCTCCCCAATCTGTCGAATGGGAACAAGTTCGCAAACTGGACCGGGCGAGGCGGCCGGGTCCTCGGCGGACTCTTTGCGGTCCGCGTACTCGCGGCACGAGACTTCCGGTACCAACAGACGCCGAAAGCCGAGCCGCGCGGCCTCCGCGAGCCGGATGTCCAGCCGCGACACCCGTCGCAACTCGCCGCCGAGGCCGATCTCGCCGATCGCCGCGGTGTCGGGGGGCATCGCCCGATCGAGTCGGCTCGACGCGATCGCCAGGGCGATGCCGAGATCGGCCGCGGGCTCCGCAACCCGGACGCCGCCCGCCGCCTTGGCATAAACGTCCTGCGAGAGGAGGTCGATCCGACTTCGCCGATCGAGCACCGCGAGCAGTAGCGCGACCCGTGCATCCTCGAGCCCGAGGGTCGTACGCCGAGGCGTACCGTAGGGCGCGGGCGCAACGAGTGCCTGGAGCTCGACGAGCATCGGCCGCGAACCCTCGAGGAGCGGCACGACGCAGCTTCCCGGAGAGCGGGTACTGCGCTCTTCCAAAAAGAGTTCGCTCGGGTTCGAGACCGCCTCGAGCCCGTGACTCGCCATGCTGAACACGCCGATCTCCTGGGTCGAACCGAAGCGATTCTTGGCGGATCGGAGCAAGCGGAAGGCATGCGCCCGATCGCCCTCGAAGGTGAGTACGACGTCGACCAGGTGCTCGAGCACCCGCGGTCCCGCCAGGCTGCCTTCCTTGGTGACATGACCGATCAGGAGCAGCACCGAGCCCGCCTTTTTCGCCGCCGCGGAGAGCTGGGCGGCGGATTCCCGAACCTGTGCGACAGAGCCGGCGGCCGACTCGATCGACTCGGTCTGGATCGTCTGGATCGAATCGACGACGACCAGGGAAGGCGTCAGCTCCTTCCACGGGCCGGCCAGCGACTCGACTCGCGTAGAGGTGAGCACCTGCATCGAGCCCCCCACGCCGGGCAGCCGTTCCGCGCGCAGCCGGATCTGCTCGGCACTCTCCTCCCCGCTGACGTAAAGCACGGATTGGCCCGACGCGGCGAGCCCTCCCGCGATCTGGAGCGCGAGCGTCGACTTCCCGATTCCGGGATCGCCGCCGAGCAGGACCACGGAGCCGGGCACGAAGCCCCCCCCGAGCACCCGGTCGAGCTCGCCCTCGCCGCTCGGAATCCGTGGATTCGCGTCCGCATCGATCTCTGACAGCCGGCGGGGTTTTTCGTCCGCCGCCGCCGGGACCCGCGCCGCGAGGCCCTCGGCTCCACGTCCTGGGCTGGCTTTGGTCGAGGGCGGCGCGTAGGTCTCCTCGACGAGGCTGTCCCACTGGCCGCAGTCCGGACAGCGGCCATGCCAGCGCGGGTGTTGTGCCCCACAGGACTGGCAGGAATGGACGGTACGGCGCTTGGCCATGGATTCTCCCTCGCGTGTGCGCGGTCCGCACGAAAACAAGGTGAATGTAGGGTCTCTCGGGGCATTTCGGCAGGTCCTCAGGCTGTCAACCTGACTTTTTGGCCGGGTTGACGGAGGGTCTCGGCCAAGGGTAGGCTGCCGCGCCGAACGCTGGAGGTCTCACCCGTGTCCCAAATCCCCCCGTCCGCCACCCACGCCGAACGCTACTCGGCGCTGACTCGAAACGCTCTGTCGGACGAGGCCCCGA
>Ga0315326_10002197_pt1 | contig 10441 bp, 10 predicted proteins | sample M180m32315metaG_FD_203457 | JGI IMG/M metagenome (GOLD analysis project Ga0315326, IMG submission 203457) | Ammonia-oxidizing marine archaeal communities from Monterey Bay, California, United States - M1 80m 32315 | ecosystem: Environmental > Aquatic > Marine > Coastal | place: USA: California... | reverse complement strand
TGGACAGATATCCAAACAGTTTCGGCAACCGCCGCAATGGTCGGTTTCGGCATTGTCGGGAGTCAGGTCGAGCGTGGTGAACACCTCGCCCAGAAACACCCAGGAGCCGAACGCCCGCGATACCAGGTTGGTATGCTTGCCCTGCCATCCCAGCCCGGCGCGCTGGGCGGCAGGCTTCTCCATTACAGGCGCGGTATCGACAAACAGCTTCACCTCGCAGCTCCAGTCTTCGGCAATCGCGCGGGCAAGCTTGCGCAGGCGTTTTTTGAGCACATCGTGATAATCCCGCCCCCGCGCATAGGCCGATATCGTTGCCCGGTCGGGATGGGCATGTAACAACAACGGATCTTCTTCCGGCCCGTAATTCATGGCCACCGACACGATACTCTTTACGTCGGGCCACAGGCCCTGCGGGGTCTGCCGCCGTTCGCGGGTGGTTTCCATCCAGCCCATATCGCCGTGATAGCCGTCGGCGAGATAATCTCCAAGCTGGCGCCCCGTCTCACCGGAATCCGGCCCGGCAAATCCCACCGCATCAAATCCCAACGACAATGCCAGATCGCGAATAACGGATTTGGGATCGTCGGAAGTCTTGGCGGATTTTCTCATTTCACACCGGCTCTATGTCGCCCTGCGCCTGTTCGGCCCGGAAGGATGCTGCAAATTCATCCAGGCGCGCGTTCTCAATCGCTGTGCGTATGTCGCGCATGAGTTCCTGATAGTAATGCAGATTGTGCATCGTCAGCAGGATCGCGCCGAGCATCTCCTTGGCCTTGAACAGATGGTGCAGATACGCCCGGCTGACACCACCGACGATCGGATAATCGCTATCGGGGTCGAGCGGGCGCGGATCCTCGGCGTGCCGCGCATTGCGGATATTCACGGTACCCCGCCGGGTAAAGGCCTGTCCGGTCCGCCCCGACCGTGTCGGCAAGACACAATCGAACATATCGATCCCGCGCTGGACGGCGCCGACAATATCTTCCGGCGTGCCGACGCCCATCAGGTAACGCGGCGCCCCTGCAGGCAAAGCGGAGGTGGTAATGTCGAGCACTTCAAACATCGCTGTCTGTCCTTCACCGACGGCGAGGCCGCCGACGGCATAGCCGTCGAAGCCGATATCGACGAGAGCCGCCGCGGATTCAAGTCGCTGGTCAGGATACACACTGCCCTGAACGATGCCGAACAGCCCGTATCCATCGCGCTCCTCAAAAGCCTCACGACACCGCGCAGCCCAGCGCATCGACAGTTGCATCGATTCCGCCGCCGCCGCTCCATCCACACCACTCGCCGTACATTCGTCGAGCACCATGGTGATGGTCGAATCCAGCAGGTTCTGAATCTCGATCGACCGCTCGGGTGTAAGCATGAACTTCGCGCCATCGATATGAGAGCGGAATTCAACGCCCTTATCGTCAAGCTTTCGCAGATCGGTCAATGACATCACCTGGAAGCCGCCGGAATCCGTCAGGATCGGTCGTTCCCAGTCCATGAAGGTATGCAATCCCCCCATCCGGCCGACCGTCTCAGCGCCCGGGCGGAGCATCAGGTGATACGTGTTGGCGAGGAGAATTTCCGCGCCAGTCCGGGCGACCCCTTCGGACGTCATGCCTTTTACCGTCGCCGCCGTACCGACCGGCATGAAAACCGGCGTTTCGATCGTGCCGTGCGCGGTTGTCAGCCGGCCACGCCGGGCATTTCCATCGGTCCCGAGGACCTCGAAGCCAAACGCCGTCATCGTCCTGCTTTCCCGGCATCTGCAAGGTGCAGGAAGCTGGAATCCCCATAGGAATAAAACCGGTACCCTGTCCGGATCGCATGGTCATAGGCCGCCTTCATCCGATCCAGTCCGGCGAAGGCGGACACAAGCATAAACAGCGTCGAGCGCGGCAGATGAAAATTGGTCATCAACGCATCCACGGCGCGAAAGCGGTAACCGGGAGTAATGAAAATATCCGTCTCACCCGCGAACGGCATTATTTGGCCGTCAGCGGCTGTCGCAGATTCCAGCAACCGCAGTGGCGTCGTCCCGACGGAGACCACACGGCCGCCGCCAGCCCGTGCGGCGTTTATCCGGTCAGCCGTCGCGGCGTCGATTTCGCCCCACTCGCTGTGCATCCGGTGATCGGCCACCCAGTCGACCTTGACCGGCAAAAAAGTCCCGGCGCCAACATGTAGCGTCACCGTCGCAAACTCGGCGCCTGCCGCCCGCACGTTCTTCATTAGCAAATCCGTAAAATGCAGTCCGGCGGTGGGTGCTGCCACAGCGCCCTGCCGCCGGGCATAAACGGTCTGATAATCCTGCTCGTCCGCAGATGTCGCCCCGCCGGGTCTCGCAATATAAGGCGGCAAGGGCATTTCACCGTGCCGTTCAAGGGCGGCGAACAGATCGTCCGCATCGGGGAAAGAAAGCGTAACCTCGCCACCATCACCCTTGGCCTCGACACGGGCCGAGAAACCGTCGGCGAAATCGATCACGTCGCCTGCAGCCAGTTTCCGTGCGGGCCGTGCGAAAGCACGCCAGGTACCATCCGGTTTGGCCTTGTGAAGCGTGACTTCGATCTTTGCGCCGCGGCGGGTACCGCGAAGGCGGGCGGGGATAACGCGGGTATCGTTGATCACCACGATATCGCCCGGCACCAGCAGGTCCGGCAGATCAGCGACGGTCCGGTCGGTGAATTGCACTCCAACTTCCAGCAATCGTGCGGTTTCCCGGGGTCGGGCGGGCTCGGTTGCAATGTTTTCCGGAGGCAGATCGAAGTCGAAATCGCCGGTCCGAAGATCGGCGGCAACACGGGGACCGGTGTCTGTGGCCTGCGCGTCGCCGACAGTCAAGACGACTCCCATTGTTTCAAGACCTCTGCCTCGACAGTGGCGAAATATTCGTCCTGCTCCAGCACCGGCTGCGGCGCGCTATCTTCGTCACGGGTGCGGTTGAGCCCCCACTGATAGACATGGTCGCGCAGATCATCGTCGAGCAGAATAAATTTCAGCAGGTGATTTTGTACATCTAATGGCGGATCGGCCTCCTCGGTCGTCATATAAATAACCGCGCGCAGATAGGTAACCGTATCGAGGATAAGCTGGGCCTCTTCCTTGCTCCAAAGCTTTGACGGTTCGAAATCGTTGTTTTTGAGCCATTGAATTTGTTCGCGGGTGACGGTACCGGGTGTGCCCAGACGCGGCATGCTGCCGGGATCTTCGGGCGGGCCTCCCCGCTCGGCATCCTCGGCCTGGCGGCGCTTTTGCGCCTTGAGAGTTCTCATCCGGCGCATAAACAGATAGATGGTGAGGCCCACCACCGCAGCAAAAATCAGACTTTCCATGACTTACGTATACGTCCCTAAGGTTCCGACGTTTCAGGATGACTTGATACGCGTTGATCGAACACGGCGAAACCCCTGTTAGAGAATGGAAAACAGATCGCGTATATCGCGTATTACGCTAAAGTGACGCAGCGCATATTCAATCAGAATTCCGGTAGGCGAATGATGAAACGGATTTTATTGATAGCGGCGCTGGCCGCGTTTTCGACACATGCTGCCGCGGACGGTGTGCTTTCGGGCTATGCCTGCGGACAGATGCCGGCGACATTCAAAGTCGATATTGAGGTCGGCGACGATTCCGAGCAGATGCTCAAAATCCAGAAATTGATCACGCGTGTGCTTCAACAAAAGCAGGCCAAGGTCTCCGGTTCGGCCAATCTGGTCCTCGCCATCGACGTCCTGACCCGGCGCGAGGGCACGATAAGACAGAAACCGAACCTTGGGTCCGTCTCGGACGGATCCAGAGAACAAATCCGGGCCTGGATGAACGTGTGGTCAAACAAGAGCGAAAGCCTTATTGGCGGGCGAAAGGCGGGCGTTGTCGAAGGCACGGCGGACGATGTCCGTGTGGAAATCACGATAAACGACAAATCGAACGGCAAGTGCATCTGGCGGGGAGATTCCGTTCACAGCGGCGCCGGAGAAGACCAGTGGATTTTTGCGGAAAAATCCGCTCTTCGGCTGATCGACGAGATCGGGCGGGATTTTCGCGACCGCCCTTTTGAGATCTACTAAGCCGCGTCAGGCGGCTTCTGTCGGCGCAAGCGCGAACGCTTCGGCCAACAGTTCATAGGACCGCAACCGGGCATCGAAACTGTCCGAGATCGTGACAATCACAAACTCGCCCACCTTGTAGGCCTCGCCAAGTCCCAGAATTTGCGCCCGCACCTGGTCCGGGTCGCCGGCAATCGTTCGGGGCCTGTTATGTTTTACAATCATGCGTTCGCGGTCGGTATAGGGATAGTTCTTAGCCTCTTCCACTGTCGGCACCGGCCCGGTCTCGCCAGTGTGCAGCCGCAGCATCCAGAGATCGCGGCTCCAGCGCAAATTCAGCGCTTCTTCCTCGGTATCCGCGCAGATAACGAAAATGCCGATCGATCCGGCGGGCGCCGCCAGACCGCCTGACGGATCGAAATTCTGCCGGTATGCTTCCATCACCAGCGGCCCGCCCTGCGGATTTATGAAATGGGCGAAGGAAAACGCCATCCCGAAATACGCGGCATAAGCCGCTGACTGATCGCTCGATCCGAGCAGCCACATTTCCGGATTGGTCTCACCGGCCGGCATAGCCGTGACCTTTTCGTAAGGATGCCCTTTCGGAATTTGCCCGCTGATCCAGGCCTGGACATCGCGAATCTGGGCGGGAAAATGTTCGATACCGAGCGCCCCCGGTCCGTGAGCCAGGGCATTCGCCGTCAAACCATCGGAACCCGGTGCGCGCCCGATCCCGAGGTCGATCCGGCCGGGGTACAGCGTTTCCAGCATCCGAAAAGTTTCAGCGACCTTCAGCGACGAATAATGGCTCAGCATCACGCCGCCGGATCCGACACGCAGGTTCCGGGTCCGGGCGGCAACCTGGCCGATCATGATCTCCGGCGCCGACCCGGCAAGTCCGCCGGTTGAATGATGTTCGGCAAGCCAGTAGCGGTGATATCCGGCGCTATCGCAGTACTCGGCGAGGGCCAGGGTTTCACGGAGCGCATCGGCTGGTGTGCACCCGGCACGGATCGGTGATTGGTCGAGAACGCTTAAAATAGCCATGGCCCCAGAGTTACCAAATTACCGAGCGGAGGCGCTAGGGTGTATTCGTGGAAATATTGTCGGGACACGGCGGAATCCGGCTACTTCAACCGCGGATACACCTGAATACCTAGGGATTCTGGACCATGACGGCTAAGATGAATTCATGAACGATACCGACGAAACGGCACATTCAAAAGAGCCCGATCAGGGTCCCGAAGACGGCACAGGCTGGGCCGATATGTTTCGCGGTACCCGCGGCGTCTATACGGTCCTGTTGAATCTAGGGATCGGCGTACACGCCATCGACATCTTCGTCATCACCACCGTGATGCCCACGGTTGTCGCCGAGATCGGTGGGGTCGAATTCTATGCGTGGACCACCATGCTTTACATGGTCGGCACCATTGTCGGCGCCGCCAGTGGGCGATACGTGCGATCGGTACTGGGCCGCCGCAAGGGCTATATCGCGGGCGGCTTGATCTTTCTCGTCGGTGCGGCGGGTTGTGCGGCCGCGCCCAATATGGCGGTGTTGCTGATATTCCGCGTTGTCGAGGGGTTTGGCGGCGGCCTGCTGATGTCGCAGTCGATGACCCTAGTCAACGATCTGTATACCGGACAGCTACGCACCAGAGTGCTCGCGACGATCACAACGACGTGGAGTATAGCTGCCGTCATTGGCCCGTTGATCGGCGGCATATGGGGCAGCATAGGCTTCTGGCGCGGGGCATTTCTCACAACCTGTGTTTTGACGATCCTGTTTATCATCGCGGCATGGAAGGTCATTCCGGAAGGTGCCGGGGGCGACCGGCACAAATTCCCCAAGCGGAGACTGGCCCTGCTGGGGATATCCGTGCTCCTCGTCGGCACATCGGGTCAGTTCGATGACATGATGACCCGTGCCGGATTGATTTTATCCGGAGTCTTCTGCCTGTGGCTCACGCTGAGGCTCGATGTCGGTAATAGCGGAATTTTTCCGAAGCGCGTGCTGTCGCTGTTCACACCAATCGGCACGGCGTATTGGGTCTTTCTTCTACTATCGGCATCCTACACACCGTTAACGATTTTTATGCCGTTGGCGCTGAAACAGCTCTACGGGCTGGATCCGTTGTGGATCGGATATGTGCTGACCGTTTTCTCTCTCGCCTGGACTGTGGGCACCCTCGGGACAGCGGGCTGGAGCGAAAAATGGGCGCGCTTCTCATGCGCCAGCGGGCTCGCGATTACGGCAGCCAGCATCGCGGGTATCGCAGTAACAATCGGGTCGGGGTCGATCTGGATTGTGACAGGGTTTATCGTGACGGCGGGCCTCGGTGTCGGGATGACCAACGCCCATTCGATCGCGTGGGCGCTCTCTGCAGCCGAACCGGATCAGGCACAGATCACAGCCTCGGCGGCCCCGGCCATGCGCTCGATCGGCATTGCATACGGGGCTGCGATGGCAGGCCTCATCGCCAACGCGGCCGGGTTGTCGGAAGGCACAAGCCCGGAGATCGTCCGCGCGGCCCTGCCCTGGGTGTTCGGCATCGGCGCTATTGTTCCACTGGCAGGGAGCCTGTGCATCCTGCGGATGTACGCACTGAAACCTGGGGTAAAAGTATGAGCGCCATACTGAAGCCCGCGCCGGATGCCGTAATGCTCTCCCTCGGCGGCGGCGAAGAGGTGACGGTCAACATCCGACGCAGCCAGCGTGCCCGTCGGATACTGCTCCATGTCGGTGTCTATGACGGCAAGATAGAACTGGTGATCCCGCCCGGCGCTTCGCGCCGCGAGGGACTGAGTTTCGCGCGCACGCAAACCCGCTGGATTGCCGGACAACTCGCCAAAATAGGTGGTGGTGTTCCCTTTGCCGACGGCATGAGCTTCCCCTTTCTCGACGACCGGATTACCATCCGCCGTCACGATATCCGCTCCGCGCTACCGGTGCTCCAGGACAACGACCTTCTGGTCGGCGGGCGCGACGATGCGCTGCCGGCCCGCGTGAAACGCTGGGTACGCGGCCAGGCGCTTGAAGAGATCAAGCCCCGCGCCCATCGCATGGGAAATGAAATCGGCAGACTCCCGGCCCGCATTTCCATGCGCGACACCCGATCGCGCTGGGGCAGTTGCTCGCGCGCCGGCAATCTCAATTTCAGCTGGCGGCTGGTGATGGCGCCCAAATACGTCCTGAATTACGTCGTCGCCCACGAAGTCGCCCATCTGCGCGAACTGAACCACAGCGACCGGTTCTGGGCCGTGGTCGACACCCTTTGCGACGACGTTCCACGCGCGCGGCGCTGGCTGACCAAACATGGCGCGGAACTGCATCGCTACGGCCGCGATTCCGCCTGACAGGCACCGGTCAGGCGCCCGTGCTCAGGCCGTTCAGAACGTTATATTTTTCAGGATATTCGCAAGCACCGGGTAATCGGGGTTCACGATTGCACGCCCGACCTCGAAGTGATGCATGCCGTCGAGCACGAAACAGTCGACCGTGTGACCGGCCGCCGCCCATGCTTCGGCAAATTCACGGCTCTGGCGTTGGAATTCATCAAGTTCACCGGCACCCCATGCCACCGTGAGCGGTATATCGTTTTCCGGAATATGGCGGATGGAACTGTTGCGCGCGGCAGATGTTTCCGTCAGATCGAGATAGGTATTGCGGTGGCTAAGGCGGACGGGTTCAAGCTCGTGCATACCACTGCAGGCCGCGGCGCTCTTGATGATATCCATCGGCAGGCCGTAGTCGCCTTCCCAGTCGGTCACCAGCATCATGCCGCAGATATGCCCCCCCGACGAATGACCGAGGCAGTGAATTTTGTTCCGATCCCAGCCGTATTCGTCCGCGTTATCCCAGGCCCAGGCGATCGCCGCGCGGTTCTGGCGCACGATCTCGTCGAGAGAAACCTTCGGCGCCAGGGCGAAATCCAGCACCAGAACATTGACCCCGCCAGCAACAAGCCCCGGCGCAATATAGGAGCACTGGTCCTTGTCGGAGCGCGCCCACGCGCCGCCATGATGATAGATTACAACCGGCGCGCCCTTGGTGGCGACGGGAAAGATGTCCAGCCGTTCCACCACGGTCGGCCCATAGGAGACGTTCTGAATGCACTCCAGGTCGCTGCGGATCTGCGCGCTGTCCTGGGCATTCATCTCCATAAGTTCGCCCGTATTGGGCACCAGCGTGGACTGGTCGTACTGCCGGTCCAGTTCTTCTTTCGTATAATTGCCCCAGACGATATCGCTCATGATGTCACTCTCCCGAATTTTCCGAACATTGCGAATTTTACGAAGCCGATGCAACCCGCTTCGCGGCCTCGCGCGCGCGTTTTTCCAACCATGCGTTCAGAAACACCCCGGTAAACACCACGGTCCCGCCGATCCATATCCAGACTGCTGGCAATTCACCAAAGAACAACCAACCTGCCAGACCAGCAAAGACAAGTTTGCTAAAATCCGCCGGCAGGACGACGGTTGCGTCGGCTTCGCGAAAGGCTTGCGCAAGCGCAAGCTGCGTCGTACTCCCGAAAATCGCGATCAGCGCCATGATAAATAGCTGATACAGCGTCGGCCATTGCCAATAGAACAATGCCGCGATCAGGCATACCGGCAATTGCAGTAGCGATGCATACAGGGCAATGGTTGCCGGCGAATCTCGCCGTGAAAGCACCTTGATGACCACGAGCGCCATACCCCAGGTCGTTGAAGACAGAATAAGCAGCAACGATCCGGTGCTCACCTCGACCGCCCATGGGCGGAGAATGACCATCGCTCCGCCAAACCCAATAGCGAGCGCCAGATAACGCGCGCGGGTGACTGTTTCGCCGAGCAGCAACACAGCGCCCACGGTCGCGATTAAAGGTGCTGTAAACGTCAACGCTACAACCTTAGCGAGGGGCTCCATCGTCAACGCCAGGAAATATGCGAGCATGGCAATAACGTTGAGTATCGCCCGCAGGCCTTGAAGGGAAAAATTTGCGGTTCGGAACGGATTGCTGCCGGGGCGCACGAACATTGGCACTAGTAGGCACACTCCGATCGTGTGCCGGAAAAACGCGATCACGAAAGGATGGATATCGTCCGCAATCTGTCGGATCGACACGTTCATCGCGACGACGCCGACCGCCGAAATCATCATGAATATCACCCCGCGAAGCGGCGGCGGAATTGCAACGTAAATCGCTGTGATGGGGCCCGGAACGGAGGGCATTTGAAAAATCCTTCAGGAACACAATTTCAATAGCACGAAACAAGGGTTTCGAAACGGTTCGGCGGAAAAGATGTATTAACGTCTGATGCTTACGCTTACCCTGCGGCTGTCTGGATCGGCGCGAATACCACGTTCGAACAAGCCCCAAACAAGCAGGGAGCGACGAGTTTTATTATTCGTTTTAAGACCAAGACATGCGGGGCCGTCTGGTCCTGCTCCTCGCCTGAGCGGTGCCCTCTTCATTGCAACAATCCCCTCCGGATCAGGTTCGCCGCCGCGAGCATCAGAAACACATAGACAAACAAACGGAACCGGTCTTCGGACAGATATCGGCGCAGATGTTGCCCGATCATCATCCCGGCGAAGGCAGGGATCAGACTAACCCCCGAGATCAATGCATTGGCCTGACTGATCGCCCCTTTTTCTATGAGCGCGACAACCAGCATAAATGCACTGATCAGGAAGGTCAGCGCGATCGCGCGCAGGAAGCTATCTTTGTCCACGTCCCGCGCCTGCAGGTACAGTGCGATTGGAATACCGACAGAACCCGTCGTACCTGTCAGCAGACCGGACAGAATGCCAAGCGGCGGCGCTGCCCAGGGGGCGGCGCGGTCCGATATTCGGACCCGAAAACGGGTGGCATTGATGGCGACGTAAATCACCACAACGACACCAAGCAAAGTGGTCAGAATACGCGGATCGACGAGGAACAAAATCTGGGCGCCGATAAACGTTCCGGCGACCGAACACAGGTTGATCACCCAGTATTTACGCAACATTTCTATCACTCGACCGCCTTCGAACGCCTGATACAGATTGGTCGCGACCACAGGGATCGCGATAAAGGCGATAGCGGTTCTTAGGTCAACAATGGACCCAAGGATCGAGACGGCGGTCAGCGGCAGTCCAAGACCGATGACGCCTTTGACACCACCGGCCACAAACAAAGTGGCACAGACCAGAATAACAAGGGAGAGTTCCAGAATAGGTCTCCGGGAAAGAAGGGATGGTGATGGCGGGATGGACGGAATAAGAGAATAATAATTCCGGCTGTTGAAGATGATGTCTAGATTTCGTTAATCAATTTTTTTTAAGCAATCAGGCGCCGACTACAAGACGACGGATCATAGTTTCCGACGATGCAATCGTCTCCGCCGGGTTGTGTTGTTGCCGTGCGAACTAAATT
>Ga0315326_10002196_pt1 | contig 10442 bp, 12 predicted proteins | sample M180m32315metaG_FD_203457 | JGI IMG/M metagenome (GOLD analysis project Ga0315326, IMG submission 203457) | Ammonia-oxidizing marine archaeal communities from Monterey Bay, California, United States - M1 80m 32315 | ecosystem: Environmental > Aquatic > Marine > Coastal | place: USA: California... | reverse complement strand
TTTTCTAGCCGTAAAGTGTGCTCGCTAACGCAAAACACGTTTTTCTCTGGAGGATCAAGTCACCATGTTCCATGGGATGGTCGAAGCAACGAAGGAAGGAAGGTCTCTAACGGCACCTACTTTTTCCGTATTCAACTCGAATCGGGGCCTGTAAGCTTTGGTAAGGTGGTAGTCTTAGATTGAAAAATTTCTGCCTAACAATTCTAACATCCTTACTATTTTCCAGTACAATTTCTGCAGACGAATTTGCTGGAACATTTCATAGTACGGGTGCCCAATTACAAGCTGTTAGCATGGGAAAAAGTTTTACTGCAACAGCCTCCGGCACTATGGCTCCATACAGGAATCCTGCAGGACTTGTCCGGACTAAGGGAAGCGGTGTTCATGCAATTCTCAATTCCGCTTCCCTCGGCCGGCGTTTGCATAACCTGTCCGCCTTCCTAAACCTGCGAGGAGATGTGGGATTTGGCTTTTCCTGGCTTCATGCCCAAGTCAATGACATACGAGGAAGATCAAGTAGTGGTCAATACACCGGAAAAATAGAAGATGGCGCAGACGCCTTCACAATTTCGTTCGCATTTAAGATCGGAAACGCTCTTAAGGCTGGTTTAAGCATGAAAAGTATTAATCACCGAATTTCTGGCCCGTTTCATTCTAAAGGTGAGGCTAATGGACACGGTTTCGATTTTGGGCTCCAATACGTCTTTAATAAAAAAGGGTCCTTAGGCATGACAGTCCAAAACATTAATTCAGGACTTAACTGGAAGGTCAAACGTGGAGACAAAACCAGGAATACCTATGATTCAATAAAACCACGTATTTCCGTAGGTGCCGTATATTCACCTATAGATGAGCTCCACTTAGGCGGTGATTTCATTATCGAACATAGCAGAGTAGCTACTGTTGGAGCGTCTTGGGAGATAAATCAGCTTCTAAGCATTAGTCTTGGACTCCGTGAAATTGGTGGAACCAACAAACTGGGGTCTCTCTCATATGGATTTAGCCTTCATCCCATGAGAAACAAAAATATTATACTACATTATGCGTACGTAACCGACCCGCTCGGCGCCGGTGAACTAACGATAGTCGGTCTCGAATCAAACTTTTAATTATGTATTACATTCTTACTATTTTTATCCTCGGCTGGCCGATCATCACAGACGCCCAAACAGGTTTCACTGGTCTGCAAATTAGTCGTGGAGCTCGGCCAGCTGCGATGGGTGATATTGGAACTGCAATGATTAGTCCCGAAATAAGTAATCCCGCTGCAATACCCATTGGCAATGGACGAGATTATATTTTTTCGCATACCTCGTGGATTCAAGACATAGAACAGGAAAATATACATCTAATATACAAAAGACCTTCGCAAAGTTGGGGGTTTCATGCCCACACTTGGCGCTCCGACGAATTAGAGTATCGAACGGATGCGAGTAAAGATCCGTTGGGGGCTTTTGGCCTCTACGAACTCACATTAGGAATAAGCCATGTCCGCACGATTCAAAATGAAATTCGAGCTGGAACACGCATTTCATTCTTGCGACAGGGAATTTATGATAGCGATGCTACAGGATGGACCATGGACATCGGCATACTACATTTCTTTCATCCTAAGCGACACTGGGGTATATCCTTACTAAATTTAGGTCAAATAACGCCTCTCGATAGAGTTTCAACACGATTACCTACTCAATTACAAATAGGCCTGTTTAACCAACATGGACCGAAATTTCAAACAATCTTCGAGTTGCACAAAACGAATGAAAGTGATACCTCTTTACATTTGGGGACGGCCTATCGGTTAAATGAGAAAATCACACTCCGTTGCGGTTACCAGAACCTCACAAATAGAATGCTCTCATTAGGTGCCAGCCTTATGATAAACAGTTGGCACCTCGATTATAGTCATCAGCCTTTTCGTGATAATCTCGGACAAGTTCATCGAATAAATTTGCGTATGGGAACTGGACAATAACTCAATCTAACTGGAAAAAAATAGCAAGAATAAATTCTTGTTTCATAATACGGTACCATCCCGAGCCCACTAAGAAAACAAACAGTAGAATCATATCGAAAATAAGTTTTTATTCTTTATACAACCAATTGAAGGATCTGTGGAAACCAAGGTGGAGTGGGTGACTTTCTTTGGCTTTTTTTCTAACTTTTATGGCAAGGAGCATCCCGTAACAGAGCGACCTGCGCACTATCGATCAATGTCGCGGGTGGATTGGCTATTTATGCATAATAATTTTTTTCGAATGTTTCATACTCATACCATTTTTAACATAATGACCCGCCTTGGGGTGGTAAGTGTCCTGTCATTGGGTTGCAGTCTTGGTGATAGCGATTTATCCGAATGTCGCTGTAGTCCAGCGTCTAATACCGTTCTTTTTCCCCACTGTTCCGACGTAAACACGTCGGTTGATCAGGAAACTACCAATCCATTTGCAACACATACACCAGAATGTCCCAGTGGGAAACAATTATTTTTATTACAAAGGACAAGACCAGAGTATGCCCTAATCAATGTCCGTACAATTTTTTCTGCTCAACCAGAAAGTCGCAATCCAGAACAATATTTAGAGCAATTGACCCAAGATTTTGTTTTCATCCCGGATCTTGAAGATATCGCACGCTACCCGAACATATACAAAGAGGATAAGGAACCTATTTGGACGATCGAAAACGAGCGTGACTTCGTTCGAGCGGTCCTTGATCCAGACCGAATAGGAACTATACGCTTTGTCCGTTGGTTTCAACCCGCTCTCGATGAACGTATTCCATCTGAGGACCAAGTCAGCGAAACTTTTATTTTTCCTTATGAACTAGAATTTACCGAAATTTCAAATGCAGATGGTGAGGAAATAAATTCCGTAGTCAGTATTGCTGGATTCATGGAGGTAGATTTCATTACTCCAACTATTGAAAATCCCGTTTGGAATATAAGACAATGGAGAGACTTGAGAGACCGAGCTTCGGCCAAATTTTCTTGGGGGGAACTTCGAGCAGTTTTTTCCCGCTAATCCCTGATGAAGGGCTCTGACTTTAGACACAAGTCGCTTGTTTGCTTATTTTTATGTATCAAAGACAACTGTGTCAATCGTGAGCAAAGGAATAGTCACATGCGTTTTACATCCCTTTCAGCTACTGCGTTAATCGCATTAGCATTTTTATCCTGCTCAAATCCGTTTGCCCCAAAGACTGAGCCTGGTGAAACCGTTGTTAAGGGACCTGCTCCGGATGCAAATACACCCGAAATTCTAATGGACAATCTGCGACGAGCCATGCGAGACCGAGATAAGGATCTCTACGAAAGCGTGCTAGACCCTAGCTTCTGGTTTACGGAAACAGACTGTGCCGGAGACTTAGTGCTTGCTAACGGCTTTGAACAAGAAATAGAATTTCTTGGTGGTAGCCGAGATGGATCGAGAGAAGGTATTTTTGACATATTTAGAGAATTCGAATACGACTTTCAACTTATCCAGGAATATATAGAATTAGGACCCGATTATCCTGAAGCCTTTGAAGGAGATCCCGATGGACATCCAGAGGAGGATTGGCAGGTATTTCGTGGTCGCGTCCAAATGCTCATGCTTGACGAAAATGGCGACGGGTTTCGTGTCGACCAAATAATGACATACAAGCTCCGCCTAGCCGATAATGGCCTTTGGAAAATCGTGCGCTGGATTGACGACCCACTTTCTGGGGACTGTGGCGCCGGAAAACTAATAACAAAAAGACAGAATTGGTCCTACGCAAAACTAACCGCTAATAGATGAATCCAGATTCGAGGCGTAACACCCTAGTTAAATCAGAATCATCCCACAACTGGCATTTGCTGATTTCAATAGGGCTTTTATTGTTCTCCGCATTCACTTTACTAAATTACCACAATCAATATAGAGTTGCCTACGAGCCGAGTATTCCCCCGAAAAATACACCTGAACCAATAGAACCTGCCGCTACCGTCGAACAATTTTCTGACCGGCTTTTTTCCTATATTGACCTAGAAATAATTGAATATGGTTTAACGACTGGGTTAATTCTGAAAAAACAAAATATTATTGACGACGTTACGATCAAAGTTCCCATAGATCTACCAATGACCCAGGTCAATCTCGCTGTAACTTTAGCAGCCCAAAATCTTGGAGGCGAGGTACTTTATGCTGTCGAAGACGAGAATAATAACAATGTAAAAATGCAAATAGGATTCCAAGGAACACACACAACCACCATTACACTTCAAGAATACAGTAAGAAACGGTCAACCGGGACGATTAGCGTAATCATCGATAGCATCAATACAGTGAACCAAATAATTTCTCGAATGTGTAAAATACAACAACCCCTAATACTTACATTAGCATCAGATAATTCGTCTATGCGAAGCGGTCTGGAACATTGTGGTCATTCAATTCAATTGTACTCACCGAGCCTTGACTCACTTAAATCCTTAGCGACTATAATAGATCATGTAGATGATCGGGAAATAATAGAGGAAAAGTTGTGGGATTTAGGGAAACTAGCTGGACAAGCTGGCTCCATAGCTGTTCTCGCTCACCCCCGCGTAAACACCCTTTTGGCTTTAGAAGCAGTGCTTCCGCGCCTTGAACGACGAGGGAATCAATTCACTTCAAATCCCGCGGGAAAATAATGAATAGCGGTTTTTCCTACGAGATCGTAGCTGAAGACAAGTTTACGAATGCCCGTGCAGGAATTTTGCATACCCCCCATGGGTCAATTGATACACCCACTTTTATGCCCGTCGGCACTCAAGCAACAGTAAAAACGTTAGATCAAGAAGATTTACAACAAACTAATTCACAAGTTATTTTAGGAAATGCGTACCATCTTTATTTGCGCCCTGGTCATGAACTAATCGATAGAGCTGGTGGGTTACATAAATTTATGAATTGGCAGCATCCAATTTTGACTGATAGTGGAGGATTTCAAGTCTTCAGTTTAAAGGAACTAAATAGCGTAGAAGAAGAAGGCGTTACGTTCCGATCTCACTTAGATGGATCTACTCACTTATTTTCACCTGAAATCGTTATGGAAATTGAACATGGGATCGGTGCCGATATCATTATGGCCTTTGATGAATGCACCCCTTATCCCTGTGAATACCAATACGCTAAACAGTCCATGGAAATGACGCTTCGCTGGGCAAAGCGCTGTAAACAGCGCCACGAAATACTGAGTGAAAAACGAAAACATCGACCACTTCAAGCATTGTTCGGAATTGTCCAAGGAAGCATCTTCCCCGACCTTCGAATTCATTGTGCAAACGAATTAACTTCTATGGAACTGCCTGGATACGCAATCGGAGGGCTTGCCGTGGGAGAGCCTAGATATAATATGATGGAAATAGTAGCCGAAACGTTACCGCATATGCCAACAGAAAAACCACGTTATTTAATGGGGGTCGGACTACCTCATGATATGGTAGAGTCCGTTGGACTCGGTATAGATATGTTCGACTGTGTAGTTCCCACTAGAAACGCTAGAAACGGTACAGCTTTCACTAAAAGTGGACGCATAAGACTAAAAAATGCCAAATATAGCGAGAACTCTCAGCCCATAGATGAAACTTGTCAGTGTAAAACCTGTCAAAATTATAGCCGGTCCTACCTTCGGCATTTGTTCCAAACCGGCGAATACTTGGGTTTGCATTTAACATCTTTTCATAACATTTTTTTCTACAACCAAATTATGCACGAAGCAAGAGAAGCTATTATTGCTGGCAATTTTAAACTTTGGCAGAACCAGTTTCTATCATCCTATAAAGACCGTTGATTGAGTGACAAGACATAGATTTTATTAATTCACGAAGATTTATTTTTAACGGATTTTAAACCGAATTTATATCTAAGAAGCATAGCAAAACATAAAAAGGTAATATCAATAGTGTTCTGGATACCCATATCATTTGTATTAGAATTCGGTTTCGGCCAACTGTTTAAATGGGCGCAACAACGTGGTTGTTACCTTCCGGCTGCGTTAGTAACAAATTATATAACACTTGCTCTATTGCTTTTCGGTTATTTCAATTTTACAAATCAAGTAGATTTTAACCCGATGGTAATACGCGTTGGATCTATAACCGGATGCGTTTTTATTGTTGCCATGCTGTTGATGACTAAGGCCTTGTCGCTAGTACGTGTCGGGTCAGTCCTTACATCATTTCGGATGGCTATGCTCATACCAATTATAGTTTCCGTAATATTATGGGGCGAAACAGCTATACCTTTACAAATGGTGGGTATAGGTCTGTCCATAATATCATTAATACTAATGACCCGAGGATCCGGTGGGTCAAATAAGATTGGGCGTCTCGGACAATTCTTACTCGTAGTCCTTGTGTTTTTCGGACAGGGAGCAAGTATGACGTGTTTAAGGTGGGTACGCTATGCCGGTCTAGAAGATCAACTTCTACAAGTAATCATGGTAACTGGAGCAGTTGCCGGCACATTGGGAGCCATATATTTGGCTGTACTTGGTATCAAACCTTCAAATAAAGACATACGTACAGGTGCCGCGATCGGAACTTATAACTTGTTTGGGCTAATTGTCCTTCTTACAGCACTCAATCATGTTCCAGCCACTGTCTTTTTCCCTCTCATGGGTTGCGTCGTTGTAACACTAGATAACTTAGCGGCACATTTTTATTGGCGGGAACGACTAGATCGTCAGGCGATGATAGGCGTAGGTTTAGCTTTAGTTGCAATAGCTCTGGTACGCTAACTTTCAAAATTAATAACTTATGATTCGGTTTCGCCTAAAATCATGTCTATTTTTTCAAGCTCTGTTTCAGAAAAAGTTTTATTCTCTAACGCCGCCAAGTTATCTCTTATCTGATCTGGATGACTAGCTCCACAAAGTGCTGTGGTTACTCCGTCTTGCAGTAGAACCCATGCTATCGCCATCTGTGCCAGTGATTGTCCTCTGTCAGCTGCATGTTCATTTAGTTTTTCAATCTTCTTTTTAGTCACGTCATCAAGTAACTTTTTCAGCCAATGACCCGGTATAGAAGCCCGCGAACCATCAGGTATTCCATTTAAGTACTTATCCGTCAGCAATCCCCCATTAAGTACTGAAAACGCCACACAACCAATGCCTCGTTCCTGTAGCATATCGAACAAACCGGTTTTTTCAGCTTGCCTATTCAACAAATTATATTTCGGCTGATGAACCAAACAAGCTGTGCCTAACTCTTCGAGAATAGCTACCGCCTCAGCCGTAATTTCCGCCGGATAATTTGAAATGCCCACATAAAGTGCTTTCCCAGATCTAATAATATGATCTAAGGTCCTCATTGTTTCCTCCAAAGGAGTCTCCGGATCGGGGCGGTGATGGTAAAAAATATCTACGTAATCGACACCAAGCCTTGTCAAACTTTGGTCTAAACTAGCGATCATGTATTTCCGTGATCCAAAGTCACCGTATGGTCCGGGCCACATATCCCATCCAGCCTTTGTTGAAATAACAATTTCATCTCTATATCCTGCCAGATCACCCCTAAGAATCCGACCAAAATTTTCTTCGGCCGAGCCCGGGGGAGGTCCATAATTATTGGCTAAATCGAAATGGGTTATCCCATTATCAAAAGCCGTAAATATAGTTTTCCTGGCATTTTCGAAAACATCAACATGACCGAAATTATACCATAAACCCAAGGAGATTGGAGGTAACTTTAGGCCGCTTCTTCCACACCGTTCATATTCAATGTTTTCGTAACGAGACATTTTTGGACTATATTCCATAATTAATCCTTGCAATCGTGATGGCTAAACCTTTTTATGTGCCGCTGGCTTGAATGGAACATCATCTGGGAAAGTAGCGGGTTCTGGCGGAAACGCGCTACAAATCTTGCCGTTTTTCAAGGCCCACTTACTAATCTCCCTTTTGCGATTTTTGTTAATGGTCGGATTTGTCCAAACACCTGCAATCGCGATCCTACTACTCGAGCTAGGATTAGGGGGGCTATAATGCCAAAGACTACTGTGCCAACATACGACGTCGCCGGGTTCACATTCGATATGAACTATACCTTTTTGGGCGATCATCTCTGGAACGAGATCTCTGGGTAATTCAGCGTGGAGGCTATCATCGTATAATACATGTGGAACAATCGCCGTTTTGTGACTACCTGGTATAAATTGGAGACAACCATTTGACTTCCTAGCCGGATCAAGGGCCATCCACGCATTAAATGGTCCCGTTTCGCCATCACGCCATAGTCCATTATCTTGATGCCAAGGGGTTTCTGATCCTGTCTCAGCAGGTTTAACAAAGACACTATTGAATTTGACAATGATGTCTTCACCTAAAAAATACCGAGCAACAGATAACATGAAATTTCCTGTATGGAAACTGTGCCAAATTAACGGAGAATGTGAGCAAAAATTTCCAAGCTTACGAAAACGATAAGCTTTAGCTTCCGGCGAATTCCCCATCGGATCCATTGGGTCTTTATCTGGAAGACCAGAAGGCTCCGGTTTCAAGATTTCATTCTTGATCACGCCGCGCATATCAAAAGCCGCATCACATGGAACCACTCCACGAAGAATGAAATAGCCCTCGTCATTCCATTGAGTCAGTTGATCATCGTTCGGCTGCCATACATCCATTTCAGTTTCTCCTGTATTAGTCCGTCCTCCCGAATACAAAAAAAAAAGCCGCGGCCTCTAGGGCCGCGACAACTGAGCTTTTCGGGCTTAGTTCATTTAATATTTAAATCAACCAAACTTACTATAGCAACCTAAAATCGAAATAAAATTCGACCGGAAGGTCTAACCACGCTTAGCGTAATACTCAACGATCCTTGCTACATCAACTTCAACAGAAACCGAATCGGGACCGGGTACTCCTATAACCGTTGCAGTCATCTGTGCATAGTTACACTCTAACCAATCAGGACGTGTCAACCGGATACTGGTAATCGCATCTTTAATTTGTATGAGTTCCCGGCTTTTCTCTTTGGGGGAAATCGCGTCCCCCACCGCCACACGGTAAGAAGCAATATCAACAGTCTTTCCATTCACCTGAACATGCCCATGACCAACTAATTGCCGTGCCGCCGGAAGGCTTTTTGCAAAACCAGAGCGAAAAACAACATTATCCAATCGGCGTTCCACTAATTCTATTAGCTTATCACCAGTAGTCGTCTGACTACGGCGAGCTTCCTTTACCAACCTAGAAAGATGCTTCTCTCTCAAGCCATAGTTGAACTGTAACTTTTGCTTTTCCCGTAGCTGAACAGCGTAATCTGATTTCCTAGGGCTCGAAAGTCGCTGGCCATGCTGACCAGGACGCGTGGTTCGATGCTCCATACTCTTTCCAGTGAGCCCAGGCAAATATGTCTCAAGTGCTCGCATTTTTTTTACTTTTGGTCCGGTATAACGCGCCATTACACTAATCTCTCCAAGCCTGTTAGAAAATCGTTGGCATTAATAACTTTTTTGCTGAATAATGCTTCCTTTTGAATACAACACCGCCAAACATTACATATAGGACGGCCCTCAAACATATCATTCCTCACAAATTTGTCAAGTTTTGGTTTCACAAAAAAAACCAGTTACCCCCCCTTTGTAATTCATCCAAGAATTTGCTACATATACTTATTAGTTAAATTCTGTGTAATGTTCAATCAACCTCAAACTAAAGGATGAATGAATAAATCGACTTTGGAAAGACAATCATTATATTAGTGTTCGGTATCTTTCAATTTAATTTTCAAACACCTTATCAAAATAGAGAGGTCTAAACGTGTTCGATCTAATTTCGTCCGCTTACGCAATGGGAGCCCCCCCTGCTGGTGGAGAAGCTAGTCCCATAGCTTCCCTGCTTCCCTTTGCTCTTATGTTCCTTGTCCTTTATTTACTAATTCTCCGTCCCCAAATGAAAAAGCAAAAAAAACAACAGCAAATGATTGATGAATTGGAAAAAGGAGATCAAGTTGTGACCAGCGGTGGTATCCACGGTCACATTCAAAACATTAAGGACGATGTTATCGTAGTTAAAATTGCCGAGAATGTGAAAATTGAACTATCTCGCTCTGCTGTTTCGCGAGTAGTAAATAAAGAAGATGATGGAAAGTGAAAATAGTTTTTATGGGTACGCCGGAGTTTGCCGTCCCGACTTTTGAGCATTTAATGGCTAGCAAACATGATTTAGTCGCCGTAATCACACAGCCGGATCGTCCTAAGGGACGGGGACAAAAACTAACTCAAACACCCATAAAGAAAACAGCTTCGGAATCCGGATTTAATGTACTACAACCAGAATCGATGCGGGATTCGAACTTTTCTCAAACCCTGAAAAGTCTCGAACCCGACCTAATGGTTGTAGTCGCGTTTTCCATACTCCCAAGAAAAATCTTGAGAGTCCCAAGGCTGGGTTCAATCAATCTTCATCCGTCACTTTTACCAGCCTATCGAGGC
>Ga0315326_10002184_pt1 | contig 10454 bp, 9 predicted proteins | sample M180m32315metaG_FD_203457 | JGI IMG/M metagenome (GOLD analysis project Ga0315326, IMG submission 203457) | Ammonia-oxidizing marine archaeal communities from Monterey Bay, California, United States - M1 80m 32315 | ecosystem: Environmental > Aquatic > Marine > Coastal | place: USA: California... | reverse complement strand
AAATGGCTGAGGCCGCAGGTATACCCACAAAAATTGTAAAAATTGAGTAGGATATTCCGACAGGGCCATGAAGCGTCACCTCGCACGAAGATGTATGGAAGAGCGTGTGGCGGCTCAGCGGGTGATGGCAGGGGGTGCCCGCCCACTTGAGGAAATGGTCGCCGTTGAAGAGCCTCTAGAGATTCACATTAACGGGCAACCATGGATTACGACGATGCGTACCCCTGGCCACGATCGCGATTTGACACTCGGCTTACTCCACTCTGAGGGATTGCTTTCAAACCTCAATGACATAGAGCAAATACAAATAGAAGACAATGTAGTTTTGATTGAAGGACAAATATCGATTGATGGCCACACACGCGGGTTTGTTCGTTCCAGCTCTTGCGGCGTATGCGGACGAGCATCACTTGATGCAATATTGGCACGTCAGCCCCCTGTCATATCTCCAGAAGGCTTCACAATTGATTGCAGTGTGATTGACTCCTTATTGCGGCACCTTCGAAGGAAACAGTCTATTTTCGATACGACGGGGGGCGTCCATGCTGTAGCTTTGTTCAACCAAAATTCAACGATCACAGATCTAGCCGAGGATGTTGGTCGCCATAATGCAATGGACAAAATCATTGGCCGATCATTGACCCAAATACCATTTTCAAACTCAGGTTTCTTGTTGAGTGGGCGGGTATCATTTGAGATGGTACAAAAGGCGGTAATGGTGGGTTCCCCATGCATCATTGCTATTGGCGCCCCAACTACACTTGCGATTGATCTTGCACGGCAGCATGGCATTACACTGATTGGTTTTGCCAGAGATTTGAGATTCAATGTATACACTGGTTCATGGCGATTAACGGAGGGGGAATAGATGCGAAGAGATGTTGAAGCACAACCCCCTATTGAATCTGAAAATCTGAAAATTCGCAAACCTAAGCAAGTTGCTGCTGGTATACAGGGTGTTGTTAAATCATTCAAAATTGGATTAGCAGAGGCCGGAATTTCACGCACAATCAAGACAATGAGGGCTGTAAACAGATTCGATGGTTATGATTGCCCAGGATGTGCTTGGCCTGATCCTGACGGTCACCGTTCTGGATTTGAATTCTGTGAAAATGGTGCCAAAGCATTCGCTACAGAAGCGACGAAAAAGCGTCTTACTCCAGCAATTCTATCGGCAAAAACAGTTCAAGAATGGTCGAAATTCTCAGACATGGAATTGGATAAACTTGGAAGAATAACACACCCAATGGTGCTTCGTTCTGGTTCTGATCATTATGAGCCCATTGGTTGGGATACTGCGTTTTCAATGATTTCTAAAGCTGTTGACACAGGTGATAATCCGAATGAAACTGTCCTCTACACATCAGGGAGGGCATCCAATGAAGCCGCATTTCTCTGGGGAACACTGGCACGACAAATTGGCACAAACAACTTACCAGATTGCAGTAACATGTGTCACGAATCTAGTGGCGTAGGCCTTTCCGATTCAATTGGCATTGGCAAGGGAACTGTTCGACTAGAATGCTTTGATTCAGCAGATTTGGTCTTGGTCATCGGTCAAAATCCAGGGACAAACCATCCACGCATGCTATCTGCACTGGCGAGTACAAAACGAAATGGAGGGGCTGTCATCAGTATCAATCCATTGATGGAAACTGGATTGAATCGTTTTAAACACCCACAAGAGGTGATTCGGTTGCTGGGGAAAGGTACTCCGATTGCGGATGATCATTTTCCCGTTAGGATAGGTGGTGATCAGGCGCTAATGCAGGGGGTCTCAAAAGTGATAATCGAAGAAGGAAATTTGGATTGGGAATTCATCGATCAACAGACAGAGGGGTTCGAAGAATGGAAATCAAATATTTCGATGACTGAGTGGGGCGATATCGTCACACAATCTGGAATCGAACGCTCGCGTATCGAATCACTCGGCCGAGCAGTTTCGAAATCTAAGAAGTTGATTATTTGCTGGGCTATGGGAATAACGCAACACGAAAATGCTGTTGCGACAATTCAGGAAATTTGTAATGTATTACTCGCTGGTGGACATTTCGCAAGACCTGGTGCTGGCGCGTGCCCAGTACGTGGGCATTCCAATGTGCAGGGAGACCGAACGGTTGGGATTAATCATCACCCCGGGGATTCATTCCTTGAAGCGTGCGAACGTGAAACTGGAATCAATATGCCACGTGAATCGGGTTATGATTCTGTGGAGTTCATTCGGGCTGCACGGGAGGGTAAGGTTCGTCTATTCATGGCCCTCGGGGGAAATATTCTTTCTGCGATGTCAGATACCGAAGAGGTGGCAAGAGGGTTAAGAGAAATTGATTTGACCGTTCAAATCTCTACTAAATTGAACAGGAGTCATCTCGTTACTGGGCATCAAGCACTCATTCTGCCGTGCCTTGGAAGAACTGAAATTGATCCGGCTGGTTTCGTTACAGTTGAGAATTCAATGGGTGTTGTCCACTCATCTACTGGGAAACTAAAACCTGCTTCTCCAGAATTGCTTAGTGAACCTGCAATTATTTGTCAAATCGGTACCAATTGCTTTGGCAATCAGCCATTTGATTGGATGTCGTTCACAAATACACATGATCGCACTCGCGATCTAATTGAAGCAGTAATCCCTGGCTTCACAGACTACAACCAACGAGTTCGCAAGAAGGGAGGGTTCTACCTCCCAAATGGACCAAGAGATGGCCCTACATGGAATACACCTTCGGGTAAAGCTGTCATCCATTCTCACAAATTGCCTGAGAGGGAAATCCCCGATGATCGATTCATTTTGATGACTCTACGAAGCCACGACCAGTATAACACAACAATCTATGGCATGGATGATCGATATCGAGGGATTTACAATTCACGTCGTATTGTGATGATGAATTCGAACGACATGGATGAATTAGGACTTAGACCCATGGATGAAATTGATTTGACCAGCCACTTTGAAGGCCGGGAAATTTTAGCAGAAAAATGGAAAGTGGTACCGTACGAAATACCTCGGAAAAATTTAGCAGCATATTTCCCCGAAGCAAACGTACTGGTCCCACTTGACTCCGTCGCGAAGGGCAGTAATACACCAACTTCGAAGTGGATAGAAGTGAGTCTTAAACCTCACAAGGATTGAAAATAGGTGACGGTGAGGGTTGAGTATGTCGGAAGAGGATTGTGGGGCGACTTTTGCACTGCCTTTGGCTGAAAATATGGAAGTTGTACCCGTCACCATTGATGTCACCGATGACGCAATGATGGCAATGGAAGGCGCAATGGCCGATGCCGACGAAGGGGATGTTCTCGTTGTCAGTGTACTCGGCGGTGGTTGTTCAGGATTTATGTATGATTTACAAATTCAGGGTCGCCCTGGTGAAGAGGGATGGCAATACATTACCTGTGACGGCGTCACAATTGCGGTTCATGACAAAGACAGTGTCCAATTGACAGGAATCACACTTGATTTTGTGAATAGTCTGATGGGTGGGGGCTTCAAGGTCATCAACCCCAACGCTCAGAAAGCCTGTAGTTGTGGTAAATCTTTCCGCTAATCAAGCGTCCTAGAACCCCTTTAGGTCGGGTTTAGCTGGCGGTATTGCATCTTCCCCTTCCTGTAGTGTGGAAGGGGTTCTCAGCATATCCTCAAAGTTGAAAGATTCTGTTTTCCCAATGCTTTCTCCATTTGATAGTAAATGCTCCTTCAATGAGCGAAGCGGATTCAATTCCATTCGGTCATGCTCTCTAGTAAACGCATACAAAATTGGATCGTGAGAATCTACAATCTGATTTTGGAATACCATTCGAACCCGCTCGGAACGCAGCCCTGCGAAAAATGAAATTTCAACCATAATGGCCACTGCTGCAGCGCTGTAAAGTACAATGAGTACAATTCCTGCGAACCATATTGGATCAGAGAATATTGAATTACTCGCCCCGATTTGAGTCAAGAATAATTGACGACTCAATAAGAATAGTAAACCTAAACCCACAACAGGTGCGAGGATGTCATCTACAAGACGTTCCATTGGTTGCATTCTTCGTTGACTCGTATCTGCGAAAACAAGTTCACCATGGGATGCCGCTTTGACGATGACAATGATACTGGTAAGAATCAGAAATAACACCACAGTAAATGTAATTCCAACCCATGTGGGCAAAGGCATGTACGATACGATGAGATAGCAAAATAACCCAAGGAATGCCGTTGTTGGAAGGCGATGCATGTGTTCAACCATGGCATCTTCATCGCGGACACCTGTGTCCAGCCGATGAATGCCGATGATGCCCCAGTGCATTACACGCATGACAATGTTGACTACTTTTGCCAGTATACCTCGGTCGATGAGTAACCACTCAGCAGCCAAAATCAGTGGGAATAATAGCACGAAAATGATGGCGCCAATCAAACCGACCAAGGGTGACAGGATCAAAACAGGCAGAAGCATGAAATGGGGTAATTTCAGAGGGTGCAATACATCCATCTCGATCCGCCCTTGGCGTGATGAATCAATGGGTAACCCTCTGGCAAGGTGGTCTAATTCTTGACGGCGAACCGACAGGGGTTCTCCTGCATCGAGAACTTGCCGGACCCACCGACGATACCGGACATGTTCAGGCTCATTTCCTACTCGGTAAGTCCACCAAAATCGCAGAGGCAATGCTAGGATGACTGGGGTTAGCAAAATGCCTACAGCAATTAGCAGGCTTGTGAAGTCCTCTGCCACAATAGGGAGGTCTCATCACTCAGTCTTAACTAAAGCGGATATTCATGACGGATAATTGCGATTATAGAAGACGTAGATACCGGTCCGAAGTTATGTGAATCTTCACTCCCCAATGGATCAGGATTGTCTCCTTCAATGAATATTTCATCAAAGGATATTTGCTTGATTCGTTTAATCAATATCGCTTTTTTCAATGGGTGTTTTACAACGGCGATATCCCCCACAATGGGTTCGACATCACTGTTTGCATTGACAATCTGGCCATCTTTCAGGGTTGGCCACATGCTATCGCCATGGACTCGGACCATGAGTTGAACCAATTTCTCAACTCGCACGAATCCAAGAAATTTCGCCTCTGCCTTTGACATTCCAAAACATGTTGTGGATGTTCTCAATCGCATCCATTAGTTCTTGAGCATGATCTGCAGAGACTTCGACCTTACACGCACTACACAACTTGGCTGCTTGCCAGAATGTATCGTGTAAATTAGGAATCGACTCAAGGTGCTGAGGCTTGAAAAAATCAGTCCAAAGTACCAGTAGTTCATCCTTGCATTTTTGTGCTTCCTCTTCCTTGATTGCAGCATATCGTGACATCGTATTGAGGTAAGCGGCCATGGCGCCACCATTGTTGAGATCGGGGCATTCGAGGGCTAGCATCTTCTTGGTCATCGATTGAACCGCTTCACCAGCAATTCGGGCACTTGCGGGGTCATATACCCCACATGGTCCATCACAGTGTGCTTCGGCGTCAATAATTTGCGTCGTATCATTCGACATGAATTGCCCCACCCGAGTGCCGTCTATGAACATGCGTATGTTGATGGAGTGGATTCACACACAGGATATTGTGGCACGAATTGCAATTACAGATGGTATGGCAGAGGCGGCGGTTTCAAAACTAGTTGGCGCCGGTCATGAAGTCGATTTGAATCCAGATACACTCAGTGGATTCGATGCCGTTGTTATCCGCTCGGCAACAAAAATGACTGCGGAAGCAATTGCTGCAGCACCATCATTACAACTCATCGGCAGGGCAGGGGTAGGTGTTGACAATATTGACCTAGACGCCGCTACGAATGCAGGCATACTGGTGTGCAATACACCAGGTTCGTCCACACAATCTGTGGTTGAGTTGACAATCGGGCATTTGCTTGCATCTACAAGGCACATTCCATCTGCAGACCGGGATTTAAGAAGTGGGAAATGGACCAAAAAGTCACTCAAAGGAACCGAACTTTCAGGTAAACGAATTGGATTCATTGGATATGGAAGAATTGCACAAGGAGTAGGCCGTGTCGCTAGAGCAATCGGAATGGAATTACATGCATATGATCCGTATTTGCCTGAAGATATTGCCTTGGAACAACAATGTACACTACACGCTAATGTCAACGATTTGTTCAAAATCTGTACACATATCTGTATCCACTGTAATTTAACAGATGAAACACACCACTTAGTGAATTCAGAAACTCTGGGTATGATGCCTGGTGTCGGTGCTGATGGAATTGCATGTGGCAACCATTTAGTTTCATGTGCTAGAGGTGGAATAGTCAATGAAAATGATGTGCTTTCAGCACTAGAAAATGGGACGCTTTCTTCATGCGCACTGGATGTTTTTGAGGTGGAACCTGTAGGGAATTCCCCACTGCTTCAACACGTGAATTTCCATGGCACACCCCATATTGGAGCCGCCACCTTCGAAGCTCAAGCACGAATTGGATTCGAGATGGCAAATTTGCTCATTGAATTCTTCGCTGGGCAAACTCCAAAATCCGTTGTAAATCGTACCGTCCTTGAGTGAAGAGTTCTTGAGCCATCGATTGTCGATAAATACCATGCGCGAACGTATCTTGATCCATTGTGACCTTGACGCGTTCTACGCATCGGTCGAAACGCTACATCACAATTTGGACCCAGATGTACCTCTAATTATTGGCAGTGACCCAAAAAATGGTCAAGGGCGTGGAATCGTTTCAACTTGTAATTATGCGGCACGAGAATTTGGAGTTCGCAGTGCAATGCCAATTTCAGAAGCATGGCGGCGTTGCCCAGGTCAACCATTGGGAATCGCCCTGTATCATCGTGGCTCGCATCGACTGTATCGGCGCGCATCAAATCGTGTGATGGCAATATTGTCAAAGTTCGCCGACAAATTTGAACAGGCTAGTATTGATGAAGCGTACCTAGATGTGACCAATTATTGTAATCAAGATTGGAATCGTGCTGAGGAACTTTGTCGGAAATTACAGCAATTGATCATGGGTGATATATCATTGAGTGCATCATTTGGAATCGGCCCGACTAGAGTCGCAGCAAAAATGGCTAGTGAAGCCCGAAAACCAGGAGGGGTTTTCCTCGTCCCCCCGGGAGGGTTGCAAGAATTTTTCTCAACACACCCCTGTCGTGCAGTACCCGGAATAGGGCCAAAGGCAGCCCAAATGCTGGGTGAAGTAGGAATCATGACACTATATGACGCATATCAAGAAGGACCAGACTTGATTTCTGATGCCATTGGAACCCGTCGGGCCCAATCACTATGGGGGATATTAGAAGGGGAATCTTCAGACGAAGTCAGTGCATTGAGGTCAAGAAAAAGCATTAGTAAAGAGAACACATTTTCGCGAGATATCAATAAAACTAATATTGTGTTTGAGATGTTAGCCAATCTTATTTCACAAATAACACGAAAATTGCGTCAACTAGAAATTACAGCCAGAAATGTCGAAATCAAACTAAGATACAGAGGTTTTGAAACCATCTCACACGGGAAAAGTTTGGCTGTTTCCATGGATGATGAAGAAACATTTCAACGGATTGCTGCGCGATTGTTGGCCAATGTGTATGACACGAGTCGTTCGGTCCGATTGGTTGGATTCAGATTAGGTGATTTGGAAGCTCCACCAAATAGACAAGCCACTCTTGATGCGTTCTCTGAAGAAGAATAAATCAGAGAATCTTGTGCATTGCTGTCAATTCAATTGCGAAATCAGACAGTTCAACGGGGATTGCAATTCCTTCGATTTCTGCATTCAAACTGAGTCCCTGTTCTTTCTTAGCACGCCATGTTTCACTGTTAAATTCACATAATGAATTTGTTAATTTGCGCAAGCGTGCGGCATCTTCGTCATTCGCAATCAATGACTGTGGATAAGAACGGACATCGACTGCACTCTCTCCATACAATGTCTCACTAAGATGATGTGTGAAAAAGGGGCAAATTGGACTAAAAATAGTCAACAAATCTTTGACGATGCGATGTATTGTCCATGCAGAATTTGTATCTTCTTCGTAAAGACGACCCTTTGCCATTTCGAGCCAATGGCTCGGGAGGATATCTGTGGAGAAATTTTTGATGGTCCGAGTGGCAGAAAATATGTCAATCTCTTTCCATCCGTTCTCTACATCTGCAAGTACCTGAGCAAATTCAGACAAAATCCATCGATCACCGACGCAGAGATTATCTGGTACATCATCAAGATTGGTCGGAACTGGGAATTGTGATGCGAAGCGGGCGACGTTGAAAATTTTCGTCAGTACACCAAAATATTTGGCCTCGATTTCCTCCGGATTGATGTGGAAATCATCGCCGACTTGTGCATCGCATGCTTTCCACAAACGGAAACATTCACTTCCGATTTTGTTGGCCTTCAACTGGACACTCTTGTCTGGGCCTTTGACCCTCCAAGAACCAGTTCGCCCCCCTGCACCGCATTCTAGAACACTATCTGCATCAATTCCATTTCCAAGTGACTTGGACATCTTGCGGCCCCATGGGTCCATTCCCAAACCATCAATCCAAACATTCTGGAAGCCGGGTTTGTCCATCAGCAGAGTGCTCTTCAACAAAGTGTAGTACAACCATGTACGGACAATTTCTTTTCCTTGGGGGCGAATACCTGTTGGAAATGCTTTCTCAAATGTACTAGGGTCGTTGAGATATCCTGAAACGAAAAGATTAGAATTAGATGAATCCATCCAAGTGTCAAATACTTTCTCTTCTCCCGAGATTGTCCCAAGGGTGGCAATTAGTTCAGAGAATGAACCCAAATCATTTCGTGTTTCGCGATCTAGAACGCGACTTTCGAGAGGTGGTGGTTGGCACCAGGGTTGTACATACATCCCAGCGGGTGGAACAATGACCTTGGTAGTACACTCCGAATACCAAATCGGGATTTCGGTGTGATACCAACGGCGGCGACTAATGGGCCAATCAATACTTACATTTTCCATCCAATCTAGTAAAAATTGCTTGTTCCTTGAAGGGATGAAATTAATCTCATCAACGTGACCCCGCATACGATCCTGTATGTGTGTTTGACGCACATACCATTCTTTCAATAAAATGATTTCAACAGGATTCTTTCCTCTTTCGGATACTGGAACTTCTTGTTCTCGCATCTCGATGTTGTCAACACGGCCATCCGCTTCTAATTGCGCAATGACTGCCTCACGAGCATCCTTGACCTTTAGTCCAGTAAGAGGGCCTGAAATATCGGTCATACAGCCATCCAAATCAATGGCTTGGAATGGTGTCAACCCCAATTCTCGAAATACGGTAACGTCATTCTGGTCACCGAATGAGCAGACCATCAGAATGCCAGAACCGAATTCGGATTTTACTGAAGGATGGGTTTGAATTTCAACTTCTGTACTGCGGCCTTCTACACCCACAGGGAGTATGGCTTTTTGACCGACAAGATGTGTGTACCGTTCATCTTCAGGATGTACAACAACAACACCACAAGCGCAAATTAGTTCAGGACGAGTTGTTGAGATGATCAATTCTTCACCAGTTGTGGTGGACCATTTGACATCCACGAGTTGCGTTTTTCTTTGTAAACGCTCAACTTCAGCATCAGCAATGGTTGTACCCTCTACAGGGTCGTAAATGTTGGGTCGAAGATCTTCAATGATTTCTCCACGCTTGAATAAATCGACGAAAATCGCTTGAGTTACCGCACGATAATCAGGCGCATCAGTGAGATATTCCCGAGAAAAGTCACAGGAAAGTCCTACTCTGGATGCGGTTTTTCGCATTGCTTGAGTAAACTCCTCAATGGTTTCCTGACAAATTTTCAAAAATTCAGCTCTATCGTAGGTCTTCATTTTACGGCCAGTGTTTTTCTCAACTGTAAATTCGATATTGATTCCATTCCGATCTACACCCCACGGGAAGTACACTTCCTTACCGAGTAATCGCTGACTGCGTGCAATGACATCAATCATGCTGTATTGAGCCACAGCTCCAATATGCCAAGTTCCACTTGGATAAGGAGGTGGAGTATCAATCACAAAAATTTCCCGTTCGCTATCCGGGTTGAATCCATAACGCGCACCGTACACAGAAGCGTCCGCGTAGTGTGCTTCTTGGATGCGTTTCTCTAGGTCGATTGACCAGCGTTTATCGGTTATGGTTGGCTTTGCCATTGGTGTTCCCACCTTGGGCCCTGCTGCGGTGACGTGAACAGGTCCAACCGCGCGGTCGTGGCTTTCTGTTTTCAAGCCTCCCGTAGACATTGGGGCATGAGGAATTAAAGGTCGAAGGCTAGGAAGGGTACCCCAGAGGGGCGAGCGTGGACGAGAAGGACGACATTAGCAAGGGCGATTTGGCTCGTGCGAAAGTTCAGGACTTCAGTTCAGATGTGCGACGCAGAATCAGTGGTTTTGAGTCTCAAAAAGCAGTCGATACTTTACTTTCCGCTCCAAAATTGATCCGGCGTGAATTGC
>Ga0315326_10002182_pt1 | contig 10455 bp, 4 predicted proteins | sample M180m32315metaG_FD_203457 | JGI IMG/M metagenome (GOLD analysis project Ga0315326, IMG submission 203457) | Ammonia-oxidizing marine archaeal communities from Monterey Bay, California, United States - M1 80m 32315 | ecosystem: Environmental > Aquatic > Marine > Coastal | place: USA: California... | reverse complement strand
GCAAACATGTTGTATGTTGATGCCGGAAATGATCGAGTAGGTATAGGAACTAATGCTCCTGAACACCACCTTCATGTAACAGAGCCGGGATCGAATGAAGACGGAATAGTAAAAATTGGTGGAAGTAGTGCAGCACTAGGTTTAGAGCTTAGGTATGACCAAGCTGGGCATACAACTACAGAAATCATCGCCAACCCTACTTATACAAATACTCAATCAATAATGAAATTATGTGTTGATGGTGACGCAAATCCAAACCACCTTGTATTAGACGGCGGCGGACGTGTGATGATGGGACACTATACCTCTTTAACAGCAGAAGACAGTGTTCATAGACCTCTACAACAAACTGCCGCTAACCCGGGAATTCAATTTAAAGGAACCGGCACAAGTAATTTTTCGGATTGTGGATCTATTTATTGGGGGAACGCAGATAGTTTAAGGTGGTTTACAACATATGCACACGAAGAATCTTGGGCTCTTAAGAATAATGACAATCGTGTAGCTTATTTTAACCAAGGTTCAACTGCTACTTGGTTATATGGTTCAGATGAAAGGTTGAAAAAAGATATAATAGATTTGGATTTAGGATTAACTGCTATAAAGAACCTAAAACCGAGAAGATTCAAATGGAAGTCTGATGGTGCGGAAGATATAGGCTTTATAGCACAAGAAGTAAAACCTCATATTCCAGGAGCAATAAGTGGAACAGGAGCTGATTTTGTAGACGGTGAAGAACAAGGTGTAAGAGACTCTAAAACTATGAAGATCGGAAACGATAAAATCATTCCAGTACTCGTCAAAGCAGTACAAGAACTTTCCGCAGAAGTCGAAGCACTCAAAGCAAAGGTAGGGAGCTAATAAATGGCTAAATCAATAAGTAGATACTTAGCAGATATATCAAGTACTTCTGGTGTGCTAGACGGTACACTATCTACTGCTGCTCAAACAAATATAACTTCATTAGGTACACTAAGTTCTTTAACAGTTAGCGGCTCTGCGGCTATGACTTTAACAACTGCCGCACAACCGAACATAACTTCAGTTGGTACATTATCAACTCTTGCTATGGGAGGCAGTATTACAAGAACGGGTGATTTAACTCTGGATGCTTCAGGCAAAATTATTTTAGATGCTGATGATCCACATATACAAATCAAAGATGGAGGTCTTTTATTTGGTTCTATTTATGCTTCAGGTAGCGATTTACATATTGAGCAACACCTTCAAGATGAAGATATAATTTTCAAAGGAAATGATGGAGGTTCTTCTATTACCGCTCTTACTCTTGATATGTCAGAAGGTGGAATTGCTACTTTTGCAGCAAAAATACACGCAAATAAAGGTGTTAATTTTTATACTACAGATGACCAAGCAAACTACTGGATACAATATACTCACACAGATGATACTCTTCGACTTAATTATAATGGTGCTGGTAACGATGAAGTTGTTGTAACTACCTCGGGACAAGTAGGTATAGGAGAAACAAGCCCTGATAGATTGTTTCATGTAAAAAGATCAGACTCTGGTGGTACAGTTGCAAAATTTGAGAATAGTGCTGGAACAGTCTATGTTGAATTAAATACAAATAACCAAGCTGGCGGCGATGCAGGATATCTATCTTATGATTCTAATAAAAAACTAGGGCTTTGGACGGATGATGCACAACGAGTTACAATCGATGCTAATGGGAAAGTTGGTATAGGTACGCAATTCACGGGAGGTAACGCAAGCTCAATAATGACTGCCCCTCTAAATGTTAAACTTACAAGTGGTAGTTCTGCTGCGGTTGCAACTTTTAATTTAGAACACTCAAGTTCAAGTGCAAATATTGAACAAAGACTTCAGTTTAATATGGGCGATGATGGTACTGCAGATAGTTATTCCAATGCTGGCTATGTTGCTTTTGGTAAAGAAAATGTTTATGTAACCGACGATACTAGAGATTCTTATCTATCTTTTGCAACTGCTGCCAATGCTTCTCAAGCAGAAAGAATGCGAATTACTTCAGCGGGACATGTTGGTATAGCAGATACGCCTCCAGCTTGGGGAGCAGCTTACGTAGGTTTAACGCTTGGCTCTGCTGGTGCCATATGGGGGACTAGGACTGCGGCAAATTTAACAGTTATTAGCGACAACAGTTACCACAACGGAAGCAACTCAATCGCTATGAATACTGGACTGGGTTCCATATATACGCAAAGCGCTGGAAGGCACATCTTTGGAGCTTTTGCAAGCGTGAGCGCAGGCGCTGTTCAAACAGAAGTCACAAACATGGTTATTGATGCTGATGGAAACGTAGGTATACAAAGAGGTGCTTCAAGACTTATTGTAGGAGGCGCCTCAAACGCAAGCGGTCTCTATGCTTCGACTTCTGTTAGTGCAATTGGTATCTTTGGTGCAAACGCTTATAGTAGCTGTGGTGCCCATATAGAATCAGCGACTGATGCAGACTCCGGCTGGGCTCCTTTCTACATGAACAAATTTGATTGGACCTCAGGCGATGATGCAAGATGGATGTCTTTTGGAGTGAATGGTTATACTACGGACTATGCAGAAGTACGCTATGACGGAACAAATTTTTCGATTGTTAATGGTTCTGATTATCGTTTAAAAGAAAATATTGTAGACTACAGTGGAGGTCTTGCAAAGCTAGAAGAGTTAAAAGTTCGAACTTATAATAAAAAAGAAGGAGTAAGTAAGCATATTACACAACAAGGTTTTATTGCTCATGAAGCTGCAACGGCAAATATTCCTGGTTTTATCTCGGGAGAAAAAGATGCAATGAAAGTGAATGAATTAGGAGAAACGGTACCTGATTATCAAGTAATTAATAAAGAAGCATTGATTCCTTACCTAGTTTCCGCAATACAAGAGCTGTCTGCTAAAGTTAAAGAATTGGAGAGTAAATAATGGCACTAACTAAAGTATCAGCAGCGATGTTCAGCACAGCCGCCCAAAGTTCAGATATGAACATGGACGACGGCACCCTATTCGTTGATGTTTCTGAAAATAAAGTAGGAATAGGTAACACAGCACCTGCGGAAGCCTTAGACATTACAGGAAATCTTACTCTGCGCTCCAGAGGGTATTTAAAATTACAAGACGATACTGGCGGTCAATTTGTTGCTCTTAGAGCACCCGCCACGGTTAGCGGTAGTGTTACATATACTTTTCCAGCAGCGGATGGTTCTAGTGGTCAATCTTTAACTACAGATGGCAGTGGAACACTAGCGTGGTCAGCTGCGGCACCCACGGCCGGAACAGGAGTAACTGTATCTGGATCACAAGTATCAATAGGACAAGCAGTAGCCACATCAAGTAACGTACAATTTAATTCAGTTAAAACTACTCTTATAGAGTATACTGATGGTGATGATGCAATAACAATAGCAGACGGTGGACATATAACTGCTGCAGGAAATGTCATTGTTACGGGTAACCTTACAGTAAATGGTTCCACAGTAACTAATTCAGCTACTAATACTACTATTGAAGACCTACTTATAGAATTAGGCACAGGAACTAGCGGCTCTCCTGCAAGTGACGCAGGATTAGTTTTAGAGCGAGGAAGCTCTGATAACATATTTATAGGATGGGATGAAAGTGCGGATGTATTTACTGTAGGAACAGGAAGTTTTACAGGAGCATCTACAGGTAATTTAACCCATACTGCTGCAAACGCAGTTTTTGGAAGTATTACAGGCACAAGTATTACAGGCAGTAGTTTAACAATAGATACTGCTACTTTAGTGGTGGATGCTTCAAACAATAGAGTAGGCATAGGTAACGCTTCTCCAGATGTATCATTAGACATTGGAAGCTATACTGATGCAGTTCATGTTCCTGTAGGAACAACAGCACAAAGACCGGGCTCTCCCGCTGCAGGTTACTTTAGGTATAATAGTACTACTAGTCAATTCGAAGGATATACTTCATCTTGGGGTGCAATCGGTGGGGGCTCAACTACTCTAAATACTGATTTATTCACAGGCAACGGATCTACGGTCGACTTTACGATATCACAGGCTATTGACAATGAAAACAAGTTAATGGTATTTATTGATGGCGTATATCAGAATCCAGACGCTTATAGTATGCCTGCAAATACCACTTTAAGATTTACTGCCGCTCCTGCAAATAGTCGTAAGATAGCAGTTTATTCAATAGCGGGTGTTGTAAGTGGAACAAATTTAAACATAGACAGCTTTACAGGCGATGGATCTGATCTAACTTTTACACTTAGTATTACTCCTGTAAGCGAAAATAATACATTAGTATACGTTGGTGGTGTTTACCAACAAAAATCAGTATACAGTGTTAGTGGTACTACTTTAACTTTTGGTAGCGGAAACGCACCGCCAAACGGAGCAAGTATTGAAGTAGCTACTTTTAATCAAACGAATATTAATGTTCCTGTTGATGATACAATTACTACTGCTAAGATAGTAGACGCTAATGTTACTACTGCTAAAATAGCGGATGTTAATGTTACTACTGCTAAAATAACAGATAATGCTGTAACACTAGCAAAAATGGCAGGAATTGCCAGAGGAAAGATTATATATGGTGATGCTAGTGGAAATCCGGCCGTATTAACTGCTGGGGGTGCTGGAACTGTCCTAACAAGTGACGGAACAGATATTTCTTGGGCAGAAGAAGTAGCGACTAATTATTTACCCCTAGCTGGTGGTACATTGACTGGTGCAACAACAATTAATGGAGGAAGTCCTGCATTAGTAATAAGTAATTCTGGTGACGCAAAAATAAACTTAGTTAGAAGTAGTAATACTATAACTTACTCTATGTCAACTGCTGGTAGTGGAGGACATGGTTTTTATGATAATGCTGCTTCTTCTTATGACCTTTATATGAAAGCTGGAAAAGTTGGTATAGGAGAAACGACACCTTTAGGACATCTCCATGTTAAATCTGCCGATAGTGGCGGATCTGTCGATGGCGGTACAGATGAACTCGTTTTGGAAGGTTCAGGAAACTCGGGAATGACTATTTTATCTGGTGCGAGTAACACTGGTTCAATTTATTTTGGTGATAGTGGTTCAACTTGGGACGGCTATATAGCTTATTCACACGCTAGTAGAGAAATGACAGTTGCAGCCGCCCAAGGTGGTAATTATATAAAACTGGACACAACCGGAAGTGTTGGATTCTCTTCCACACCGACCGCTTGGGGTTCTGGTTATAAATCAATACAGATTGGAGATAGAGGCTTTGTTGCTGCACATACGGGAAGTGACCTTTATATTGGACAAAATGCTTACCATAATAGCGGATGGAAATACGAAGCTTCAGTAGCAGCATCTCTTACTCAACATTCAGGCGGTCAGATCACTCATAAAGTAGCCGCCGCTGGAACTGCAGGAAATGCAATAACTTGGATAGATGCGCTACATATTAAGGCCGATGGCTCAGTTGGTATCGGTACTACGAGTCCTGATACATTATTAGATATTGAATATATAGCTAGTAATCATACCCAAGGAATTCATATAACTAATTCACAGCCCGGAGGATATGGAAGTGCAATAACTTTTATAAGCGAGCGTTCCGATAACAATTCTTTAGAAGTAGCTGCAAGAATCCGAACCCAAGGACAAACAGCCTGGAATTCAGGTTCTACCGAAAATTCTCAATTAATTTTTTCAGTAGATAGTGCTTCTACCTTATCCGATAGGATGTTTCTAAATTATAGAGGAGCTTTAAAAGTTAGAGCTGGAGACAGTCTTTCTACTTTTGCTTCTGGTAGTGACTACACTCATGAAATTTGGCAAGACCAAGCTGGATACGCATCATTAAAAGTTGCATCGTCTGGAGGCACAACAAATCAGTATTGTTTGATGGTAGATATGGCTGATGATGTTACCAATACAGCTAACTGGTTCCAAAGATGTATGGCGGGTACAGATTCTAGGTTTTATATTTATTCAAATGGCGATGTCTACACAAAGACGGGTACAGACATACAACAATCATCAGATAGAAGATTAAAAGATAATATTACAGATTATTCTGGTGGCTTAACAGTTTTGAAGTCTCTAACTCCTAGAACTTATACTTGGAAAGAAGGACAGGGGGCGGCGGGAACTCAATACGGATTTGTAGCTCAAGAAATTGAAGAATCTTCCGAAGTTGTAGACAATATGAATTTATTTAGTATTGTAACAGCTACAAGAGACGACGATAAAAACCCTTTACAACCCGATGACAAACAATATAACACACAGTTAAGTTCGAAGGATGCTATATATGTTTCTGCAATACAGGAATTGAGCAAAGAAATAGAGACGCTAAAAGCAGAAATCAAAGCCTTAAAAGACTAGGAGATTTAAATGGCACTAACAACCACACCATCAGAACTAACAGCAACCGCACTTACATTAACAACTGCGGCACAGCCTAATATTACGTCTGTAGGAACTCTTACATCTCTTACTGTAACTAATGCTGCCACGTTTAACTCAACTGTGGCAGCAACAAGCTTTATCGGTAATATTATAAAAACAGGAGATCTTACTGTTGATGTTTCTGGAGATATTATTCTTGACGCTGATGGTGGTAATATTGTTCTTAGAGATGGTGGTACTCAATTTGGAGATATTTATACTTCCTCAAATCATCTTTACATAAAATCAACAGTATCTGATGCAAACATTTATTTTGAAGGAAATGATGGAGGTACTGCTATAGGTGCTCTTACTCTTGATATGTCAGCGGCAGGGGCGGCTACATTTAACTCTGATGTAACTACTGGAGGAAAACTAACAGTAAGTGACGGAGGCAACGCTACCGTTGCCGCAATTAGATTTAATGCAGGGTTAGGTATTTCATCTCCTAGTACAGATCAGATGAACTTCATAACCGCTGATACTACAAGGATGGTTATTGATTCTGCTGGAAACGTAGGTATAGGAGCTACGACTCCGGCTAGTAATGCGGGATGGAATAGATTTTTAGAAATAGCAGGAGGAACGAGTAACGCTGTTGTTCTTGACGGTACAGACGGTCAAGAAGGTGGAGTTGGAATGGTTGATAGTTTGTATGTTGATGCTTACGGACATTCAACTGCATCAAACAACAATATAATATTTAGAACGCAGAACGCTAATGGTGTTTCTTCTGGCATAGAAGCAATGCGAATCAACTCTTTGGGAAGAGTTGGCATAGGTACTTCAGTACCTGGTTATCCTTTAGTTGTAGCCGCAACTGCAAATAACTGGAATACTTATCTAGCACAATTCTATCGTCCTGACGGGCTGAGTCACGTAGGTGAGCCCTTTTCCGAACTAATTCTTCAAAATCATGAAACTACTGCAGGTTATGCTTATGGAGGCATGACTATGATGGCACTCAACCAAGCCCATTTAAGATTTCAAGTAGGAAATACAAGCACTTGGGGAGGATCAAACTCTAAAAGGTGGCAAATTCGTCTCGGATTAGGAAATACAGAAGATAAGCTTAGTATTTACAGTTGGACTGCAGCAACAGAAATTATGACAATGGATTCCTCTGCAACTACAACGTTTCTATCTACTAGTTCAAACTATTGTGTGAAGTTTGGTACTGGTAATGGTCAATTTGGGGTGGGGGCTTTAAATAGTAGTTATATTCATACTCAGAGACTTTCGGGTCCTACCCTTTTTTATTGGAGTCATGCGTGTTATGCTTCTGGAGGTTTTCATACATACTCTGATGAAAGACTTAAAAAAGAAGTTACTCTTATTCCTAATGCTCTTACAAAAGTAAAGAAAATGAAGGGAGTTACTTTTAAATGGACTGATCCAGATAAAAGAGGAAGTGCGAAGACAGGCAAACAATTTGGTGTAACAGCACAAAATATGCTCGAAATAGATTCAGAGTTACCCGAGCTATCTGCTGATCCTCTTGCTGAAGGCGGAAAAGAAGATACTTCAGAAAAATATTATACAATGGACTACACTCGAATTACTCCATTTTTAATCGAAGCAATAAAAGAGCAACAGACACTCATAGAAACTTTACAAACAAAAGTTGCGGCACTGGAGGCTAAATAATGGCGAATACAAAAGTAAAAGCAGAACAACTAGAAGCCGCACAGACTAATATTACTTCTGTAGGAACTCTGACGAGTTTGGCAGTAAGTGGCACCTCTACATTTGGTGGAGGTAGTACATTAACTAATACTGGAGTCCTTACTTTAGAAGCAGGAGGAAATCTTACAACTGCGTCGGGTAATGATTTAAATATAGTTTATCCAGACGGTCGTTCTTTGTTTATTAAAGAAGCAAGTACTACCCATGTTACTGTAGATAATGCAGGAAATGTTGGTATAGGAAATACAGCACCTCTTGGTAAGCTAACTATTTCAAGTGCAGCAGGAGCAAATGCACCAACATCAGTTACTGCAGCGAATACTTACTTACAACTTGGAAGCGATGACTTTGGTGCTTCAAATAATGGTAAGTTTATGATTGGTTTCGGTTATACAGATGCCACCAACACAAACTCCCCCGCTTATATAGGCTTTGAAGAAACAAGCACTTCAGGAGATACAAAAGGCGAATTAACTTTTTATACAAGAGATGTAATTACTGATACAGCACCCACAGAGCGCCTAAGAATAACAGATGGAGGCAACGTTGGTATAGGAACAGCTTCACCAGATGTAAATAGTTTTGGTGCGGGGCACGGTGTATTAACTGTTCAATCCGCTACAGGCAGCGCAAAAACTGCTATGCTTAATCTCTCGGGTGACGGAAACGACACAGATGCTACAAGAGTAGCTTCGTTATTTTTTAATGATGCTTCTGCAACTGGTGCTGGAAAAAGTCTTGCAGGTATTGAAGCATATAGAGCCTCAAATCATGCTACTGATCCGGGGGGTGATTTACTATTTTCTACTAATCTTTCTGGTGGTAGTTACACAGAAAAAATGCGTATTGAAGCAGGCGGAAGTGTCGGTATAGGAACTACTGATCCAAAAAGAATGCTTCAAGTGGGAGACAATACTCAAGCAATTGCAGCTCTTTCTCTTCAAACTACTACTTCTGGACTCTCCAGAATATACATGGGAGATAACGATGGTACTGCTGCCGAATATGCAGGAATGCTTTCATACGTTCACTCTGATAATCAAATGCAACTTTGGACTTCTTCAGGTATTAAAACGGTTATTGATTCTTCAGGTCGTGTACTTATTGGGGGCCAAACAAGCCATGCAAATGGGTACTCAACTCCGGGCGGAAATAGTGGTGAAAACGCACATTATTCAAAACTTTGGATTCAAGGAAACACTTATTCAACAGCAGGAGATGGAAGAATGACTCTTGCTTCTGGAACCTCTTGGCCCTCAAGTACTACAGCGATAGGACAAATATTCTTTTCTACTGCGTGGGGAGGAGACCACGCTGCAATTTCTTGTTACACAGCAGGAGCAACAGGAAACACGGATTATCCAGGCGAACTAAGATTTTATACTACACCCGATGGTAGCAGTACTCTTACACATAATATGTCAGTTAAACAGGACGGAAGCGTTCATATCGGGGGACTTGGTGTCGGGCTAGATTCAAATTATGCCGCTTTAACTATAAAAGATAATAATGTAAATAGGTCAGCGGATTGTACAGCATATATTGATTCTGGAGGAACGGCAGATTGGACAATGAGAGTAGGCGGATCTTACGAATATGCTTTAAGAGTTGATACTACTTCTAGCGCCAGTTATGCAATAGGAGCCGTAGCTGATAGTAGTAGCTGGAAGTTTAGAGTTCAAGGTAACGGAAGTATTTATGCCGTAAATACGGACATAAGTAGTATTTCAGATAGACGATTAAAAGAAAATATTACAGATGCAAAATCTCAATGGGATGATATAAAAGCTCTTAAATGGAAAAACTTTAATTGGACAAAAGAGTCAGGACATGATGATGGAAAAACAAAACTGGGATTAATTGCCGATGAAGTTGAGAAGATTTCTCCAAATCTAATACAAATTGATGCACAGTCTAAAGAAGATAAAGACGCAGGCAAAGAAGATCCAGAATATAAGACAGTAAAGTATTCAATTGTTTGGGTAAAAGCCATGAAAGCATTACAAGAAGCAATGGAAAGAATCGAAACACTAGAAGCAGAAGTTAAGACACTTAAAGGAGGCTAATAAATGGCAACAACAAAAATCACATCCAATGTTATAGCAGATGATGCAATTACTAGCGATCAACTCGGTGGTGATTTGACTATGCCTGGCCACGTGTCTCTGGCGGATAATAAAGAAATTAGGGTTGGAACAGGAAACGATCTAGTAATAAAACATGACGGATCACATACAACTCTTACTAATACAACTGGAAATTTAACATTAGCTGGAGATGCAGTATATATTGCAAATGCGGCAAATAGTGAGTATTTGGCTCAATTTATTGCAAATGGAGCAGCAAGTCTTCGATATGATAA
>Ga0315326_10002173_pt1 | contig 10477 bp, 11 predicted proteins | sample M180m32315metaG_FD_203457 | JGI IMG/M metagenome (GOLD analysis project Ga0315326, IMG submission 203457) | Ammonia-oxidizing marine archaeal communities from Monterey Bay, California, United States - M1 80m 32315 | ecosystem: Environmental > Aquatic > Marine > Coastal | place: USA: California... | reverse complement strand
CTGAGTAGAGAATATGGTTGGCTTCAGAATGAGAACCCCTTACAAGGGTCCTTTATTGCAGAATGGCTTACTGACCACGTGGAAGAAGAAATTCTTCGAGTTTTCGAAGAAATGCATCGTCGAGGTGGAGTTCTAGGCTCATTGGAAGTCAATTATCAAAGAAATAGAATTCAAGATGAATCGATGTTATATGAACACAAAAAGCACGATGGATCACTTCCAATAATTGGAGTAAATACATTCACAGATCCTGATGCTGAAGCATTAACTGCAGACAATGCTGACGCATTTGATATGGATGTAACTCGGTCTGATAAGAATGAGAAGATGATGGTTATCAAAAGAAATCGTACCTTCCAAGCAGAACATTCGGAAGAAGCAGAAGAAGGGCTCAAGAAATTGAAAGATGCAGCAAGAAATGGAGAAAACCTGTTCTCTGTGATGATGGAAATCGTAGAATACTGTACTGTTGGACAAGTCACACAAGCCCTATTCGAAACTGGAGGTAAATTCAGAAGAAATATGTAGGTGTAAAATTAGTTTAATCAATACCTTATTCATCTACTGGAGTGGTTTCAGAATCCATTGTAAATCTAAACACGTACACTGCTGCAACAGCACCTATCAATTGAGGTACAAGGTGCATCCAACAATCTGCAACAGTTAATTTTCCTGTGACCATCAACATCGACGTTACTGCAGGGTTAAAAGAACCTCCAGAAATCCCTCCAACAGTAATGGCTCCTGCTAAAACTGTGAATGCAATAGCAGCTCCATAGAATGGATTACCATCTTGTTCAGTTGCAACATGAAGGATGACAAACATCAATGCAAAAGTAAACATAAATTCGGCTACAAGGACAGAATTCGTGATTTCTGCAAATTCAAACGAAGCAATGGTTGCATCACCCGCAAAGAGGTTTATTCCAATTAGTCCAGCAATTACACCTGCTGCTAATTGGGCCAAGAGATATAGTGGGAGGTCCTCTTTGGAACAAGCACCTCTAAGAAATAATCCAACAGATACTGCCGGATTAAAATGAGCTCCAGAAATATGTCCTAATGCATATATCATTACCATCAGAGTTGCTGCAATAGCAAATGGTGCAAGAGAACCTCCTGAACCAAGAACTGCTGCAATAAATATGGTCATAGTAAGAAAAAAGGTCCCAATGAACTCAGAAGCCATCTTCGCATTCGATGTTGGTGTAGTCATGATTCGTCCGAGAAAATTGGAAACTTAACTATTCACATTCTCAAACATAAGATATGTCGATTTTTCATCTTTGACAAGATGGGCAAAAGAAGGTAGAACGGTTCGCTTGAACAATTCTCTGCACAATTCCAGAACAATCATCACGAACACATGACAGACCTTCACGACCATACACTCTGAAGTTTACAGGGAACCAACCAAGATCATCTTCTCCAGACACTCCTCGAAAATCTTGGAGAGTAGAACCACCTGCCTCAATGGCATCTGAAAGGACCTCTTGGATTTGTTCGACCAACAATTCCAATCGTGAAGTAGGTGACCCATTTTTCCGAACCAAAGAAGAGGATATTCGACGAGGAGAAATCCCAGTTCTGTTGAGAACCTCGTTAACGTAAATATTTCCAAGACCTGCCACTACACTTTGATCTAAGAGGGTATTTTTGATTGGACTACTACGATTTTTTAAATTCTTAGCCAATACAGTTGCATCGAAATCTTGGGACATAGGTTCAGGGCCTAAAACACTTAGAAAACGATCATCTTCTTCATTGGCATCTGATTCAATGAAGTGGATGTATCCAAATCGACGGGCATCAGTATATGTTGCACGTATGCCCCCTTCAATATTCAAAACAAAATGATCATGGGGGCCATCTCCTGTTCCAATTACGGCACCATGTGCAAAGGTCCCTGGAGTGAATGCCATCCCTTCCCCAGTCATTGTCCAACGACCACTCATTCCCAATGAATTTAGCAAGATTGAATCATCATCTAATCGAATCAATAGATACTTCCCTCTTCGATCAATGGTTCGGATTTTTAATCCAGTTAGCCTTTTATCGAGGTCTTTTGCAAAGGGGAATCGCAAATCAGGCCTTCTAATATCCACATTTACGATTCTTTTTCCTTCCAAATGAGGGGAAAGCCCACGACGAACTGTTTCCACCTCCGGGAGCTCGGGCATAACAGTTGGAAAAGAAAGATAGCAATGATTCTGTTTATCTTCTTTTGATGAATTAACTGAGTGATTCTTGAAGGAAATTTGTAGCAAACTCAAACGAATGTTTCCTTGCAGCCCAGTCAACGCCCTTGTTTACACCTAGATTACCTATTGCTTGGAAAACTGCAATACGATCAGCAGGTTCATTCAATGGCATCGAGACTCCTGGTTGTATTTCCCCCCACATTTCACCATCTTTTCCAATCGTAACTGTTCTATGATCATCTAAACTAATCGCATGAGGTAAGAAACCGAAAGGTTCGACTGAATCAAAAGAATGGTGTGCTCCTTCGTAAACGTGAAGATTAATGTTTACTCCATGAGGAGAAATCTCCTCAATTAGATCCTTTACTAGTTTGACCGGAACCCAGTCATCTTCACTTCCATGAAGGATAAGAATTGGATTTTTCGACCATTGTTGAACTTCAGGTCTAAGATGGGCAGCCGGGTAGAAGGACAAGAAGGCTGCAAATCGTTCGCCATCTGGAGCCAATTGCTCAGCAATTGGATTCCAAGCACCGTATAATGCAACAGTGCCTCCTAGGCTCCATCCTGCTAAAGCAATCCTACTAGAATCGATAGAAGGGTGAGTAGAAAGCATCCTAAGAGCTTGGTAGCAGTCAGCGAGCATCATTGCGTATGTCACTTGCATTTGATCCTCAACAACCGAGTAAACCTTCCTTGAATCAAACGAATGTACTCGAAATACACAGAAACCTGATTCTAACCAATTTGTAATGTGTTCATGATGATGGCCACCCCAATTCAAACTACCATGCACTGCAATTACACAGGGCATCGGGTCCCTACTAGGGTTTTCGGGAACCAATAGAGAACCAAATACTGGATGCTCTGGAGATTCATCTAATTTACATAGAATATGATGAATTTCAAATGGACTTGCTGATGGAAAATGAATTTGTCCAAATTCACCTTGAGATAAAATTGGGGGTTTCTCCATAATAATTCAACTCGGCTTTCTGATTACCCTATTTTCGTGAATAAAATCCTGCCTTTTTCTCTCTGTGATACTTCCGTCCACAATCAAGGCAGATTTCGTCATTAGATCTAGACTTCTTCTCAATACTAGTCTCATTGCATTTCGTACATTCTACCAATTTAGGTAACGTGGCTTCTTCATCCAATCCTGAAACCTTCCATCTCCTCCAATCCCATCCACAGGAGGTACACTCTAGGATTAAATGACGAGGAGAAGTATCGGCCACCTTAACACCAGCATTTTGACAACGATCAGGGGGGCCCGTATATTCTCCATTATTATAGAACAACTTCCAAACAGGACAGTCTTGATCCTCTATGATTTGAGACTCTTGACTCTTGAAGCGTTCTGGAGTACAAGACCTGCACGAACCAATGAGATTTCCATGTTCACAAAACATCTAATCACCAATTTTCCTATCCACCTTTCAATCATTCAATAGGTCGTTGAATTGCCTTAATTTCAAGGAATTCTTCAAGCCCGTCCATTCCAAGTTCCCTGCCATTTCCAGATTGCTTGTACCCTCCGAAAGGAGCGCTTATATTGAATGGACCGCCATTTACACTAACTTGACCAGTCCTCATTTTTTTAGCGAATGCAAGTGCTCTTTCATTGGATCCCCAAACTCCACCTGAGAGTCCATAGATCGAATCATTCGCCAAAACAAGAGCTTCTTCTTCAGTATCATAGGCTGTGATGGCTAATACTGGACCAAAAATTTCCTCTTGCCAAATTTTCATCTCAGGAGTGACATCAGAGAACGCAGTGGGTCGAACGAAGAATCCTCTGTTACATCCCTCTGGTATGCCTTCTCCTCCTGCAATTAATTTGGCTCCTTCTGCGATTCCAGATTGAATATATGAGATAACACTCTGCTGTTGTTTAGACGATGCCATTGGACCGCAACGAGTTGAATCGTCTAATGGATCACCAGGAGTATACCCATTCACACGGGCAGATACAATTTCGAGGATTTCCTCTTTGTGACTGTTTGGAATAATGAGGCGGGTTAATGCTGAACAAGTTTGACCTGAATTCTGAAAACAAGCGCCGATTGCTGATTTTGCTGCACGTATAACATCAGCATCATCTAAAATGACATTGGCACTTTTCCCACCTAATTCCAACGTTACTCTCTTGACAGTGGGAGCTGCAGCCTGAGAAACTCTGATTCCTGCAGAAGTGGAACCTGTAAATGAGACCATGTCTACATCCGGATGCGCAGAGAGAATCTCACCCACCTCACTTCCATGACCACTGATTAAATTGAATACACCAGCCGGTAGCCCAATTTCATGTAATATATCTGCAAGTAAAAAGGCATTCAATGGTGCTTCTTTAGAGGGTTTGAGAATCATTGTACAACCTGCAGCGATAGCAGGTGCAATCTTACCTATAATTTGGTGAAGAGGGAAATTCCAAGGTGTGATAAATGCGCAAACACCTACTGGTTCCTTCACGATTAAGGTGTTACGAACTTCATGTTCCCACTCAAATCCTTCTAACATCTTGGCATATGAACGAGAGACAACTCTCGGGGTTCCTACCATTGCCATTCTACTATACCCTATGGGAGTGCCAACTTCAGCAGTGATTGTCTGTGCGAGTTCCTCTGTATTATCCTTGAGAGCAGCAGAAAGATCGTTGAGAATTGTCATTCTATCTGCAATCGAACTTTGGGACCATGACTCAAATGCGGATTTGGCTGCTGAGACCGCATTTTCTACGTCTGTCGAATTTCCTACAGGAACAGACCCAATTATTTCTTCATTTGCAGGATTAATGACTTCAATTTCACCCTCTCCGTTGGGTAGTACCCATTCCCCTCCGATGTACAATTGCTCGCGCCGCATCATATTGGCGAAGAAACCGTGTCTTATGACTTTCATGCAATTGAAGAAGGAGTACCTCCACGGGTAATCATGACTGTGGAAGTGGTGAGAGAGGGTTCAACTGCTGTTGTAACTATTTCAGGATCAACATCTCGGAATGCATTTGATTCTGCCAGTATTGCATTAATTGCATCTACAATGTACAAATTAATGGATGATCCAAAAATATGTTCAATTGTTTTGACTGGTACTGGTCGTGTGTTTTGTGCTGGTGCAGATATCGATACTTTCCAAAAGGCAATTGAAGATGATTCAATTGCTGAGCAGGTAATGGAAATGACTGGAATTCTACATCCACTTCTTGTTAGAATGAGAGGTGACCCGACTGTTGTTGTTGCTGCAATAAATGGGGCATCGGCAGGAGGTGGGCTTGGACTAGCACTGGCTTGTGATACTCGTATTGCTTCTTCAGAAGCCCGTTTAGCATCTGCCTTTTTCCGACTTGGTCTTTCTCCAGATGGAGGGACGACCTGGTTGCTTCCTAGATTAGTTGGCGTTCAGCGCACTCGACGTTTCCTGTTCAATGATGAGACCTGGGATGCAAATACTGCTTTAGAGGCAGGAGCTGTTGATGAGGTTGTAAAACCCGATGAATTACTCCCTAGAGCAATTAAAGTAGCAATGGAATGGGGGAAATGGGCAGAAAATTCCAAAAAATCAACAAAACAACTCCTTGATTCACAATCCTCAACATTTTTTGAAACACAATTAGAATTTGAAAGGATGTTGATTACTCAATCAAGTAAAACTCCAGAATTCGCCGAAGGTGTCAAAGCGTTCCTTGAGAAACGCACACCAGTTTTTACTAATCTTAACGAAGAGGAATGATAGATTTCATTATTGTTCTGATGTGACTTCATTTCTCCGCAATTGAAATACTCGAAATGCTACTGCTAAAACACATGTTCCAGCAGTAATATTGGCAAAAATCAATGCAACTGATTGAACTAAAAATCCGTATATCAACCATAAAACCAAGGTGAAACAAATCGTTAGAATAGTTGGCATGGAAATACCTTCATGGAGATTTTGAAACCATACTCGATGAAGTTGAGGTACCCATGCAATTACACCAAGAACTCCCGCTAGAAGCCCAATTCCTTCAATGAATTCTGAAGAAACCATGGTAATTCCTCAGATGTCATGATGACGATCTACTTTCTCACCTGAACTCCAATCATAGATCCCCATGCCAGATTTCTTCCCAAGAGAGCCCTCTTCCACTAAGCGCATCAAAAGAGGATGGGGCCTATATCGTTCATCACCAAAAGCATCTGCCAAGTTGTTCAAAATATTACAACGAACATCTAATCCAACCAAATCAGTTAGTTCTAATGGACCCATAGGATGACGATAACCAAGGCACATTGCAGCATCTATATCTCTAGCAGAAGCCACTCCGTCTGCAAGCATTCGAATTGCTTCATTCCCTAGAACTACACCTAATCTACTCGTTGCAAAACCAGGGACGTCACGGACCAAGATTGAGGTTTTTCCAAGATTTTCCGCAATCAACTGAGCTTGCGAAATAGTATCTTCTGATGTTTCTTCATGCTTGATTAATTCAAGTAAACTCATGATTGGAACCGGATTGAAGAAATGCATGCCAATTACTCGATTTGGCCTTTGAGTAACTGATGCAATTTCGTGAATCGACAAGCCGGACGTATTTGTCCCAAGAATCGCATGTTCGGGAGCATGTGCATCAATTTTAGAGAATATTTCTTGTTTAAGCTCTAATATTTCAGGAACTGCTTCTATGATTAAATCCGCTTCTGAAACAGCAGATTCCAATGAATTCGACCTATGAAGATTCGACTCCCACTCCTTCTTTTGATCAGGAGTAGTCTTGCCTCGTTCGATTCCTTTGTTCCAGAATGAGTCTATTCTAGCCATTCCTCGGTCCAAACCTTCTGGAAAAGCATCGTGAAGATTGGTTTTCCATCCAGCCTGCGCGCAAATTTGAGCGATTCCCGCACCCATTGTACCTGCTCCGATTACAGCTACAGTTCGAATATTCATCTCATTCCCTTCCGTAAGCTGCCAATGCCGCTTGGAAAAGCCTCTGTCTTGGAACATCATGTTCTAGAAAGCAAGTAAAGGGAGCTAAATCCTTCAGAAGTTCGATTGTTCCTACATATGCTCCATAAATGAAGGGGTCTGCATTCTTGGTATCTGGGATTTCAAAACCTAACTTGGCTAATCCTTTACGAGTATCATCGTCCCAAATAGTATAGGTATGACTAGTAAAATGAAGATAAGCAGACAATCGACGAAGATCGCTTGTTAAGATATCATCTAGACTTTCAAATAATAATGTATCAGGATACCGAATAGCTAAGAGAAATAATCTGAGCATGATTTCTTGTTCACCATTAATTTCTCTTTTTTCAAGCCCCATCCATTCATCAACCATATCCAACATTTGATTTGAATACGGGCGGCGAATTTTGTACAGCAGTTCTTCGTACCCTAGTGAATCCTGTTCAATGCTGTGGTGATATGAGTGAAAAAGTTCTGGAACTCTAGAAAAGAAGGGTTTGAGGCGGTCCTTATCTACTGCAAGTAGGGCAAGAGTCTGCATTCATTCACTTCCAAATTACTAATCTTCTTTCCATTCGCGATATTGAATCCATTCAACACCAGGGGCCATGTATTCTTCCATTAATTTGCGCTCATCTTCTTCAGAAGGAAGTGTTACGCTTAGGTAATCTTCCCATTCAGCATCAGTTCCTTCAAATTCTTCACCTTCTACAGTAAATCGCATTCCCACATACTTGCCTATTCCCCGATTAAATTTGTCCGAGGGAATAAAGAGTTCTGGTTCTCCTTCCTTACGACCCTTACTAATTCGAACCATTTCTGCCTTGAGTTCATCAAAGTAGAGACCTCGACTTGCTTCATTGAGATGTTCACGATCTGCATCTTCATCAGATTCCCTTTCATCGTACCTTCCTTTTACACCATAGACGTAAGCCCATTCTGCAGAAGTAGATTCGTCAGTGCCAAATAGGTCAAGTCCAGTACTTACCCATTTGTTGAGGTATTTTTGAAGGAAGGAAAGAGGAATTACTCCTGCTTTGACAATTCTTCTCAATCCATTAGCCCCAGTTCCAAGATGGAAGGATTCTTCCTTCAACATTGGTCCCATGGATGCTGCTAACGGTTGAAATGAACTAGTGGAAAGCATTTTCAATTGGAACTTTCCATCTCGATCTATGAAATGAGTGAAACAGAAAAAATCAAGCCAATGATCTATTGGAGCATTGAATGAACCAAGTAATCTAGTTCCATCTTGTGCATTTCTTTCGAGAAGTTTTGCTGCTTCTCGCATTCCTTGTTCTCCAAAATAAGTACAAAGTAAGTATGCCATTTGCCATCCATGTCTTTGTTCTTCACACATTATTCGAAGTGCTGATTTCCTGTCGTATTCAGTAGGTGCAGAAGCCAACAAATGATTTTGCTGTTCAACAGAAGCAAATTCAGTATCTCCCTGAACACTAACCATGGTCAGAATTGCATCGATGATATTTTGCTGAGGGATTTGCATTCTCCTCTTCCACTTTGGCATCCCTAAGAAATCACCAAATTCAATCTCGTTTCCTGCTGAATCCCAATCGAAACGGATTTCAAATCGGTAATCACCAAGCCAAGCAGTATCAAAACCGATTCGAGTTTGCCATTCTTGGAATTCTTGAATCCATCCTTCGAAGTTTGGATGGTAATTCTCAACAATCTCAGTCGTGCTCATAAATCAAGCGAGATGACGGTGGTATTTCAACATCAGGCCGGACTTCTTCCTTAGGAAAATGTCGTATTCATCAATTTCCTTCAAATCTTGGGGTCTTCTTTTCGACATATGCCTTGATACCAGTCTTTGCATCATTCGATTGGAAAAGATCAGATTGTAATTCACGCTCCAATGCCAGATGATATTCAAGAGGAATCTCAAGCCCGCTTTGCACACTTCGCTTGATATTTCCAATTGCTTTCGCAGCTGCAAATGGGAGAGTAAATCTACCTGAATAATCTAGAACATCTTGACGGAATTCATCAAGGCTCATTGAGTCATAAATATCGTGAACTAGGTCCATCTCTTTGGATTCTTCAAATGAGAATTTTCTCCCAGTAACCATGATCTCCATTGCCTTTGCTTTTCCAACCAGGCGTGAGAGTCTAGCAGTACCTCCGGTTCCGGCCAATACGCCGAGCGAGACCTCCGGAAGTCCGACTTGGAAATTGCCTTTTCTAGCAATTCTAATATCTGCCGCCATTGCAATTTCTAAACCCCCTCCTACTGTGTGGCCATTGAGTGCAGCAATCACTAATTTCGGTGTCTGTTCAAGACGAGAAAGAGTCTCATTAGCATGAAGACAGAAGAAGTACTTGTATCGTGGTGTGAGTTTATTCAGATACTTGATACTAGCACCAGCGGAGAAAAATTTGTCCCCATGACCAGTGAGTAAAATTACTGAAACATCGTCATCGAATCGAGCGCTAAGAATTGCGTCATCGATGTCTTCCCACATTTCCCTAGTATAGGTATTCACAGAAGTTTTGTCACCTTCAAGGGGTTCACCATCAGAATCAGAGATTAATTCAATGATGGCGACTCCATTCTCGGAAACACCGTAATTGACGAGTCGGTTCTTCATCAGTTTAAGTTCAGGCCAGTCGGACATGGACGAGCCATAAGAACGGAGCATAAGAACTTGAGTGCCCACATCAGTCAGACTCTATGAAGGAGACTTTACCTCCAGATGAACGGATTTCTTTCCATTCCATTGCAATTTCTTTGGCCCTATCACTCATTTCCCAATTATCTCTCTTCAATGCCTTTCTAAATGGCATTCTTCTTCCAATTCTTCCATCAGAAAATTTTGTTTTCTTCAGAAGGATACGATTTGTGAATATCCAAAGAAATCTTCTGATTAGGTCTGGTCGATAGATTCGTTCCATGAATAGGAGCCCGTCACCGCCGTTCTTACGTTGATGTCTCATCCATAGATTTGCTAATCTCTTGAATCCTCTATCACCTACCCTATCAAGCAGCATTCGATTAGTTGCACTTAATTTGATGAGTGGAAGCAAACTCTTCCTAATTGTGGCATCATAATCTGTTCCATTGAGAATTGAATTCGCTGCCATAACACCACTAGTTACTGCATATCGCATTCCAAAACCCCACATGAAATCTTGAAGTCCCCCTGCTTCACCAACATAATATCGCCCATCAGAATAGTAGGTTGAAGGGATGCTGAAATCCCCCTTACCACCTACTCTCTTTATTGGAATTCGATCCAAGTCAGGATAGGCATTTTCGTACCAAGCTATTGTTTCATTCAGATATCTATTGGACGCTTTTTGTT
>Ga0315326_10002166_pt1 | contig 10492 bp, 10 predicted proteins | sample M180m32315metaG_FD_203457 | JGI IMG/M metagenome (GOLD analysis project Ga0315326, IMG submission 203457) | Ammonia-oxidizing marine archaeal communities from Monterey Bay, California, United States - M1 80m 32315 | ecosystem: Environmental > Aquatic > Marine > Coastal | place: USA: California... | reverse complement strand
ATTGATAATAATATTATTAGTGATATAAAAGAAAATGAGAGGATACTTATTGATGATGGTAAGATTGAACTGAGGGTAATTAAAAAGGAAAAAAATAAAGTAAAGGTTGAGGTAAAGAGAGGTGGTATTTTATTACAAAGAAAAGGTGTTAATTTCCCAGAGAGTGATATAAAATTATCTTCTTTAACTGAAAAGGATGTTAATGATTTATTATTTGGCTTAAAAAATAATGTTGATTGGGTTGCTCTTTCTTTTGTGAGAAGTGAAGATGATATTATTGATCTTAGAAAACTTATAAAGAAAAACGGATATGACACAAAAATTATAGCAAAAATTGAAAAACCTCAGGCAATAAAAAATATTGATAAGATAATAATTGAGTCTGATGGTTTAATGGTTGCGAGGGGAGACTTAGGTGTTGAAATGCCTATGGAATCAGTCCCTATAATTCAAAAGAAAATAGTATTCAAATGTAATTTAGCATGTAAGCCTGTAATAATAGCTACTCAAATGTTAGAAAGTATGGTTTCACAGAAAACACCAACAAGAGCTGAATCTAATGATGTAGCTAATGCTGTACTTGACGGAGCTGATGCTGTAATGTTATCAGCAGAATCTGCAACTGGAGATTATCCTCTATTGGCTGTAGAAAGTATGAATAGAATAATAAATTCTGTTGAAAAAACTTCTGACACTATTTATTATAAATTCGAAAAAATTAAAAAATTAAAAAATAAACTTAGCGAAAGTTTAATAACTACTGCATGCCGGTTAAGTAAACAAATATCTGCAAAAGCTATTATAACAATGACCAAAAGTGGTTATTCAGCCTTTAGAGTTTCAGGGAATAGGCCAAAGGCTAGAATTTATATAGTTACTAATGATAAAAAGATAGGTAACGTTTTAAATTTAGTTTGGGGTGTTAGATCAATATATTATGATAAAACAGAGAACATTGATGCTACCTTAGAAAATATTGAAAGCATTTTAGTTAATAATAATCATCTTTCAAAAAATGATAGGTATATAATTACCTCATCTATGCCAACTCATTGGAAAGGGCATACAAATATGATGAAAGTTAATATTGTAGAATTATAGACTAAAACTAAGGTTGTCAAAAGCTAAATTCACATTTTTTGGTAATAACTCACTTATATTATTGTGTTTGCCAAGGTTATGAGAAATATGTGTTAAATATACTTTTTCAACACTTAAATTTTTAATTAGCTTTAAAGCTTCTTCTAGATTCAAGTGAGAAATATGTTTATCTATCTGTAAACAATTAATTACTAGTATTTTAGTATTATCGATTTTTTTTAATTCATTCTTCTTAATTGTTTTAGCATCTGTTATATACGTAAAGTCATCAATTCTGTATCCCAATATTTTAAGTTTATGATGATAGACTTCTATTGGATTTATCTTAATCCCATTAAATTCAAATTGATTTTTAATTACTTTCAGATTTATATTTGGTAATCCAGGATATTTTAACCCGCTAAAGATATAAGAGTAATCTTTTTTCAGTTGATTTACTAACTGATAATTGCCGAATGCACTTATAGCTTTTTTTTGAATAAAATTAAAGGATCTTAGTTCATCAATTCCTGAGACATGATCTCTATGTGCGTGAGTATATAATACAAAATCAAGTTTACTAATATTATTCTTTAAAACTTGCTGTCTTAGATCTGGACCAGTATCTATAATAAAATTATAATTATCTTTTTCTATATATACTGATGACCTTAACCTTTTATCTTTTGTATGTTTAGACAGACAAATATCACATTTACAACCAATTACAGGTATACCTTGAGAAGTGCCAGTACCTAAAAACTTAACTTTCAATTTTTAAAATTTTATTAAGTGTATTTAAGTTTTCTTTTGAACATTTTTCTGGAGATATATTAATGGATTCAATAATTTCTATAAGTGCAGTAATTTTGCCTTCTGTTGTAAAATATTTATTTATAATAATTACTTTTTTTTCACGAATTATACAATAACCAGACTTAAAATTACCTTTTTCAAATCTAATTTTGTAATCTTGAGATTCTAAAAGTAATTCTATTTTTTTTTGAAATTGCTTTGTTAATTTAAAGTCCATAAAATTTAATTGTTGAAGATAAATAAAAAAAAGTTAATTGTTATTATAGGCCCAACTGCCAGTGGTAAAACTGATCTAGCTATTAAGGTAGCATCAAAGTTTAAATCAGAAATAATTTCTGCTGACTCAAGACAATTTTATAAGGAATTGAATATAGGTACTGCTAAACCTTCCAAATATGAACTCTCTACTATAAATCATCATTTTATTAATAATTTATCAATAATTGATGACTATACTGTTGGTAAGTATAAAGAAGAAGTTGAAGAGTTTCTTGAAGAATATTTTAAATCAAATGATATAGCTATATTGGTTGGAGGTTCTGGTTTGTTTGTAGATGTAATTGTCAAAGGGATTGACAATGTTCCAAAAGTTCCTAAAGAATTCAGAGAAGAGTTAAATGATTCATTAAAAATTAATGGTCTTTCTTCTCTTGCTATTAATCTAAAAGAGGTTGATCCAGAATCTTATGAAAATATTGACTTAAAAAATCCTCATAGAGTAATTAGAGCTCTTGAGGTTTCACTATATACAAAAAAACCATATTCTTCATATCATAAGGGGAATAATGACTTAAGAAAGGATATTGATTTATATTTTATTGGTTATAATTTGTCAAAGGAAATACTTTATAGTAGAATAGATAAAAGGGTAGATTTAATGATAGAGAATGGATTGGTTGATGAAGTAAAAAGATTAACAGATTACAAAAAATTAAACGCATTGAATACAGTGGGATATAAAGAATTATTTCATTTTTTAAATGAAGATCTAAATTTAGATGAGGCAATAGAATTAATTAAAAGTAACACAAGAAAATATTCCAAAAGACAAATGACTTGGTTTAAGAAATACAATGATGTAAACTGGTTTGATGAGAATGAGAGTTATTATGAGATAATAAAAAATATAAAAAAATTAATATTTTGATATCATATTTGATATATCATAAAGTTCTTTATTGATTCCTCTTTTCTTTTTTAATATTTCATTAATTGGATATAATGTTATTTTATTATCAATTACTCCTACCATTTTATTTTCTTCGCCTTTAGATAAAAATTTAACACACTTATTTCCCAAAATTGTTCCTAAAATTCTATCTGAAGGAACAGCAGTACCTCCTCTTTGAATATGACCTAAAACTGAATATCTGACATTACTGCCTTCAATATGATTTTTTATGGCTTTTGTGAGTTTTTTTAATGATCCAAATTTACACCCTTCGGAATATAAAATTATCATAGATTTTTTTTTACTATTTATTTCTTCTATTTCATTAATAACTGTATTTAAAGTTCTTTCATGTTCAGGAATCAATATTAATTCTGCACCTGATGCTATTCCAGATTCAATAGCAAGATAACCTGATTCTCTTCCCATAACTTCAATAATAAAAATTCTTTCATGTGATGCAGCTGTATCTCTTATTTTATCAATTGCTTCTACTATAGTTTCTCTTGCTGAAGCAAATCCAATTGAATGATCAGTTCCGTACAAATCATTATCTATTGTACATGGGATACCTATTAAAGGATAATTATTTTCTTTAAAAAAAATATTTGCTCCAGTTAATGAGCCATCTCCACCTAAAACTATAAGACCATCAATGTTGTTTTTAATAAGATTATTGTATGCCTTATCTCTACCATTTTTTGTTCTAAATTCATCAGATCTTGCAGTTTTTAGTATTGTGCCACCAATATGAATTATATTCCCCACATCTGTTGGAGTTAAAATATTTATATTATTTTCTATTAGTCCTTGGTATCCATATTGAATTCCAAATACTTTAATTCTTAAATGATTTGATGTTCTCACTATTGACCTTATACACGCATTCATTCCAGGTGCATCTCCTCCAGATGTTAAAATCGCTATATTTTTCATTGCCATAAAAATACTTAATAAACTAATTAAATGTATATTTAATGCTATTAAAATAGAAATTTGAAAAAGTTATTAATAATTACTTTTTACTGGAAGTCTGAAAAATCTGTTGCTAAGATGAGATGGATAAATTTATCTAGGGAACTATCAAAATTAAATTATAAAATATATATTTTAACTTTTGGTGATGAAAATAAGACCTTTAATGATGGTGATATAGTTATTATTCAAAGAAAAATAATAAATCCATTTCATTATCTATTAGGGTCAAAGCGGAAAAATTTTGATAAAGGAGTTTTAGATTCATCTCAAAATTTAATTTTCAGAATTTTATCTTGGTTTAGAGTAAATTTTTTTTATCCTGACGCAAGAATTTTATCAGTTAATAAAGTAGTCAATTTTTTAGATAAATTAATAATTGAAAAAAATATTGGTACTATTATAACTTCTTCACCTCCTCATAGTATCCATAAAATAGTTTTAAAATTAAAAAGGATTCATAATATTAAATGGATATCAGATTTTAGAGATCCTTACTTGAACTGGGATATTTTTTTAGGTTTGAATCCAACTTTTATTTCTAAATGGATTCATGCAAAAATTCAAGGTTCATTTTTAAAGTCATCAGATAAAATTGTTGTAACAAATTCTAACTTAAAAAAAGAGTTCTCTGAACTTGGATATACTAATAAAATAGAGTTAGTGCATAATGGTTCTGAAATTAATTCCACTCCTTGCAAATCCAAAAAATTTATTATATCATATTTTGGATTAATAAATAAATTTAGAGACCCTAAAATTTTTATTGATGTTTTGGATGAATTATTATCACAAAATGATAATTTAAAAGAAAAGTTCGAGTTTCATATATACGGAAACATTCAATTATCTACTATCAATTATCTGAGAGTAAACAAAAACTTAAATGATCATTTAGTATTAAAACCTTTTATAGGCTATGAAAAATTAGAAGATCCCTTAAATTCATCTTCTATTCTTTTGCTGTTATTAAATAACAAAGAATCACAAAATACCACTCCATATAAACTTTTTGATTATCTGGTCTCTGAGAGACCTATTTTAACCCTTAGTGATTTTAAAAATGAAGATGTTGATTATTTATTAAAGAAATATAAACGAAGTAAATCAATTAAATATTCTGATAAAAATAGGATTAAAGATTTTATAAATAAATCATTCATTAGATTTAAAGAAGGTCAATTAAAAAATATTACATGTGATTATTCTAATTTAAGATATGATAAAATAGCTTGTAAATACAAGGATATTATCGAATCTTAATAATCTGATTTATCAAGTCATTAAACTTTTCAGATACTTTTATTTTATATATAAGGATTAAATAAATTGAAGTTGATGATAATGATTTTATTAAAATGTCTAACCAAGGATTATCTGATGAAGGAATTAAATAATTAGATATATAGAATACTAATAAACCTATTAGAATTATTTTAAAAGAGTTAATTGAGAATGGAGATATTTTCATTTTTAATTTTATGAATATAAATTTTATAATATTATAAAAAGCAATAGAGATTAAAGAGGCATATGCAGCACCTATCATCCCATACTTTGGAATTAGAATTAAGTTTAATATTATACTTACAAAAGCTAAAATTATTATAGTAATTACTGTAAATCTATAATATTTAGAAAGAGAAATTAATTCAGAGTTATAACTAAAAAACATGATAATTAATTTAGAAAGACCTATAATATAGACCACATCTTTTCCCTTAATAAACTCATTAGAGTTAGGAATTAAACTAAATATGTTGTCTAGATTAGTTACTACTAAAATAAAAAATAAAATACCAATTAGCATTTGGTGAAGACTAACTTCTTTATAATTTTTCTCAATTTCTTTTATTTTATTGTTTTTAATATTCTCTGATATAAAAGGAATTGAAATCTGTGATATTGCTCTTCTTGGTATTTCTATAACCATTCCAATATAGAAAGCAGTTGTATAAATTCCTGTTTGTGACAAACCCAGTAAGCTTGTTACCATTAGAACATCTACATTAAGTACTATTATATTCGAAAAAGATCCTAAAAATGCATATGATCTATAATTAAATATTTTACTAAAATGTTTTTTAATTTTCTCAAACCTAATAGTGACAGATAATTTATCTTTCTTATTAGCATAGTAAATTAGGACAATAAGACCAATAGAATATATTATGACTTGAGACTTTATTAAATAATCAAAATCTATAACTGATAAAGATAAAAGAATAACAGTTACAGCTGTCAAAAATCTATTAGATACACCATTGATTATATTTGATAGAATTGTATCGTATCTAGCTCTTAAATATGCTTCTATAAGTATGCTTATACTCATTATAAATAAAATGAAATATACTATATAGAAATAATCAAAGAACAATTGAGATTTCTCTGAGAAAAGTAATTTTATTTCATCTAATAAAAAGAATAAAAAAAACAATACAATTGAATAAGAAATAAGGATAATTAATAAATTAAGACTAAAAAATTGTTTCTTTTCTTCTAGGGATTCTTTAAAAAGTGGGTAATATTTAACATATGTTGAACTTGCTCCAAAAGTTGCAATTGGAATCAAAATTGTAGACGCACTTATAATTTGTCTTATAAGACCTATCTCCTCTGTTGTTAAGAATTTAGGAAATAATATTATAGAATTAATAAAGCCAAGAAGAACACCAAAATAAATTACTAAAGTAGACCAAAAGCTTTGTTTTAATACTTTCCCCATTTCTTAATTTTATGATAAATATTATTATATCTATACCTTCTAACAAATTTAGAAAAATTATTACTGACAATTTTTTCTTCCTTTTTTATTAAAGAAGTTATGTATCCATAAATTGAATCAAATAAGGGAAAAATTGATTTGTATTGTATGGAAAATTTAATTGACCCAATAATACATAAAAGAAAATCATACCCAAGTAAATACATTACTCTACCTTGCTTTATAAATTTTTCTTTTTTATATCTATTTCCTGTTTCCCTAGAATGAATACATATGATTGTCTGATCAACATGAATTTTAAATTTGAAATATTCCATTTTTAATTCGTCAAGAGTATCCCAACCCATAGACTCAACCAATCCACCAATTTTTTTAAATGCTTCTCTTCTGTATAGTTTAATTGCTCCTCGAATATGATTTTTGTTATATAAATTTTCAATTTTTAACTCATTTTGATTTTTCGAAGAAAGAATCCCAGAGCACATACCTAAATTTTCATCATTGCTAAAAAGTTCTGCCATTTTTTTAAAATAATTAGTAGGTAAAATTATATCTGCATCAAACTTTCCAATTAGATCATAGTCTTTTATGGATCTATTAAGGCCATAATTAAATGCTTTAATTATTTTTTTTCCAGGCTTGGCAAATGATTTAGAGTTGATTTTTGATACATAATTTATTGATTTATATTTTCTGGAAAACTTTTTGATTACACTCGAAGTATTATCTGTAGATCCATCATCTACTAAAGTTAATTGTGATATTGGATGTGTTTGATTTACAAAAGAATTTAGTGTTTCAACTAAATTCTTTTCTTCATTATACACAGGAATAATTATTAATATTTTCATCTTTAAAAGATCCATAAACTAATTGACATTATAGAAATAATTATTGATAAAATAATTTTCATTATTTTGTCAGATACATTGTAAGACCATCTGCTTGCTAACCATCCTCCAGCTGCACTTCCAATCCCTAAATTTATACCATAAACCCAATTAACTTTATTATCATATAAAAAAATTAAAAATGCTGATAATGAAAATATTAAAGCTACAAAAACTTTTATGCTGTTACTATGAGATATTTTTAATTCATTAACCTTTGATAAAATCAGAATTATAAAAAATCCAACTCCAGCATGAATGAATCCACCATAAATCCCAACTAGGAAAAATAAGAAAAATGATAATAATTTATTTTTAATTTTATTTTTAGTAAGAAACTTTTTTTTCCTTTTTTCTTTAATGAAGAAAGAAAACATAACAAATATCATAATTATGGACAGGAGTTTTTTAAATAAATCTTCAGGAAAATTTATAGCTATTGTCGCTCCAAGAATTGCTCCTAATAATGCTGATAATGATAACCAACTTGAAAATCTAAAATAAGATATTCCCTTACTTTTAAAACCATATATTGCTGAAATATTTTGAAAAATTAATTGAATTCTATTGGTTCCATTTGCTTCAATAGGAGGAATTCCCATAAATATCATTACTGGGAGAGTTATTAATGATCCTCCACCTGCTAAAGTATTTATTATACCTGATACTAACCCTAAAAAAAGAAGTATTAGAATTTCACTTATTTCCATACAAATAAATTTTACTGGTATCCTTAGAGTTTTTTAGAATTTCATGATTTGTTTTTTTAAAAATTGGATGGATAAAATCTTTATTTAAATCATTTAATGGAATTAAGACAAATTTTCTATCTTGAATTAATGGGTGAGGGATTGTTAATTTTTTTTGTTTTATAATTTTTTTTGAAAAATATAAAATATCAATATCAATCTTTCTTTCTCCCCACTTAATTGATTTAGTTCTCCCCATTTTATTTTCTATATTTTTACAACATATAAGTAAATTTTGAGGGGAAATTGATGTTTTTAATTCAATAACTTGATTAAGAAAAAAATTCTGATTTTTTAATCCCCATGGCTCAGATTCATAGACTTTTGAAATATTTGTAATATTTCCTACTTCAAATTTTAATTGACTAATTGCATTATCTAGATTCTTTTTTCTTCTCCCAAGATTAGATCCTAATGATAAAAATACTTTATTTATTTCCAATTGATTGTTTATCCCAGATTCTCTCGTGAATATAATATAAAACAGGTTTTGTTAGTATTTCAGCAATAGCAACACCTCCTCCTAGCTTAGCGCTTTTAATCACAAAAGTACTTATTATAAATGTATCTAAAGATCCAATTATCCTGTATGTAATTGCTTTATACAAACTTCTTTTTTTTGAATGATGAAATGCATCAGTTTGTTTTTGCCATCCAATTCTCCATGCTCTTTCATGAAAGTAATATATTATGAGCTTTGTAAGAATTTCAATTGAACCTATTAAAAGACCATCTGTAACACTTTCTTGAATTGTTGTTTCTACAATTTCAGGGTCCATAGTCATTAATCCAATATTAGATAAAAAAAAGAAAATCTCATTTCCATAATAAGAAAAAAGAAATGCTAGAATTGCTGTATCAAGTGAAGCAATTACTCTCCATGTGAAAGTTTTTAGTAAACTTCTTTTGTATGTTTCTTTTGTTGACATTTACTCAATTATAGAGTAATTTTTGATATTAAGTCAAATTTTTCAATATAATTTGCAATTTTTTGTGCAAACTTTCCTCCAATTGCACCATCGATTATTCTATGATCATATGTGTGAGATAGATATAATTTATTTCTAATTTCAATTTTATCACCAGTTTTAGTTTCAATAACAGAAGGGATTTTTCTAATACTTCCAATAGCTAAAATCCCAACTTGAGGTTGTAAAATTATAGGTGTGCCCATAACATTGCCAAATGAACCTACATTTGATATAGTAAATGTTCCACCATCTAAGTCATCAGGTGATAATTTATTTTCTCTAGTTTTTTTAATTAGTTCATGTGAATTTTTTACTAAATCCATAAAATTTAGTTTATCAGAGTTTTTAAGAACAGGAACAATTAAATTATCATCTTCTAGTGCAACTGCAATTCCAAGATTGATATAATTTTTTTTGATAATTTTATCATTAATATAAGAAATGTTCATCATTGGGAAATCCTTAAGTGCATCTGTTACACACTTTATGAAAATAGGATTAAAAGTTAATGGAAACCTATTTTTAATTAGAAAATCATCTTTAATTTTTTTTCTATCGTTACATACATTCGTTATATCTGCTTCAACAAAAGAAGTTACATGAGGAGATATTCTCTTTGAATCTACCATTCTACTGGCAATTATTTTTCTTACCCTGTCTGGTTCAATTAATTCTTCATTATCTTTTAAAATTATTTCTTCTTTAAATGGAACAATATTATTTTCAATTTTAGCAGATTGATTCTTTTCTTCTAAATATTTTAATAAATCGAATTTGGTGACTCTTTGACCTTCTCCAGTTCCATTAATATTTTCTAAAGTATTTAAAGATATATTTTCTCTGCTGGCAATATTTAAAACTAATGGTGAAAAAAATTTGTCTGATTTTTTTACATCTTTTATTTCTTTTTTTAGGGTAAAATTTTGAGTAGAAGTTGCATAATCAGTTTTAATTTCTTTAAAATCTTTTTCTAACTTATCAACATAAGATTTTGTGTCAGAAAAATTACCTTCTTCTGAAGTCTCAATCACAGCAATAGGTTTGCCTACTTTTACTATATCACCTTTATTAACTAAAATTTTAAAAATTTTTCCAGAACAAGTTGAAGGTAT
>Ga0315326_10002165_pt1 | contig 10493 bp, 9 predicted proteins | sample M180m32315metaG_FD_203457 | JGI IMG/M metagenome (GOLD analysis project Ga0315326, IMG submission 203457) | Ammonia-oxidizing marine archaeal communities from Monterey Bay, California, United States - M1 80m 32315 | ecosystem: Environmental > Aquatic > Marine > Coastal | place: USA: California... | reverse complement strand
AATGCGACGCATTCCCAAACGACGAATACCTGCCAGTCGAGCGCTTTCAAATCCCGTTGATTGCCTCGATCGCGCTGCAGGTTGCGTTCGAATTTGGGCTGCCAGTATTCCGTATTGGTTTTCGGAGTAGAAGCGCTTTTGCAGTTGGCGTGCCGGTACCAGAAGCATCTGTGTACGAAGATCGCCGTTGTGTATTTCGGAAAAACGATATCCGGCTTGCCGGGCAGTTTCAGATTGTTAGGCCCATTGACCGTAAAGCGATAACCAAGTCGATGCAGCAAGCTGCGAGCTATCCGTTCGGGTTTAGTATTCTTGCCCGGCACCCGCTCATGAGCCAAGATTGATGCAGTTTGGAGAGCGTGTCCGCCATGAGAGTTTCTTTTGAGGGCGTAACGACTTCTTGTCAGTCATGAAGTGGGTTAAATGCAGTATTAGGGACGATAGACGGTGGGGAATTGGGATAATTGACAATTGCCCACCGCCTTTGTCGCCTTTTCTGCGAGCGTGCCAGCGATCAAAGCTCCTCGGCAAATATTTTTTCAGTAATCTTCCAAAACTTCCCCTGTTTGCGGGCGATCACAAATGAAGGCATTCTGAGTTGGGGTTGGATTTTTATGATTTCTCCAACCGACCTGATGCTGAGGTTCAATTCAGGCTTTCTCGTATGAGATCTCAGGAAATTGATATTGAACTTCTTAAGACTAGTTTGATTGTTGAGGTAGTGCATCTCCGATACGTAGCGGGCATCGTAGTCGTAGTACTTCACCTGCAGGTAGGGATTCCCGTTTTTGTCGGACCGCTCCAGCATTTCAATGGAATCGGGTGTGAGCACATGGGCGTTTAGGGAAAGCTTGGCCTGCTTGAGTTTTGTGTCGGGATCAATTAGTGTGTATCCACAACGGCAGCACTCGCGTGCGGTGATGTCGTTTTCAGCCGAGCATTGATCGCAGATCTTAAAGCGAAAGCGATAGCCACAGGGGTTAAATTCGTATGTCTCCGGCTTTTGAATGGCGCCACGGCACTTACGACCGAAGTGCTCAACAACGTATCCATCATCGTCGACGATTCCCCAAAAATCATTTACGAAACCACACTCTGGGCAAGGGACCTCGACGGGAACGGATTCGGGGGCCGTTTTCTTATCACCTATCTCAGGGGCATAAATATTGTGCCCCATTCCGGTATAGTCTAAAACAAGACAATCCTTTTTGCCGGTATCCAAACGCAAACCACGGCCTATGATTTGCTGGTACAAGCTGATCGATTCTGTCGGGCGCAGGATAGCAATGACGTCGACATGTGCGGCATCGAAACCGGTGGTCAGGACGGAGACATTAACCAAATACTTAAACGCTCTTTCTTTAAACGCGTTAATGATCCGATCGCGCTCGGTAGCCTCGGTTTCTCCCAGAATGAGTTGCGCCTGTCCCTTCGGCAGACTCTCCATCACTTCTTGAGCATGCTTTACCGTGGAGCTGAAAATCATGACGCCCTGTCGCTTGTAGCTATCGGTGATATCGACAATGTTTTTGATGATGAGGGGAGTCAGTCGTCTCTGTTGTTTTAATACCTCCTCAAGTTGAGCCATCGTATACGATTTACCGCCCTCAATAAGCTCGGAGAAGTCATAGGACGTCACAGGAATATCTACCTTTACGGGAGGCGTAAGGTACTTATTCTTTATCATATACTCAAGTGGCAGCTCGTATATACAATGCTTAAAGAAGCGAAGTTCCTGAGTCTTCATCTCCCCTTGGTGAGCGATATTATAAATCCAGCCTAGCCCCATGCGATAAGGGGTCGCGGTAAGGCCCAAAATACAAATACGTTTATTATTCAGCTTCAGTCGCTTGATTACTTTGGCGTACTGACTGTCGGGCTCAAGGCCGACACGGTGACATTCATCGATCACTAAAAGCGTGAAATCATTGAAGAAGCTATCGCTCGCATTTGCAACGGACTGGATGCTACCGAATATAACCTTTCGCTTACTGTCCTTTTGATTCAAGCCCGCTGAATAAATCCCCGCTTGCAGGTCATAGCTTTCATACTTCAAATGGTTTTGTTCAACCAGCTCTTTGACATGGGCTAAAACCAAGACGCGGCCCTTGGCTATTTTAGCCAACTCAGCGATCACCAAACTCTTACCCGCACCCGTAGGCAAAACGATCACCGCAGGGCTTCGCTTTTTCCTAAAGAAATTGAGAGTGTTATCAACAGCTTCCTGCTGGTAAGGACGGAGTTCGTACATAAGCCGGGCAAGCTATTTGAAGCTCCACCCAAAGTATAGGAAATTAGGCCGCGTGGACAAATTGCAAGACTTGTTCTCAAGGATCCGTGGATGTTGAATCCTAGATCCGCTTCCGTCTCCACTATGTTTCGCCGTGACAGGTAGCGGGCAGGATCCTCGCTTCGCGAGGGCCTATTTTTGGATTTGAGAAGGTAGGGTTACTTTCTGGTCTCCAGTTGATTATTGATCCCTTTGAGCTGTTGTGATGTTATCCGAAGTCGTATTTATGAAAGGTAGTTATTTTAAGTGCCCGTGGGCACTTTGTTTCGCGCTTGTTTTCGGACAGTTGGGCTTGGCGGAGCGTCAAGTTGAGCGGTCAAATATTCTTTTTGTTTTTGGAGAGAACTGGGGGATGGATACGGGGGCCTACTGCAATACCGTGGTCTCGACCCTTGTATTCGACCGCTTGGCGGAGGAGGGCGTATTGTTTACGCATGCGTTTGCCACCGCACCTTCTTGTAGTCCGTCCAAGGCTTCCGTGCTGACGGGGTAGATGCATTGGCGTTTAGGTGCTTCGGTGAGCCACAGCAATGAAGTGGAGTCTATGCTGAATGTTCGCTATCGGACCTATGCGGACGCACTTCTTGGAGCTATCTTTTGCGGCTCGATTGCCGATCGAGCCCGACCGTTCTTATCTGCTTGTGCTTGATCAGCACAGGAGATTTTATCCAAGCCGATTTTCGTCTTAAGATTCTTATGAAATTTATCTCTTTCTCGCGACTCTTAGCGTGTGTCGGATTAGCCGCTCCATTGGGAGCGTTTGCCGCGTCGCTGAATATCGAATTCGAGGAGTACGATTTGCCGAATGGCATGCACGTAATCCTTCACCAAAATAGCGACGCTCCGGTTGTTTCGTCATATGTGCTCTATCATGTTGGTAGCAAGGACGAGCGTTCTGATCGGACTGGGTTCGCTCATTTTTTCGAGCATTTGATGTTCGAAGGCTCGGAGAATATCGAGCGGAAGCAAATCGATAAGCTCATCTCGGGAGCTGGTGGGAACCTGAATGCGTCAACGTCTTTTGACCGAACGGATTATTACATCAATTTGCCAGCCAACGAACTGGAGCTGGCGCTGTGGATCGAGTCGGAGCGGCTGATGCATGCGGTGATTGACAACGATGGAGTTGAAACGCAGCGCGAAGTGGTCAAGGAAGAGCGTCGCGGTCGCTATGAGAACCAGCCTTACGGGTCGATTATGGAAAATATGGCGAAGGCGGTTTTTGACGGAACGCCTTACGAGTGGACGCCGATCGGGTCGGCTCAATACATCGATTCGGCGACTATCGAGGAATTTCGAGATTTCTATAAAAAGTGGTATGTGCCGAACAACGCGACTTTGGCGATAGCGGGAGATATCGACATCGAGGAAACGAAGTTACTCGTCGAGCGGTATTTCGGCGAGATTCAGAGAGGACCGGACCCCGAGCGTGTGGCTATCGATTGGGACCTTGAAGCGCCGGTAACGACTAAGGTGGTCGAGGAAGCGATGACGCCTTTGCCGGCAACCGTTCATATTTGGAGAGCGCCGGTTTTGACGGATGAGGATGCCGAGGCCATTGAATTGCTGATAAACATTTTGGCTATCGGCAAGAGCTCGAGACTGTATCGGCGTCTGGTCGATACGGAGCGGGCAGCGGTGAACGCGGCGGCTTTCACTTGGCTTCAGGAAAAAGCTGGCTTGGTAGCGGCATACGCGATCGGAAATCGCGGAGTATCAATCGAGCAGTTGGATGCGCTCGTTGAAGAGGAAGTGCAAAAGCTTGTCGACGAAGGCGTCACCAGCAAGGAATTGCAAAAGGCCTTGAATCAGAAAGAGGCGGAGATCGCGTCTTCGGTCGGCACTATGAGCAGCCGAGCTGAATCTCTTGCCTATTACCACTTGTGGCATGGGGATGCGGGCCGTGCGAATAACGAATTGGAAGCGTACTTGAAGGTTACACGAGAGGACCTGCAACGCGTAGCGAAGAAGTACTTGCTTAAAGAACGCAGAAACACGCTGCACTACCCTGTGCCTAGTAAATGAATACGAAACGAGGAACTAGAAGCATGAAAACAATTTCAATTATTATTCTATTAGCCCTTCCGCTCGCGTTCGTAGCTTGCGATTCGAAAAGCGGAAGTAGCGTTGATTCCGGAAAATCCGCGGCTATGGAGCCGTTGGATCGATCCAAGCGACCTGATCCAGGTCCCGCTCCGGCTTCATCGTTTCCTGACTACGACACGATTACGACATCCGAAGGATTGACGCTTTACGTTATCGAATCGAACCGTCAGCCGACCATAACCTATCGATTGATGTTCCGTTCCGGTGGCTTGTTCGATGGGGAAAAGACGGGCTTGGCTGAATTCGTCGCTTCGATGCTGGATCAGGGTGTTGCAGGCAAGAGTGCCTTCGAACTGGCTAGCGAAATCGATTTTATCGGGGCTAGCTTGTCGGCTTCGGCTTCTTCGGATTTCATCGCGGTTTCCGTGTCGGGGCTTTCCAAGTACAAAGAGCAATTGCTCGGTATATTGAATTCAGTAGTCAGAGCGCCTACGTTTCCGGAAGAAGAGCTGGAGAAGCTCAAGCAGCGTACAGTATCGAATTTGATTTCCGAGCGTAGCGAGCCGGATGCTCTGATTGAAAAGCTACGTCGCAAATTAGTCTATGGCGAAGGCGGTTACGGAGCCTTTCAGAGCGAAGAGAGCGTCGCATCGATCACGCGCGACGATCTGGTTGCCTTTCACAGGAAGCATTTCATTCCGAACAATGCTTCGATGGCTGTTGTCGGTCAGATTGGGCAGGAAGAGGGAGTAAAGCTCGTGGAGAATCGTTTGAGGGGATGGCGAAAAGGATCTGCGCCTGAGCAACCGGAATTGAATTTTCCGACGATCGGCGAGCGTTCCGTTCATTTGTTGGATCGCTCGGGTTCGGTTCAATCGACCGTAAGAGTTGCCCAGCAATCTGTCCCTAGGTCGAATCCGGATGTGCCCGAATTGAAAGTCGTTATGTCAGTTCTAGGCGGTGGATTTTCGGGGCGATTGTTTCAGAATCTTCGTGAGGACAAGGGCTACACTTATGGAGCAGGATCTTATACGGCTAACGCTGCCAAAATGGGGGCTATCGTTTCCTATGCGGACGTTCGAAACGAGGTGACTGCGGATGCGGTTGGAGAGATCTTCAATGAGTTGAATCGAATTCGAGAAGAGCCAATCCCGGAGTCGGAGCTAGATATGCACAAGAAGTATTTGGCGGGCAATTACATGTTGAGCTTAGAGCGTCCGATGACGATTGCTCAGAATGTTCAGGAAATAGACGTCTATGGTTTAGCGCCTGATTATTACCAAACCTATGTGGCGCAGTTGATGTCCGTAACGCCTGAGTTAGCGTTGGAGTTGGCGAACAAGTATTTGCATCCGAGGAAAAGTCTCGTTGCCATTGTCGGTAAACGCGAAGAAGTGGGCGAGTCGCTCGAGCGGTTTGGTGGGGTAAGGATTTACGACGAGAAGTTGGAGACGCAGGATGAGCGCGATTCGGTTTCTCATAAGGAAACGCCCTAATTTTTCGGTATATCGGCCGAAAGATTAGAGCGTTGGGGCTTGTTGAGGCAGGGTCGGAATTAGGCTCCTGCGAAGGATAGGCCGATCATTTCCCGAGTGCGGGTACAGACGTCATTGTCTTCAGACATCACCATGCAACGCTGCATAAGCGATACGCGGGCCAGCTCTTCTGGGCTGGATGCGATGCTGTCGGCGGCGGCGTTCAGCAGAGACCATTCTTCTTCGTTGAGGGGTACTTCTATATTCATAAGTTAGCTAATCGGTAAAACCCTAATCGGCTTTAGGCATTTTTTCGGTTCGTCTGAGCTCCTTTACTCGATGGTGTGGGTTTTTGAACGGATATACCTTAAGTCAAAGAAACGTTAACCGATTCTAAGCCTGTCTTTTGTACGCTTGTAGCGAGTATTGGCTTCAATCCCGACACGGAATGACGATTAGGCACTTTCGCTACTAGAGAATAGGATTATGATCTCTCACCCAATCAACCTCGAAGATATCCAACCTGAACTGGATGGCATTGCCGTCTCTCCGCAAATTTTGCCGAAGCTCCAGAAGCTAATATCGGATTGCAATACGAACCCCGACGAGATTCGGGATATGATTCGAATGGATCCGGCGTTGAGCGCGATGATTCTTAAAACGGCCAACAGTGCGTATTTCAATCCGGGCTATCATATCGATAGCATTGACGATGGCATTATGCATTTGGGTTTCAGCGACGTGTATCAGATCGTTACGATGCTGACGTTCTCCGAGCTCTTTGCCGAGCCGTTGAAGGCATACGGGATCAGTGCGGGCGATTTTTGGAAACGTTCGGTTGCCTGCGCATTCGCGATGGAGCGTTTGGCTCGGAAGTACAGCGAAGATCCTGGCGTAGCCTATACCGTTGGGTTGCTCCATGGGATCGGGATGGTTTTTCTTGAACGAGAGATCAAGGACGCTCCGAATATCGCTTTCAATGCTTCGCTACCGGAAGACGTGGCTTTGGAGAAAGAAGAGATGGAAATTTTCGGAATAAACCATGCTAAATTTGGGGCTGCCATGATGCGCGAATGGGGATTCTCCGACGAGGTCGTTGTACCTGTCCTCAACCAATTCGAACCTTCGCAAGCCGGAAAGCATGAGCGCATGACGTGTTTGGTTTCATTCGCCAAGAGAATGATTAGCACCATTATCAACGATCCTGCAAATACCGTGGCTGCTCCAGGATCGGATCCTTTGCTCATCGCTTTGCTACATCTTTCGAAGGAAGAATACCTTAAGGTTGTCGATCAGCTACGAGCGAATTTCGAAAAGGCGGAAAGCCTGGTTACTGGCAAGGCAGCTCACCGACCGATCGAGGTTTCGGGAAGCGGTGCCGTGAAGGACAAGCTGAAAAAGGCTATCGCATCGAATCTTGGATACGGCGAAAGCGCCATCCGAACTTAAATCTAACTCACACTAATTCTAACAGGAGCAATTTGACAAATGCGTGACTCAGAACTTATCGATTGGGAACAACTTGAAATGATCTTCGGCGAAGAAGAGGAGGAATTCGATGAAGAAATGGGAGACTTGTTTCGCGAGTTCATCGAAGACGGCCGTGATCGCCTGGTTACGCTAAAGGGTACGGTTTTCGACTCTAACCGGGAAACGATTGCCCGGGAATCGCATCGCTTAAAAGGCTCTTCGAGCAACTTTGGATTTACGCGGGTCGCCACTTCGCTGGCGAATATCGAAGATAATATCGAGACGATCTCGCCAGAAGCGTATCAAACGTCTCTGACTCAGGCTGAAGTAGACTTTTTCGCTTCGATTAAAGAAGTGGAAGCGAAGTACGATGGCTTGAGAAACTAAGGAACGCAAACAAACCGCCCAAACATAAGGGCGGTTTTTGAGTGATCTTTTAGCGTGCAATCTTGGATTGCGGCTTGGCAAGTTTCTAGGACTTGCCTAGTGACGCGGCTATGAAATCGGTTCAAGAGGCGTTTGCATTGATCCTCATTGCGTTGGTTTGCGGTGGATTAGCTTATTTTACGCACCCGCTGGCACCATCGTTTGGGATAGACGAATTGTCGATCAACATCGAGGAGGTTCAATCTGAAGCGGAAGTGTTTTGGATTGATGCTCGTTCTGACGAGGACTTCGCTCGAGGACATTTTGAGGGAGCGATTTTGCTGAACGAAGAACGTTGGGAGGAATTGCTGGTTGATTTTCTAGATCGTTGGTCTCCCAGCGCGACGACCGTGGTTTACTGTTCAAGCCAATCGTGCATGCGGTCGCACGAAGTGGCGAAACGGCTACGCGAGGAACTTGGAGTCGAAGATATATTCGCTCTCAAAGGAGGTTGGGAAACGCTTCTCGAAACCGGATTAGCAAAGGAGGGAGACGAATGAAGATGCTCGCTAGAATCGTGTACATCGCCTTAGGGGTGACGTTTGGATGGGCTGGCGTGGCCAAGCTGATCGATCCGTCTGCGTTTTTATCATCGATCCTGACCTATGAAGTTTTCGGATATGTGCTCGCAGTGGCAGCGTCTCTGTTCGTGCCTTACCTGGAATTGTGCGTCGGATTTTCGTTCGTAACGGGATTTTTGAGAGGCGGCGCTCGATGGTTAGCCGGTGGCATGACCGTAGTGTTTTTGATGCTATTGGTTCAAGCGGCATTGAGGGGACTTGATGTGGATTGCGGTTGTTTTGGATCCGAGGCGAAAGCTTCGGAAACGGGTTTTCTTTGGCCGATTTCGCGGGATGTATTGATGTTGGGAGGATTATGGGTGGCGGTAATTTGCGAACGTAAAGCCGATAGAAAGAGAGAATCATGATTTGCTTAGGAGATAGCCTAGACTTGAATTTCGAAGTGAAGGTGGGAATTGATGGCAAGAAAACGCCCCGTGTTTTTAACGACTTGATCGAGGGACCGACGCTCGTATCCGTCTACATGCGCAATAATACGAGTAGTTGCGACAAGCAGATGATCAGCCTAGTTACTGCTTACGATGCGATTCGGGCCAAACATTTTGCCGTTTTGGGTGTGAGCAGAGATACGGTTGGCTCCCACCTGAAATATGCGGCGAAGCATGAAATCGAATTTCCTCTAGTATCGGATCCTGATTATGGCTTTGCTCGGGCGACCGACTCCCTAGTCGAAAAAAAGCTTTACGGACGGGCCTACGTAGGCCCGAGCCGATCGGCTTATGCGATTGATAGAGATGGAAACGTATTGGCAATTTGCGAGAAAGTGGACCCGGCGAATCATGGTGAGCAATTACTGAGCCTGATTGAAGGGCTCTGGAATTCGGATCGTTGATCGGTCATTGATTTCATAGAGTACGATCAGGTCCTGTTTTCCGGTGTGAGAGAGTACTTAACAAGCTTGTTAAGGAGGCGGGAATATGCCTTAACAAAGGCCAGAAATGGCGATTGCCTCGACAGATATTGTATGTGAAAACTCGAAAACCACTTTGGACCAGTGGGATAGGAAGCATTCGTGGCACCCATTCACTCAGATGAAGGAGTACGCTGCTTTGCCTCAACTGCATGTCGAGCGGGGAGAAGGGTGCTGGGTTTGGGATACTGAGGGCAATCGTTACTTGGATGCGAATGCTTCGATTTGGACGAACGCTCACGGGCATAACGACCCGGAGATTAATGCGGCGTTGAAGGTCCAGATCGATAAAATTGCTCATTCAACGTACTTGGGATTGAGTCATCCTCTTGGGGCGGCATTGGGCAAAAAATTGGCAGATATGGTGCCGGGCGTTCTTAGCCGGGCGATTTTCAGCGACAACGGATCGAATGCGGTGGAGATCGCTTTAAAGCTGTCTTTTCAGTATTGGCAGTTGCGAGAAAAACCCGAGAAGCGTCTCGTTGTTGGGATGCAAGACGGCTATCATGGCGACACGTTTGGAGCGATGGCGGCGGGGGATAGCGGAGGGTTTCATGGACGCTTCGATCCCTGGTTGTTTGAATCTCGGGTTTTTTCGTCACCAGCTTGTGACGAGGTGAATGGCCAAGAGTTTAGCGCGGATACGGAGAAAAGCTTGTCGGAATTGAAGATTTTGCTCGAAACTGAAGGAACGTGCATTGCGGCATTGATCCTCGAGCCGTCTATTCAGGGACCGGCTGGGATGCGTTTGCAGCCGAAAGGTTTTTTGAAGGAGGTCGAAGCTTTATGCCGTCGTTTCGAGGTGCATTTGATATTGGATGAAGTTTTCGTCGGTTGTGGCCGAACAGGTTCAATGCTTGCTTGCGATACGGAGTCGATCGAACCGGATTTCTTGTGCTTGGCCAAAGGATTGACCGCGGGTTACTTGCCGTTGGCGGCGACGTTGACGAGCGAGTCCGTGTATCAAGCTTTTCTGGGTTCCTTCGAATCGGGAAGAGGTTTCTTCCATGGCCACACATTTACGGGAAATCCGTTGGCTGCTTGCGTGGCGTTAAAAAGTATCGAGAAATTGGAGCGTTTGATAGACTCGAAACGTTTGAAAGAAACAATCGCCTATTTTGGCGAGCGTTTCGAAGAGGCGTTTCGCGGACATCCGAATGTTGACGAGATGCGGCAAAGAGGATTGGCGGCTGCGATTGACCTTTGCCCAGGGGAAGGGCGAGAGGCCTGGCCGATTGACGAACGCGTCGGTATGCAGGTTTGCGTCGAAGCTCGTAAACAGGGATTGCTTTTAC
>Ga0315326_10002164_pt1 | contig 10494 bp, 5 predicted proteins | sample M180m32315metaG_FD_203457 | JGI IMG/M metagenome (GOLD analysis project Ga0315326, IMG submission 203457) | Ammonia-oxidizing marine archaeal communities from Monterey Bay, California, United States - M1 80m 32315 | ecosystem: Environmental > Aquatic > Marine > Coastal | place: USA: California... | reverse complement strand
ATCCAGTTGGCCGTTGGCGTGACAAGTGGCCAGATTCGGAAAGGATTATTGATGCATCGGCAACGCTACAAGATGGGTCAACGGTTGAGGATGTAATAGGGCTCAAGCGTTGGATGGTAACGAATATTGACCTGTTTTCGAAATGTCTTGCTGTAAAACTAATGATCTATGCGACCGGGAGAGAACCGAGTTATATAGAAGTCAAAGAAATAGAAGGCATTGTTAAAACCAATTTAGAAAACAATAAAGGTTTTCAAGATCTCTTCGTGGATTTGATTTTGAGTGAGACGTTCCGTGCGAAATAGCATTTCGTGTGCGATCTGGTTTTCGGGGTTAGATAGAAAAATAAAACAAATTCTTGCCCCCAGAAATTAGCTTGTCCCTCTCTGTGATTAGGGCCGCTTGTTCTCCTTGAACTTTTTATTGCGGGTGTGAGCCAGGGCCTCCGTGGCGGCCCCCTTGTCCCCCTGCGATATCATCCAGGCATCCAGCTGAGTGGACAGGTCTCCCTTGAGCTCAGCGTATTCCGGATTATCGATCAGGTTCTTGAGGCAATGGGGATCATTCTCCACATCATAGAGTTCCTCGGCGGGGCGGTGCTGGTATTTCTGGGTCATGGCCAAGGCGAGCGCATCGCCAGCCTTTGCCTTTTCGATCCACGACATCCAGAAATCGGCCTTGTCACCACCTGGGCGGGTGACGAAGTTCTTGAATGTTTCGGTATGATTGAGGTTGCGGATATAACGGTGGGTTTTGGTCCCGGCAGATCGGACGCCGAAGTTCTCGGATCCTTCCCCAATGCCGCGGGTCGTCTGCAGGCCAAAGGTGTATTTCTTGTGCTCCGCGCTTTCGCCTGTGAGGACGGGCAAGAACGAACGCCCGTCCATCGTGTCGGAAGTTTCCAATCCGGCGGCGTCGAGGAAGGTGGGAGTGACGTCGACGTATTCGACGAGAGCGTTTGACTGGGAGCCCGCCGCTATCGTACCGGGCCAACGCGCAATCATGCCGGAGGTGAGTCCTAGCTCAAAACAAGTCCATTTTGCAAAGGGGAAACCAGAGCCCTGTTCGGAGACGACCATGACGAGGGTGTTTTGGGTCAGCTCGTGTTTATCGAGCAATTTAAGCAGAGCGGCACATTGGGCATCGAAGTAGGTGATCTCAGCGAGGTACTTGGCGTATTCCTGCCGCGTATTAGCTGTATCCACAAAAGTTGGCGGCAGCTTGAGTTTGGCTGGATCGTATACGGAGGCATCACCCTTGTTGTAAGGCGTATGTGGTTCGCTGGAACAGGCAAACAGACAGAACGGTGTACCGCCTTCTTTGGAATCTGTAAGGAGTTTTTCGATGGTCGGAAAGGGATCATCTTTAAAAGGATCAGCAGCTCGGAACTCTCCGGAATACTCGAACGGAAAGGACTCTTCGGGTGAGATATGAGTTTTGCCTGACAATGCCACTCGGTAGCCGGCATCGCCTAGATAATGCGCTATTGATTTAGTGCCTGGGTAGACGCGGGTGTGGTTGGGCCAAGCGCCGGATTTTACCGGGTAGATACCTGTATAGATATTGTGCCGCGTGGGAGAGCACATCGGTGCGGCCTGGAAACAGCGGGAGAACTGCATTCCCTCTCTGGCGAGATTCTCAAGAGTGGGCGTTTTAGCCTGCCCGCCGTAGACCCCCATGTCCAGGTAGGTACAGTCGTCTGCGATGATGAAGACCAGGTTGGGCCTTTCGGCTGCATAGGAGGAGGCTGCAAACGTGACTGCAATAAATAGGGTGAAAAGCGGTAGGTGTTTCATTATCAGAAGTTCAATTTAGAAGTGCCGGGCGAAGGCATTGTTGATAGGAAATGAATGTGTCTCTTCGTTCGGTACAATGGTTACACTGGAAACGTTAGCGTGATCACTCACGACTGACAACTGCTCCCATGTCATCTTTCTATCTCCCATCCTGGTCGGCATCTCCACGCCCGTGCTTATCCAGTAAATCCTGCGAAGCCGCAGGGCGAAGCGCGGGATGGCGCCCTTTATCCGTTCAATACCCAACCTTCGCGGTACTTCTTGCTAAGGTGACGATTGGCTTCAGGATTGTTTGTCACTTCCATCTTTTTGGCATCGTATTCGAGCTTCTCGCCCACGTCGTAGGCGACAAGACCCAGCAGGAGTTGCTCAATCAGGATACCAGAATAATCGAAGTTGCAGGTGGTTTTAAGATCCGTCTTGCAGGCATTTGTCCATTCCTCCTGGAAGCCATCCATAACCGGGATAAGTTCATCTTTCTTGCGTGGCTCAAAGTAGGTCATGTCGGCAGCTTTGCCATAAGGAATAACCAAGCGTGTCTTGAAATCGCAGATGAGGAAACCCTTGTCGCCCTTAAACAGGGCGCCATGGTCAATCTTTGAGAGGTCAAGGTAGTTCAGAGGTGATTTTGGCATGCTGCCGCCCTGGTGCCAAGTGACACGTATTTCATCACGCCAGCTATTGGCTGGATTGATGCAGGTGGAACTCATATTGGAAGGCGATATTTCTGGATTGTAAGGATCGCCTTTGCTTTGAGCGGAAGTCGGGAGGTCGGCGTCCAGCGGACCGAAAGCGAGGTCCATGGTATGGCTGCCCATGTCGCCGATTTGCCAGTTGCCGAAGTCACGGAACATATTCCATGAAAGGCAGTTTCTGCCTAAAGGCCATTTTTTGCTATCGGGGTGGAGATAACTTGTATCGCCTTTTTTCGATCCAGCCAGAACAACGCTTACTTGCGATTGAGCCTGAAAGTAGCGTGGGTTAAATGGGTGCATCGGTGAAGGCCCTATCCAGAGATCCCAATCAATGTGATCTGGAGCGGAGCCGCTTTCGGGTAAGTATCCCGTTATATTGTGTGTGCGGTTGGTCCAGGCGTGGACATCCTTGAGATTGCCAACGGCGCCATCCTGGATGAGTTCGCGTATGCGTGCATAGTTTGGTTCTGCGTGGTGTTGTGTGCCGCATTGGGTAGCCAGTTTGTCTTTGTTTTTTAGATAGGTATCGCGAACCATACGCGCTTCCTGGATGCTGTTAGCGAGAGGTTTTTCGCAATAAACATGCAGCCCGCGGTTCATGGCCCATATGGATACAAACGCGTGATGGTGGTCAGGGGTGCAGCAGACGACCGCATCAAGGTCTTTTTGGTCCAGGCATTTTCTCCAATCCTTGTAGAGCTTAGCGCCGGGGAATTCCTTTGAAGTAGCCGCCAGAACGAATGCATTCACATCGCAGATGGCTACAACGTTTTCTTTTTGAAGCATGCTTCGATGGCGTCTGGAGCGGCCCCAGCAACCGATGAGCGCGATATTCAGCTTATTACTGGCCGCGGACTGGCCAAACAGCGATCCGCTAGGCATTATCAGCAGCCCAGCGCTGGCTGCCGCCGTGGATTTTACAAATTTCCGTCGATCACTTGTAGTCTTATTCATAATGTATTTTGTCTAATCCTTAAGTTCTTCTCCTGTAATCTGCAATGCATTGATGCGGAATCGGCCAAATGATTTTTTGACCTCCGCAATCTGAAAACGATAAAAATCAAAGTGCCCAAATAATAAAAGCGGTGCAACCTCAGTTGTACCGCCTATTATTATATCAAACTAACTTAGAGCTACTTCTAGAATTTAAATCTGGCTCTTAGGCGAATGTCGCGTCCTGGTGTGTGGACATATTTGAATACGTCGAAACCGCCATCGGGTCTTGCGGCGTTGCTAAGGCGAACAACTGAGAAATCATCTTTGTCGAAGAGATTTCTGATGTTCAACTGTAACTGAACTGGTATACCAAACATCTCAGTATCGTAACCGCCGACCAGGTCAAAGATGGTCATGCCATTGAATTCCTGCAGCCCCAATGTAGAGGTTTGAGTCCAGGTTGCTCCACTACGGTAACGTGCTCCACCACCGATTGAAAAATTAGCCAGTGCACCCTCCGTAAAAGCATAATTGGTGAATAGATTGAACTTTTGGTGGCGTTGTCCGGGGCTTGACCCTCCTGCACGCGCTTGTACGCTATTAGCTTCGGATTCCGTTTGTGCTATGGCACCGCCAAGAGTCACACCAGGTTCGAATACTCCATTATCAGGAAAAACAAAGTTCTGATCAAATTGAGAGAAGAACGCTTTACCTGTTGGCCCCTCCCACCAAGGTGTGAATTCTGAAAAAGTATCAGCAACCGTAGAATTAATATAAGAAGTATTTGCCGTGAATTGCCAGTTTTCGGTGATGTTCGCCGTTGCGGATAATTCCCAACCTTCGGAACTGTTAGAACTGGTTATCACGCCTCCTGCGTCTGTGCGCTGATTGTCGTTAATTGCCTGCGTAATAAACGGAGCGATGGGAGGAACAGCCGATGGATTTCCCGTAGACAGGTTGTCGTAAATGTTGTTTATTCCTGTAACGGCGTTTATATCGTTCCAGGATGCAAAGGAAGATTCACGGTCGGCCGCGGTCTCGTACACAGAACCCGTTACCACGAGTTTCCCTTCCATAAGTTCCAGCATGACACCAAAATCTTCAGATTTGCCTTGTGGTACAGGAACCGCCTGACCCTGTTCTCCGGAAGCACCCATAATAGATCTTTCGGCGAACGCTGACAATCCAGCATTGTTAGCCTTGTTTGCCATCAATGTAACGATATTATTTACGTGATATGCCACGCCGTAGGTCACGGTTCTTTCACCGCTAAGAGATGTAATGCTAGGATTGTCAAAGTTGATCTCCGTTCGTTGATTATCAACGTCGTTTCTGAAATGAGGAGGGGAAAGATTCAGGAAATCATCTTCTCGAACACCCATAGTTGCAATTATTCGGTTATTCCAGAAGTAACTTTGAGTGGCTACCATCAACGAGTCGATCTCACGCGTGTTACGTTTACTCCGATTTTGAACAAAAGTTGATGTCAAGTTTCGTCCGTCTTCCGTGGTGAAGCTAAATCCCTCTCCACTGCGTGCAGGATCATTTCCAACTCTCCAATCGGTGATCTTTGAAGGATCGGTTACATAGTGGCGGTAGTAGACACGGTTTCGGGCATTATCAGGAACTGCGTGGAACGGTCCGCCAAATGTTACGTTTGGATCATTCCAGGCGTTAATAAAAGAATCACGATTGAAGCTTCCATCCTGAGTTTCCCACATGGCGGCTATCCGGTGGCGGCCTAGCCAGTTATCAAAGTCCTGCTCGTGCGAGAGACTGGCGCGCAGCCACTCATCTTTCCAGGAGCGATTGTCCTTTTCAATTTGGGCTTCGAAATATAATTCGCCGAAGTAAGGATTGGTAGATCCGTCGCGGTTGGTCGGATTGGCATCTCCAAATAGGTGGTTGTTGGCACCCAATCTGAATGTGGGCCTTTTATAGTCGTGTTGCGCGAATACGATTTCGAAGTTAGTGTTTTCTCCGAGCCGCTGCTCGTAGCTGGCGTTAATCATATCGATATCTCTTTCGCCTCGCATGTGCCAAGGGCCAGAAACCGCCGCGAATATTGGTACCTCAACCGTTCCTCCAGGGCCTTTGGATGGGTCATTGATGCTGGCGGTGTCGGGGGTGAAATGGTTATCTCGCGAATAAGCTGGATTCGTCGTTTGAGTCTGGCCATTTAAATCCATGATGGAGCCAGAATTATCAATGTAGGTAACTCTGGTTGTCCCATAATTTCCGCCAATACCTTGATCTGCTCCAACGCCTTCGCCTATCGCAGGTCGACCACTCTCAATCCAGCGACTAGAACGGTCGGAAGGCCCAAATGGAACGGTAGGGGAATCAACAACATCGCCATGTTCCCATTCCACATTGAAGGTGGCGCTTTCCGTGGCTCGCCATTGTACCGCGATATGGTAGCGTTTGTCTTCGCGGTAGACATGATCAGAAGGACGGGACGGGTCTCCGTTTTTATTGTAAAGAGCGTTAAAACGAATGGCTAATTTGTCCTCAATCAAGACTCTATTGACGTCGATGCTGGTGCGAAAACGATCGGCATCTCCCACGGTTATATCTAAAGTTGTGAATTCGAAGAAACGAGGTTTTTTGGTCGATGTATTCAATACACCACCGGGAAGTCCGAGACCAAATAGAATGGAGTTTGGACCTCTGGATTCATCGATCCGTTCTACATTGAAAACATCTTGGTCCAGTCGGGTTTCAAAATAATTTCTTGCCGATCCGGCGTCCAGGCCACGCACTCGGTAGCGGGCATCAAATGCTGTGAGCTGATTGGCGCCGAATGAACCATCCTGATCCGAAAGTTCAGGTGTCATGTTTACGGAATATTCGAGGACCTCCTCCATTGAATCTACACCGATATCACTGATGAATTCGGCAGTATAGACAGAGATAGGAGCTGGAGTATCTCTGAGGGCGGTATTCATACGGCTACCTGCAAGCGTGTTCGCAGCAGCATAGCCAACGTCTGCGGATGAATCGACGGAAAAAGGAGACAGTTCGTAGATTTCATCGTCCCCATCTTGGGCAACGAGGTAATTCGATAGTGGCAGTATAAAAAGTGCGTACGCAAGTTTGGGTAGGGTTCGTGTAGTTAGTTTCATTAGCTTAGGAGTTAATTAGAGTTGCGATACAACAAAGTAGATTCGCGTGAATCATCTTTGATATCACTTAGGAGTGAATAAGGGGGTTTTTTAGGGTTATAGCTTGGAAGGGAATCTGGCGGAATACTACAGGTCGATTAGTGGATTAAAACACCAATGATAGTTTAACAGTAAACTTAGTGTATTTATTACCTTAAAGTTGGCAATGTTGGCCTTAAACTCTCGCCAAATTCGGGTTCACTTAGATCTCAAAGATCATGACTGCGATTTCAAGGTTTCACCGCTGTTCCACTGGCCATTTGTTTCAATGATTTGCTGATGCTTGGGAATACCTTGTTCCCGATTACGAATCAGTTGATCTAACAATCTAATTCCAGTCTGTGAGATGGATTCCATTTCTTGGTCGATCCCTGTGATTTCGCTCCCATTATTTGTAGATAAGGCCAAGTAACCGATGTCATTGGGTATGTCCAAATCCAGCTGTTGCAGAAGGTGATAAACTTTTTTGAATGCCGATATTATAACTTGGGGTTTCCACTTCTCAAGCCAGTCTCTCAGTGCAGCGATGTCACAATCTTCATTTGACCTAAAGGTTAGCGGTGGAATGTATTGCGCTCGGCCGACAAATTTTCGTTGAAAGTGACTGTGCGCTGCATCCCATTCGCCGTAGTTCTGGTCCGCGCTGTGTTCAGAAAATACTAGACCTCCGGTTTGGTATCCCTGTGTACTGAGATTTTCCCAGGCGAGTTTCATAGAAGAAAATCGGTTCAATCTGACGCTATGTAGGCTGGTGTCCTTGGGTCCGTCGCCTAGCCACATGACAGAAAAATCATTGAAGATAGATTTCAAGTGATCGATAGGGGAGTTGGCTTGGTAGACGATGAGTCCGGCGACACCTCTGGATTTTAATATGCTTCGAATTCTTTCAGGATTTAACGATGGATCGCCCACCCAGATTTTGTTTAAACTGTAGCCCAATTGCTTAGTTTCCTTAAGGGCTCCGTTCCATAGGTCTCGTTCCTCGGTTCCCTGGTTCTTGATAGATTTAGAGGCGTGGCCGAACTGCAGAAAATATATGTTCGCATTGTTTATTCGCGGACGGTTGGTGTCTCTATAAGCGCACAAAGCGCTCATCATTGGGTCTCTAGCGTAACCCAGCCTTTCAGCAATTTGCTGGATCTTTTGAGTCCGGTCGTTGCTAATTCGACCACTGCCGCGCATAGCCAGCGACACAGCGGTGGCGGATACGCCGGCTTCTTGAGCTATGTCTTTGAGAGTAATTTTGCGCACGAGTTTAACAGTAAACTTCAACCATGTTTTCTAGCTAGGAGATAGTTGTCAACCTATAGTGATCGAAGTTGGATCGAAGCAAAATCAAGAACCCTGTGGCAGAGACGACAGTGTATGAGAAGTTAGCAAAACACAGCTGCAACAACTTTTGAAACCCTACGGTTTTCAACCTTTCCCTTCAGTCACCTCCCAGCGGCAGAGACCGCTGGGATTACAAGTTAAAAAAAGCAGGGGTCGATCCTGAAGGGACTGTTGCTCAAAACGTTTTTGTTAAGTCTTGAATGCTTTTCCAAATTTTTCGAAGCCCATGTCAGCGAGTTGCGAATAATTTGCTGATCGGAATTTCGAGAAATTGGGGTGGGCAACAGCTCCTCAAGGCTTGACGCCGCTCGGTGTCTCCCTTGGCCTTGACAAGCCCCGTAGTGCCTAGCGAACCCTTTGCCCCATTTAATCCCCAAATACGCAACAACGATCCCGATTCGTGTCCATAAGTTCAGAGAAACTCGAATCGGAGAATGAACCAAGCTCTATCTCCACAATAACCACAATTCGAATACGCGCTCCCTCTCAGGCCACTCCGACGGCGGCACTGGTTTTTAGAAAGGATCGGCGATTAATTCGTTTAGGGGTAAGTTTAGTGTTCGTGTAGTTCCTCTGTTTCAGGTGCCATTGCCGATACGGCATCATTAGCTCGAAATCTCTTTAGTCTAGATGTGTGTCTTCCACCCACTGATTGAGTGTTTCAAGTAGTTCACGGGTCCTCTCGGGCTGGGCGTCTGCGAGGTCGTTTCTCTCTCCCTCATCGTCGTCCAAACGATAGAGTTCAGTTTCCTTCTCATCCATGTAATGAACGAGTTTCCAACCATCCTTTAAGATCGCCTGGGTAGGATGTGTACCATGGCCGTTTGAGTGCGGATACCACCAGGCGAGGAAGGGTCGATTCAAACTCTTCTTCTCGCCATGGATCAGTGGAACAAGCGAGTGTCCGTCCACGGTCTGCTCTGGCAGTTGGTCGTTCCCGGTAAGCTCCAGAAGGGTGGGATAAATGTCCATCGTGATGACAGGTTCGTCGGTTTCCATGGTCGGAATGGTACCGGGCCAAGTGATGAAAGTGGGTATCCGTATTCCGCCTTCGTAGTTCCATCCCTTGCTGGCGCGAAGCGGATAATTGCTCGTTGGCCTTGAACCCGGCATGCAGGATCCACCGTTGTCCGAGGTGAAAACGATGATCGTGTCTTTAGTCACGCCGAGTTCATCCAAAGCTGTGATCACTTTGCCTATGTTTGTATCCAGATTCTCGATCATGGCCGCGTAGATGGGATTCTGCTGTCTAGCAGGAACCTCACGGTCGAATCGCTCCGGTATCATCTTCAGCGGGGTGTCGGCGTAGAGGCGTTTCTTCTTCGCTTCATACTTCTTGACCAGTTCTTCCGGGGCCTGGATCGGCGTGTGAACTGCATAGTGACCCAGAATGAGAAAGAACGGCTGCTTGCCCTCATCTACGGTTTCCTTGATGAATCCGATGCCCTTGTCCGTCAGAACATCCGTCAGATAATCGCCGGGCTTACCGTCCTCCAGGTCGGGCACGTCGGCAGTAGGTATCCGTTTGCTTTTATAGGGATGAAAATAAGAGCCCGGCAGGCCGTGCTTGGCCGTTGCCGTTTGCCAATCAAAACCATGTTGTTTGGGCATGCCCACTTCTTCCGAACCGACATGCCATTTACCGATATATCCGGTTCTGTAACCTGCTTGCTGAAAGGCTTCGCCGATCGTGGTTTCGCTGGGCGGAAGATACGTTTCGGCACTGTTGGCGCCGTTGGGTATATCTGGATTAAGCCAACTGGTGAAACCAATACGCTGCGGGTACTTGCCTGTCATCAACGAAGCACGGGTTGGCGAGCAGACATTGCAGGAACTGTAGGCCCTGTTGAATACAACTCCCTGTCCAGCCAATTGATCTATGTTTGGGGTTTCGTAGAAACTCGACCCATAACAGCCCAGGTCCTTCCATCCAAGATCGTCAACAAACACGACTACCACGTTCGGAAGATCCTGAGCTTGTCGAAGGGTGGGCTTGGGTGCGTCCGCTGCGGCTTGGGCATGCGCGACACTGGTCGTTGCCAGAATGGCCGTGACTAGAGCCAACGCTCCGATGAATGCTTGCCTACGTGTACCCATTCTCATTCTCCTATTTCTCATAAGTTTTTTCCGCTTCCAACATCGAAAGCAACGTTTTGACCATCCCGGGTTTCACGTCCCACAAATTGTTTTTCTCTGTAGGGTCGACAGCCAAATCATACAGTTGGCCATCGGGCTCTTCATCTGGACTGCCATCCCAATGCGTAAAGCCACCGGGCCCTTTTAGTGTGATCAACTTCCAGTTGTGGTGGCGAAACGCCTGAGCCTTAGCGTTCACGATTAAGGTCTCCCGCACTTGATAGCCAGTATTCCCTTTCATGACTGGAAAGAAACTCTGGCTGTCCGTACTTGCAGCCTCCGGGAATGGGTCCTCTACGAGCTCCGCGAGTGTGGCCATGATATCCGTAAAGCCGATCATTGAGTCGCTTACAATACTGGACTTCACCAGGGCGGGCCATCGCACTACAAACGGTATTCGGTGCCCGCCTTCCCAGAGGTCACCTTTCATCCCGC
>Ga0315326_10002146_pt1 | contig 10518 bp, 9 predicted proteins | sample M180m32315metaG_FD_203457 | JGI IMG/M metagenome (GOLD analysis project Ga0315326, IMG submission 203457) | Ammonia-oxidizing marine archaeal communities from Monterey Bay, California, United States - M1 80m 32315 | ecosystem: Environmental > Aquatic > Marine > Coastal | place: USA: California... | reverse complement strand
CATCATCTGTATTTTTTACTAATACACTTAAACTAAATCCTAAATCATATGGAGCTGGTGCATATTGATATTGCATTTGTAATGGATTAGATGTATTGGCTTTCTTATATAATGTCTTTTTTGTTAATTTTCTAGTAGAATCGTATGATATAGATGTTAATTCAAAACCCATTCTTGGTAAACTCAAAGCCGTTCTTGTTGTTCCGTCTAACCCTAAAGCTGCCTGTTGTTGTAATCGTGCTATCCATTTTTGTCTAGGACCATAGGCTAGAGGGACTTTAATAGTCTCACCACCAGTTCTTACAATACTAATATTGTTAAACAATGTTCCAAATACTGATACAGCTCTTTTAATTGTTGAATGATAAAAATGATTTCCTAACATTATGTAGCATCTCCAAATGGATTAGATTCTGAGAAATCAATAATTCCATCAGCATCTGTTTCTAATTCTAAGTTAAATGCCCCACCATCTGTTGGTAATGTTTCTTCTGCAGCGATTGATGATATACTTCTTCTAGACGCTAGACTATCTTCTAGAACTAGGTTATCATAAACTGATGTATCACCAACACCTGATTCTAATGAGATACCAAAATCACCAACTACTGTTCCAGCTTCTAGATTAATGTTATCTGTTCCTGTAGAACCATCTGTTATATAACTTGGGAATTCTACTCCAGCTGTTCCAGTTTCAAAGTCAATAAAGTTTCCGTCTTGCATTACAATCTTATCACCTCTAGAAGTATCTTCCATTTCTATATTACCTTCAGAAGTATCTGTAACTAAGAACATCTGATAATCACCAGAAGTATCCGTTGTTTTAAGATTAGAAACTGTAAGTTTGTTAGATGTTTCACTCCAAGCCGAAACAGTTCCTGTCATAATAATTGTAGGTGTAAGTTGTTGTGATATAGTTTCTCCAACTACAAAATCTCTTAATGTTGGTGTATCTGCTAATGTTAACTCTACTGCAGCTGCTTGTGCCAGTTCTAAATCTGTATCTAGCGCTTCAATATTAGTATCAAAGTCTTCACCTGAATATTCAAATAAATCACAGGTCATTTTAAATGTATAGAGTTTACCCATTTGATAGAATGGATTTTCGTGTTCTACATATTTAATTTCGAATACACTTTTTGATAATGGGAAGTATATTAGATCACCTTCATTTGGTCTTAATGATGTTGCCAGATTGGCGTCTAAAGATATAAATCTTTCCCAACTTCTTCTTGATATAATAAAAGTAGCTGTGTCTCTGACTTCTACTCCAAACTTAGAATATAAATCTCCTTCTCCCTCAAATCCTTCAACTCCTTCTAAATACATTTCAACTTCATATGCATCTTCGAATGATGAGTCTGCGGCTTCTCCTAAAATCGTATCTTCATTAACTATTTTTCTAGGCAAATAATAACAGTTGTGTCCATACATTCGTAAAGACTCAACTATTAAATCTTCTACAAGATTCTGTTCTGTCTGAACAGCTTGACTGAAAAATACATTTGTTGCCATATTATCCTTCTAAGGTTTCTATTCTTGCCTTTGCTGCTGTTAGACCTGATATAAATGTCTTGTCTACAATATGATTTGTTATTTTTGTATTTGCCATCTTAGATTAATCTCTGTTCTATTGTTTCTATTCTATTTTCAAGATCAGTTATCCTTTGATCTTTATCAGCTACTTTTTGTGATAATTCTTTGACAGCATTAATTAACGGAAATATAAATAGTTCTTTTTTAATTTGTTGAATACCATCATTATCTTCATCCCAACCACCAAATCTAGCTACACCAGATTTATCTATAGCTTCTTTAACTTCTTGAGCTATTAAACCTGTCATTATTGTTTCTACATCTCTTTGATTTTCTTCATGATACAATGGAAGGTCTTCTGGAAGTTCATTGCTCGGTTTCCAATTATAAGTAACAGGTCTTAAATTGTTTATAAACTCTAATCCTAATGTAGAATCATTGATATGTTGTTTTAAACGAACATCTGAACCTTGAGACCATGCAGCATCTGTATTAAATTCATTATAAACTTTACCCATACCGCTTGTGCCTATAGCAACTTGACCTGGTGCCGCGTCTATATCTGAACCAATCGCGATAGCTGATGAATGACTTGGGTGTGTTCCTCTAGTTTTATATCCTATAAACACATTATAAACACCACCTTCAATAGCATTTGTTTGTTTACCAGCATAGGCTCCAACACAAACATTGTAATCGCCGGTAGTAAGACCTGATCCAGCATCTCGACCTACAAAAGTATTCTCAAATGCACTAGTAGCTATTTGACCAGAGTTATAACCTATAAATACATTACCATATCCTGCTAAAGCACCACTACCAGCAGAAGTTCCAATAGCTATAGTCTGACTAACAGAAGCACTATCACAAGCATCTAACGCGTATGCACCAATCGCTATATTATCTGTTGCAGTGGTTTGTAATTTCAAAGCATCTCTACCAATAGCTACATTGTTGTGTGCTCCTGTATTAGAAAGTGTTTTCAATGCATCGACACCAACGGCTACATTACCTTCACATGCTGTAATACTAGATAAGGCATTATGTCCCATTCCCGTATTCTTACTTCCTGTGGTAATAGCTGTACCTGCACCGTAACCAAACATATTATTATAATCAGAAGAAGTAGCAGCCTTTAATGCTCTACCACCAAATGCATTTGAATAACTTATATCGTCTGAGTTAGAACCACCCATAGCTTCAGCACCTACTGCTGTGTTCCAACCATCTGAGTTAGCATTAGCACCTCCAAAGTATTCCAACGCTCCTTTACCCACTGCAGTGTTGTAACTTTTAGCTAAGTTTAATCTTAGTGCATCAGAACCTACAGCTGTGTTGGAAGCACCTGTCGTGTTTGTTGTTAAAGAATTACCACCAACTGCTGTGTTATGCTGAGCGTCAGTATTAGCCATCAAAGATTCATAACCAACTGCTGTGTTGTAATAACCACCACTATTAGTTTTTAATGCTTTATAGCCTATTGCAGTATTTTCGGCATAAGCAGATTCTGTAGCTAAAGCTTCATAACCTACGGCTACATTACCTGAACTTGTGTTTAATGAATCACCTGCTTTAGCACCAATGAGAGTGTTTTGAGAACCTGTGCTTATTGATGTTCCTGTTGTATAACCCAATACTGTATTTTCATCGCCAGTAGTTAAGGCTGCAAAAACATCTATACCTAATCCAGTGTTGTAATTAGCTGCATCAATAGTACCTGTAGCATTGTCTCCAATCATTATTGATGAAGTACCAAAAGTTTTATTTGTAATTCCTGCGGGTACTGCTTCCCAAGCTACACCACTTCCTGTTGAAGTCATAACTTGTCCATCTGAACCTTGACCTCCGTTAATTTTAAAATTTGTAGCATCTACTGAACTAGTAAATGTAGCGGCTCCTCCTGCTGACATATCTAGAGTTAAAGCTAAAGTATCTGACCCACCATCATTCCCATAAAAAAGAATATCTTTATCTGATACCGTTGATCTTATGTTTAGATTTGATGAACCCATATCAAAATGAGCTATTTCTGTTCCAGCGTGTTTAAATCTTACCTGTTCTCCGTCAGCATCTAAAATAATATCACCTGATGCATCTACTGTAAAATCACCTGTTCTTGTAATTGTGTCTATGACAGGAGTAGTAAGTGTTTTGTTTGTTAATGTTTCTGTTCCAGCTATTAATGAAAGTGTACCAGTAGCATTTGGCAAACTGATTGTTCGATCAGCTGTTGGATCGACTGTTGTTAGTGTTGTTTCGTGAGCATCTGCTGTAGCACCTTCAAATAACACAGCGTTCTGTGCATTCATAGTAACTGTATCAACTTGAGTTGTTGTACCTGTTACTGTTAAATTTCCTGATACTGTTAGATTACCAGCGAATGTAGCATTCTCTGAACTGTCTGCTGTTAAGAAAGTAGCATCACTAGAATCTGAGATTCCAGTAGATAACATACTTCTACTTGGTTTTGTTATTGCCATGTCTTACCTTATCCTATCATGTCCATTACAGGTAATTCATATCCTAATCTTAGTTCCTCTTCTAGTCTAGTTATTTCTTCTTTCGCATCATCAACCATTTGTCTACCATTAAGAGTCACTCCACCAGGTAATTGAATTCCTTCAAATTTAATTAAATTTTGTCCCCATTGTAATTTTAATTTTGCTGTAGCATATTTCTTTAACCATACATCATTGTATATATCTGTGTATGTAGTGGGATCTTGTTTTCTTATACATTCTATGAGAATATACTCACCAGCTGATATACTATTAGTCCAATCCATGTCTATGTATAATCTGTTTCCGTGTTTACTGTGACGCATGAAAGGAGAACCAACTAATATATCATCTAACATACCTAAATGTTGTTGAACCATTTCGTAATAAAGAATAGATGTAGATGTTAAATCATATACATCATTTAATCTTAATTGATATCGTAAATCAAACATATTGTTAGTAGACTTATCATTAAAATTAAATACTTTGATAACCGACATGATTGATTCTGGTAATTCTATATAATTATTACCTTCTAACCATGTAGTTCCGCCGTCATCAGAACCACCACCTGTAGATGAAGTTACATTTGCATTCGTTTTTTGATTATCTATTTCAGTTTGTGTAATTAGATGTTTAAGATATGTCCTTAATGAGCCGTCATAATGATATTCATTAAAGAATTGAAGTGAATCATCCATGATATCATCAGCTTGATCAGCATCAACATTAATCTCTACAACTGGAGCTCCAAGTTGTCTTTTACAATATGAAAGTAGTGTTGCTTTACTTGTGGGTGTTGCCATATAAAAATCCTCTGTTAACTACTATTTATATCAAATAGAAAGTTTAAAGTCTGAATTCTTTAACAGCGGCTTCGTTGATTCTATCTAATTTATCGTTGAGTTTTTCAATTGCATCTAATATTCGGTTCATATCTTCTGCTAATTCTCGCTTGGAAACATAATCTCGTGCTATTTCTTCTCTTGTTTTATTAAGAAGAATATCTTGTCTTCTCATTTCATCATGAGTAGTCCTTACCCACCACGCTAGAGGTATTAATATAAAGGTTAATATAACATTCCATAGGAAGTGAGTATCAAATTCCATATTCTTTTATTCTATCTTTTCTGTATCTGGATTCCATGTTTTACCGATGTTAGCTACTTGTGCAGCCCATGCATCTATTTCAGATTGACCAGCTGCTTGAGCTTCTTTACATATCTGAGTATCACTTTTACTGCCTGTTGTAATAGACTTGCTAATTACAAACATTTTACCTGTATCATCTGTAACAGCGAATGTTACTAATGTTTTAGATGCATCGCCTGAATCAGTTTCAAACATATTAATTTCATATTTTAATGCCATTCTTCTCTCCTTATTATAATCCTTGTGTTCTAATTACTGCTATTGAAATACCACTACTGTTACCCACCTTATTTGTTATTACAACACCAGAATTACCACTTATACCAACATTACAAACTCCATCTGTTGAAGTGCCAACACTAAACTTATTGGAAGGATCAGCTACTTCAACTAGCTCTTGAGTTCCATAATCTCCAAAGAACATAGCTGTATCATAAGTAGTTCCTCCTGATGATTTGGATGAACCTACTATAATTAATACTCCTGTATTTCTACAGCCTGTTATTGTATAACTAGCGTCATCTGCTAATGTCATTAGACCATTGTTAAAATATAGTTCTTGTAAACCTGTAGTGCTTCCACCTTTTAATTTAATAACATTACCAGCCAAGTCTATTGTGTTAGCTGACCAATCTATATAAGTATATTGGTCATCCTTATGCCCCATTCTATCAGCTATATAAATGTTGCCAGCATAGATAGTGTTTGCGTTTGGCACCGTAATGTTTCCTGTAACATCTATTCCAGTTGAACTTGTAGCTAGTTTGACTGCGTTATCGTAATATAATGATACTGCTCCATTTTTAACAGCTTTGAACATTGTCTCACCACCAGAGTATGTTCCCATTTGTATTCCGTATGAAGTATCGTCTGTTTGAAGAACTAACCCAGGAGCACCACGAATAACATTGATTGAATCAGCAATGTGATATATTTCTAAATCATCACTAGCACCAAATACCATTTTACTATTATCGGTTGTAGTTATATCACTATTAAATATCGCTTTACCCGCAGCTGACATATCAAGTGTAAGAGCAGTAATGGTTGAACCACCATCAACTCCTTTAAAAATAATATCTTCATTATCTTGAACAGATGAAATAACAAAATCAAGACTACTATTTGTTATTCTACCAAAGGTAGCACCTCCATCTCTAAAATCTATATCACCACCATCAGCATCTAAATAAAGGTCTCCTGCAACATCTATTGTTAGGTTTCCACTTGTTTTTTCAATATAATCTCCAAGAGTAAGAGCTCCTGTCGTTGATATAGTTCCAACAGCGATATTGGGAGTTCCGGCTAATCCTGTTGCAGTACCTGTAACTGTACCTGTTACATTACCTGTAAATTGTGTAGATGTTATTACACCTGTGCTTGGATTATAAGTTAATCCTGTATCTGTCTCTGCACCTTGTGAACCTGTAGCTCCATCAACAAAGACTGGATATACTGTTTCATCTGTAGAGTTATTTGCAGTTATTGTAATATTGTCTGCTGTTCCTGTTGTGTCTTGATTTAATGTTCCTATTACAAAGTCTAGAGTATTATCTCCATCTTCGTAAGTAACTGCAATATTTGTCTCTGTGTTAGAACCTACCATAGCTCCAACTGTGTCTGCTATATATTCATTTAATGCTGTACCGTCTACTGTAATTACATCAGCTTCTAAAGTTCCGTCAATATCAGCATTACCTGATATATCTAATGAACTAAATGTTCCTACTGCAGCAGTAAGGCCAGCAGCTGTGAATGACATATTACCTGTTGATGTACCAGTTGCTGTAGTTGTTCCTACTGCAAATACATCATTTGATTCGTCCCATATTAAACAAGCATTATCTCCTGTTGATCCTCGTTCAAATACAAATCCTAAATCATTTGAATTTGAACCAGCACCCGTATTGAGTTCGATTAATGGATCCGCGTGTGTTTCCACTGTTGATGAAACAGTTGTTGTTGTTCCAGATACAGTAAGATTACCACCGGCAATTATGTTGCCACTATCGTCTATTATTCCAGCTAATTCTCTATTTCTTGTTGTCATTTATTTTATCCCGCAGCTTCGTTAGCGGCTTTCTTAGCGTTTTTTACTGTTGTTGTCCAAACCGCATTTGCTATAGCTTGAACTTCTGTAGATTCACCAGATATATCTGTATCTGCATGTGTCCACGAACTTCCGTCATAACTTGATGTTACACAATGAACCACATGCCTATGGAATGTTCTAGTAAGTTCTACACCATCTTCTTTCAAAACAGTTGCAGTTCTTACTAGTATATCTTTGTGTTCTCCAAGAACTTCTATTTTGTCTTCTTCTGTTGTTTTTACTATTGCCATTTTATTTTTCTCCGTGTCTAGAATCCACTAGACATAATTGTTAAACATGATGATAAGTTACATCTATCATTAAATATTTAGGGTTGCCGGCAACCCACGGAGGATTTCCTGCATCTGTAACACCAACCATTCTTACATTACTCTGTCCATTTGTAACATAAGCCGATACTCCATTTGAAGGTTGGGCTGCTACTGCGCTAGCATGAGCTACAATTCCTAAGTTATAACCTTGACCACTTGTAGCTGGGAAAGGTAAACCTGCAATCATGGCTGCCCCTGAACCTATATTTGATATGTTGATACTTAAATAACAAGAAGCATGAACTAACCCACCTACTTTTATATACTTGGCATAATTGACTGTTACCGAAAAAGAACCATCACTATTTGAAGTTGTGCAAGTAGGAGTCCATGACCCTTCTTCATAATCGTCAAGTGCGTTAGCTGCTGCTGTGTCTCCGTTAAATTTAACACCATCACCATCAAGACGCAGTTCTTCTGACCCACCAATTTCCCAGATATACTGAGAGTTATCAGTTTGTTGGTAATTAGAATTATTTACTATACCTAAAGACCAATTTTTACTGTTATCAGTTTGTGATATATTAATTTCAGCGTTAGCACTACCTTGAACTTCAAATGTTTTACCAAAGCCATAATGACTAGCAGGACTCGTAGTTCCTATACCCACGTTTCCGCCACTACTTGCATTAAGCACTAATGGATAGCTGTTATTGTTAGCTCGTATCTCAGAAAAAGTGCTACCAACATTTATATATACGCCCAAACCATGTTGGTCACTTTTGAAATAAGCAACGTTTGGTCCAGCTACACCTGAAGGCGCGCGGACATCTAGGTATGTTGTTGGTGCGGTCACTCCTATGCCAACTTTTCCGTCACCCAAGATGGATAGTCTTTCATCACCAGTTGCATCACCTGCTACAGAACCAACAAAGAAGCCAATTCGTCTACTGGCTTGTGTGCCATGATTAACAGACATCATATACATATCTTGTTGATTACCTGCAAACTTGATTGAGTTATAAACACCATTTCCTGAACCAGTGTTTCCAATGATTAAAGTAGAATTAGTATTAGCTGCAGTTACATCTGTTTCTGTATGGGTAGTTCTAATATCAAGTGTAGCCGCAGGAGAACCATATCCTATACCAACTCGATCATTCCCACCATCAACAAACAGCATATTAGCATTACCATTGGATTCGACTCTGAAATTCATGTCAACGCTTCCGTTGTTAATTATAACATCTTCCGCACTTAAATAAAGAGCATCTACACCACCATCAACTGTGAACCCGAATGCTTCAGCTCCAGAGCTAGTGTTGTAGGTAATTATACCATCATCTGCATCACCTGAATGTCCAAAGTTAATTGCAAGCAAAGATGAAGAACCACCTAAAAGACTTAACTCTGTATTGTCATCATCTTCAATAGTAACAACTGTTCCAGCTGTTGCTGATGCACCACTTGATGCTTTTTGAACTGTTAATGCAGTTAATGAACCTAAACTTGTAATATTTGTTTGAGCTGCACCTGTAACTGTAGCGGCTGTTCCAGATACATTACCTGTGACATTACCTGTTAATGGACCAGCAAAGGCATCAGAAGTAACTGTGCCGTCAAAGTATGCGTTTCTCCATTCTTTAGATGCTGTTCCTAAATCGTATGTGTTTGTAGCGTTTGGTATTAAATGAGATGTTAAATCAGCGTTAAGAGTTAAAGAGTCTGAGTCTGCGTCACCAATGGTAATATTACCACCTAAAACTAAGTTTCCTGAAATGTCAACATTAGCATTGATGTCTACTGTCGTAGCATTGATTTCGACTTCTGTATCTGAGGTTAAATTAAGAACTCCGTCAGCACTTTGACTTATCCAAGTTCCTGAATCTCCGAATTGTATTTTTCTAGAAGAATTTAATAATAGTCCTGTGTCAGCTACATGAGTTAGTGTAACATCATTGTCAGCACCGAAATTAAGTATAGCACCATCTGATGCTAAAGAAATATCATCACCTAGATTTACATCTCCGGCGTTAGATACTAGTTTCGCTAACTCTCTTGCTTGTGTAGTCATTTATTAACTCTTTAATTTATTAGCTTCATTAAAAGCTTTTTTGGCATTCTTAATATCTGTAGTCCACAATAAATTACATAGATTTTTTATTTCAGTTGATTCACTAGATACATCTGTATCCGTATGTGTCCATGAACTTCCATCCCATGCTGATGTTACACACTCAAGAACTCGTCTATGAAACTTATCAGAAAGAAACTCACCATCTTCTTTGATGATTGTTCTTTCACGAATCTGTACATTTTTATGTGGACCAACTATTTCATATTGGTCTACTTCTGTTGTTTTAGCTAAAGCCATAATTTTTCTCCATTATACTAAATAATTAATAGTTCCCCACATCTGATCACCTTGTGGTAATTGTTTTTGTGTAGGTCCTCGTCTAATTGAAAAGGTAGTTGTGTTTACATTTTCACAACTAATACTCCAAGTTTCACTAGTAGCGTTATGATATCCTACACTTCCACCACCAATACCTAAATCTGAACTGTTTCTGATTGTGAAAGGTAGTCCTGACCAATCACCAGATGTCGCTCCATCAGCAGCTGCAACAACTTTGAACTGACAAAAAACTTTATTACCTATTTTAGTGTAAGAACCAAGAGCTGTTTGAAATGATGCACCGTTATGTCCTGGTGTCCAAGTGCCTTCTTCGTAATCGTGTAAAGTTTCTGAACCAACTGAACCAGCTCCTACTTCATCTTCTGTATCAGCCGCGAAACTTATACCTCTACCATTATTCAACATTTTTATGTCATTAGTTACTTCTAAATCAGCCATTGTAGTAACTACTTTGTTGTTCTGAATATACATTGCTGTTGTTGGATTAGCATTGTCAGCTACTTGAAAATACATATTCGATTTTTGTGAAGCACCATCACCAGAACCCTG
>Ga0315326_10002144_pt1 | contig 10520 bp, 7 predicted proteins | sample M180m32315metaG_FD_203457 | JGI IMG/M metagenome (GOLD analysis project Ga0315326, IMG submission 203457) | Ammonia-oxidizing marine archaeal communities from Monterey Bay, California, United States - M1 80m 32315 | ecosystem: Environmental > Aquatic > Marine > Coastal | place: USA: California... | reverse complement strand
TATTTGATTGTCTGTAACAGGTGATAAGGCTCCGTCGCCTATTGTTAATCTACCAGAACCACCTGTTGCGATAGTGATTACATCTGAACCACTAAATGTTATTGATGTATTTGAGTCTGCGTCTCCAGCAATACTATCTAATTGGATCTGACCAACATTCGTTAGGTCTAAATCACCGATATCTACTAGACTTCCTGTTACTTTTGTATATGCCATACTACTATTTATCTCTTTTTATTATTTGAATTTAACTTGGTTCTGCTGGAAATTCACCTAATGGTCTTACAGGTGGAGTTGCCGTATTATATGTATACAAAGCCTTTAATGCGTCAACATCTGATGCATTGTCTATTTGTGTGCACATAGAGTTAGCTTTTGTTCTTACACTAGCTCTCCAAGTTTTAATATCACTTGGCATATCTGTCCCACCTTCTGCTTCTCTAATTGACATCCAATCATGGTTTGATAATAATGATGCTGCCTGGTTATTAATATCAGCCTTATATCTATACTTTAATCCTCTTACAAGAGTCTCTCCTGAACCTGTGTCATTTAAAGACATTGCTGTAGCTGTTCCATATGTAGCTGTGACTTTACCACTAGCAAAGGTAAATGACTGATTAGTATTAAAGTAATAACCTTGATCTTTTAAATTAGTGTTATCTTCTTCTACTTCATAAATTCCTATGGCTTCTAATTCTGAACTAGTCCAGAGCTCAAAGATATTCCTAGGATATTGAGTATTTCCTATTGTTACTTGTGTTGGGCGTGTATAAATTTTTGTTACACTACCCGATTCTACTTTTGCCCACATAATTTTCTCCTATCTTGCTGTTGCTGGGACGCCTGTTGATGTTACGAATGGATTTTCTGCAAATGCCATATAGATGTATGTTCTACCTGATGCATTTGAACCTGCTCTACCTGTTCTTATTTTAAAACCATTGCTTAAAAAATCTACTGCATCATACACATTACCTGATTGTGCTGCACTGGTATGATACATCTTATTATTTATATAATTATTTGATGATGTTGTGCTGCCACGCGGCGGTCTTGCGTTATCCCAAATAATCCATTCATCTCCAGCTGAAGCACTCGCTGATTTAACCATTAACCAAGCAGGTTTAAATCCTGTATAAACCATAGGACCATCAAAAGTTCCATCACTAGTTCCAGAACCATTACCGATATATTTACCAAACTTACTGTAGCCTTGAATTGGTGCAAAACAATAACTTATAAAATCTGCTCCTAATTCACCTACATATATTAAATTAGTGCTAACAAAAAACGCTGTGCTATTAACAGCCGCTGCACTATAGTTACTACTACTAGCTTCTGCATCAGCTGTATCTAATTTCATAACTTTATCATTTCCTATACTTTTGTGATATACACGCCAATTATCAACTCCATTTCTAGCTTTTGTTATTATTACTTCTGGAGTAAGTCCTAATCCATGATTTACTGATTGACCATTACCACCACTACCAGTATAAGTAACAATACTAATTCCCGCAGCTGCATTTACTTGAGCAACAGAAGATAAGTTTCCTGACAAATTAGTTGTCGTACCACCATTAACTTTCCATAAGTAATTTAATTGTGATACACCACTAGAATTTGTTGAACTATCTCCTGAACCTGCTGTAAAACCATTAGAATCAAAAGAAGTTAAATGACCAGACCATGTTGTTTCCGCCGCTGTTGTGATTGCAAAAAGTTTATCAGTTCCTCTACTACTATCTACCAAGTGCCAACCATTTGTGTCAGGTGGTTCTTTATGCCAAGACAAATCAGGTTGCATATTTGAATTACCATCAAGAGTAATCGCGTGGTTACTTGACGCGTTACCAGTCCAAATAGCAGTCTGAAAATATGCTGAAGGATCATCTATCGTTGTATAAGCCATTATCCGTACTCCGCTAAGTTTTTAGTGCATAATGCATAGTAGCCTGAGGGTGGTGCGTAAACAAACGAACCATATCCGTTTTCGTCTGTATTTGTATGAGTGTTACTCATAGTTGTATAACCACCAAAGTTAGTTTGATATGTATGAGTTCCAAAAGAATACACATAAGGTATAAAAAGTTCTGACGAAATATCAGTTTGACTTGCTAATAAATTACCTTGAGAGGAATTGTTCACATAGCAAGTAAGTGTCCAGTTATCCGCATCATAAGCAAAACCTATAATATTATTGGTTGCCCAAGCTGCTCCATAACTTGATGTAGCTGTTCCATTTACATACCTATCACCATCATAGTGATAAACAAAATTACCTGTTTCATCATAGAAAAAAAGTGTAGTTTGATTTGACGCTATTCCTGCTCCTGATACAAGCGTATTACCATCTACAGTAGGTTTTATTTCCCAATACCATTTACCTGATGTAACACCCATAGTAGCTGGTGCATATCTATAAGCATTAACATTATTACCTATTTCTGTTGCACCTTCTGATATTAAAGGCATTCTATCAGCACCCCAAATAACATTTATAGTAGCAAAATTATTAGTAGGTGTATCAGTTGCTTGATTAGTAGAATCTATATTAACTAAAGTAAAATTATTACTATTACCACTTGAATCAGCACCTAATGCACTTGAATCATCAAACTTTAAATAATATCCTTCACTTCCAAAAGTAAGTCCACTAACATCTTTAGGTTTCCAAATCGCACTATCTTCATCAAATTCACCAAAGTCTGTTGCTGGTAATTGTTGTCCATCTATCCAACAAAATTCTGAATAGTATCCTGAATTATCATAAGAACCATCTCCAGTATTGTTATTTGCATATTTAATATTGATAAATTGACGCTGATCATGTCCCCATTGGCTTTCAGCGTTTTGACTTGGCCAATCACTATTACTAAATGGATAATCTAAACCATTTACATAAGCCTTTATTCTGTTAGTATTTGTTCCTTGAGTTGTATCTACAGCTATTACTATATGATACCATGCAGTTGTATCTCTTAATTTTCCATTAGCTTCCATTTCTGTAGAGTTTCCATCAAACATAAACCGAAGTGTATCTCCAGCGAAGTGAAAACGAGCATTATCACCTTGACCCATAAGATATGGATCAGCTTCAAATCCAGATAATTGTGTTCTTTTAAACCAAAAACTAATGGTAAAAGTTCGTCTATTACCTGATGTTGGACTTCTATACATAGACTCATTTCCAGAATTTGCTTGACATTTTAAAGAGTTATCTATATTAAATCCGGTAGATATACTACCTCTGTTTGCGTTTCGTTCTAAGAAAGCCATAATTTAATCACCTATTAAGTTTGAGCCATGTTCTGAACACGACCTATCTCTTGCCATACACTTCCATTATATCTGAAAGTAAATATATCTGTTTTGTTTGCTGTTGCTGTAACTGTCGGAGCTGTTGAAGCTGCGAATTCGAATACTGTATTCCATGCTATTGTTCTTGCTGTTCCACCTTGTGCTAGTTCTACAGATATGACTGCTCCCTCGACAGCGTTACTTGGGGCTGCAAAGGTTGTATTTTCTGTTGTTACATGATAAGCATTACCAGCCGCTTTCGCGTTCCAAGCTACTGAGTTAGAACTAGATGTAAGTGCTACTTGTGCTATACGAGCTGATGATGCTATACTAACATCTTTATTAGATCCATACATATATATAGAATTTTGACCTAGACTTAAATCGGCATAATGACTATTTGTTCTATCGTATGCATATATTGCCCACTTATCACTAGAATTACTAGCTTCAAAATGTAGTTTTAGTGCTTCAGCACCTTCATTTGGATCAGCTAAGTTAAAAAATTTGTTTAGTGTAGCTGTTCCTATACCTACATCTCCATCTGCATTAATTTTCATTCTTTCTGAACCTGCAGTATGTAAAGTCATTACATCTGAACCAGGTAAAACAATTCCTGAGTTGGCATCAGCATCACCCAAATATTGATCCGCATAGATTGTTCCAACATTTGTTAGATCAGCTTCATTAAAACTTGTTGCACCGAAACTATTGGCAGCTGCAGTTGATGTTATTCCAGATGCAGTGACTGTGCTATTAAAAGTAGCTGCCCCTGCTTCTGACATATCAAGAGTAAGAGCTGTAATAGCTGAACTACCATCTACACCCTGAAAAATTATATCTTGGTCTCCTGAAGCACCTTTAATGTAGTTATGTGAGCCATCGTGGAATATTTCAAAATCATCACCAGCACCGAACTTTAATCTACCAGTATCATTTGCAATTTTAATATTATAATTAAAGTAAGCTTCACCAGCATCTGACATATCAAACCAAAGAGCAGTAATTTCTGAACCACCATCGTTACCTTTAAGTAGTAAATCTCCATCTGAATTAGTTGATTTAATTGTATTACCATTTATGTTTATATTGTCTACAGTAAGAGTAGTTAATGTTCCTAAACTTGTAATGTTTGGTTGTGCAGCTGTTGTAACTGTTGCTGCTGTTCCTGTTGTGTCTTGGTTAAGTGTTCCAACTGTAAAGTCTAGAGTATTATCTGCGTCTTGATATGCTACTGTAATACCGCTTTCTGTGTTTGAAGAAACCATAGCACCTACAATATCAGCTATTTCTTCACTTGTTTGAACTAAATCTGATACTAAAGATTTCTTTAATGCTGAACCTGATGCATCATATATTAATACATGGTCTGCATCGGCTGCTGTTACTTCTGTTAAACCTGTTAATGCTGAAGCTGCTATACCTGTAGCCGTTCCAACTGAGACAGCTTGGTTAGACACTGCTTCAACTACTACACCTGTTGGAGGTGCTGTTGAAAAAGTCACAGTAGAACCACTTAATGAAAAGTTTGATTTACTTTGATATACACCATCAAAATAAACACTAACATGATTTTCATTTGAAGGTGTAACACTTAATGCTAAAGTTGTGTCTGATGCATCACCAGTCATTGTATCTATAGCTACATCATTACCATATAAAATATTTGTTTGAGAACCTACTACAGCTTCTACTTTAACTCCTGTTGGAGGTGCTGTTGAGAATGTAACTGTGCTACCACTCAATGACCAAGTATCTTTATGTTGGTATACTCCGTCCCAATATACATGAACAGCATTTTCTGATAATGGACTTCTTGATAAAGCTAAAGTTGTGTCTGAGTTATCACCTGTCATTGTTGCGATAACAGAATTAGATGCTTGAGCATTGTTTACCCACGCAGAACCATTATATATTAAATGATCTCCACTAGCTACAGAAGATATTGTTGCATCTGTTAGATTTGACATAGCTGATGCTGCTGTTGCCCATGATAGATTACCACTACCATCTGTTTTTAATGTTTGATTAGCTGAACCATCAGCTGAAGGAAGAACCCAAATTTGATCAGCACTTAAAGCTGGTGCTTCAAATCCTACATAGTTTGCTCCTTCATAAAATCTTAATTCTTTATTACTTCCATCTAGTGAAAGATTATCGTTTATAGTTACTGCACCATTAACATCTAAACCTGTTAATGTTCCTAGTGAAGTAATATTTGTTTGTGCTGCTGTAGTTACTGTAGCGGCTGTTCCAGATACATTACCTGTGACATTTCCTGTCAACGGTCCAGCGAATGCATCGGAAGTTACTGTCCCATCAAAGTAAGCGTCTTTAAATTCTAAAGATGATGTTCCTAAATCTATATCGTTATCTGTTGTAGGTTTTAATACACCATCTGCTAATACTATTTGTTCAGTTCCCGCTATATCAAATCTGATTGTGTCTTCATCTGAACTTTCTTCTACTTGAATTTTTGTATCACCATCAGCGTCTGTTATTTCATCTGAACTGATTGTAGTGAATGATAACTGACCTGAACCATCTGTTTTTAATACTTGATTAGCTGATCCGTCTGCTTGAGGATATTTTAATCCGTCAAGAATAATATCACCTGAACCATTTGGTGTAAGTGTGATATCATTATTAGCACCGTCAGCTATTACGATTGAACCTGAATTAGAACCTGAGTTTGTATTAAGTGTTAAATCGCCTGTACTATTTGTAGTAACTGTTACATTTTCACCACTTGTTCCTAGTGCTACTGTATCAGTTCCTAGGTTTACATTACCTGTTCCATGAGGTATAATATCTATATCAGCATTTGATACTGAGACAATATCACTACCATTTACATCTAAATTACCACCTAATTGTGGAGTAGTATCCGAAGCTACATCTGTAAGTCCTGTTTCATTGTATTCGTATATAACTAATATATCACCACTAGATGCACCTGATGCTAGAACTACTGTAGTTCCTGATGTGGCTGTATAGTCTGTTGCGTCTAAGAGAACACCATTTAGATATACAGCTATATTTCCTGTTGTATATAATAAACTTTCTGAGTTGGCATCGTTTCCTGAGAAACTTGTTTGAGCGTTTGTTGCTGTGTATTTCCAGTAGTCAAAAGGATTAGTTCCTTGAAATGCTATGATGTATAATATATCATTAGCTGAAGCTGCTGATCCTAATACAACACTAGAACCATTACTAGCTGTATAATCGGCTGCATCTAGTAATACACCATTTAGAAATACTTGAATTTGTCCTGCTGTATAAGATAGAGTTTTACTGTCGGCATCAGAACCTGTGAATGTGGTTTGACTACCTGATGCTGTATACTTATATGTATTATGAGCAAACGCTGATGAAGTTGGTGCTGATGAACCTGTTAATTCTACGATTGAAGAAGAACCCGAAACGGTTTTCTTCATATACATCTTTCCATCGTAAGTATTAAGAGCTATTTCTCCTAAATCGATATCTGATGTTCCTGGTACAGCACCCTGCGTAGCAGAACGCTTTAATTTAATGTTTGTTGCCATTGTTCCCGCCTATTTAGACTATGTTCAATCAGTTAACTCTATATAGAGTCTTTATGTAAATTAATAAGAGTTATATAACTCTTTTTGTATAAAACTATTTATAACAGTTAGTATGTTCCACCGTCAATAGTAGTTGTCCATTTAGGAACGCCACTTGAATTAGCTGTAAGAATTTGATATGATGCAGTTTCTGGAGAACTTCCAGGTGCTGCTGTAACTGATAACGCACTTCCACCATTACCAAACATGATACCATTATCAGTAAATGATGAGGCTCCTGTTCCACCGTCAGCTACTGCTAAATCGGTTGATAATGTTAATGAACCGAACTTCGCTGCTGCTAAAGTATGTGATAAATCACCTGTTGAAGAACCTGTAAATGATCCTGTTCCAACTACTAACGCGTCTATTGATTCGTCCCAACCTATGAATACATTAGCATCATCTCCTCTTTCGATAATATGACCAACATCTCCAGATGCTGAACCTGATGAACCTGTTGCTAATTCAACTAATTTATCAGCTATAGTTGTATTTGTTGAAGAAGATGTTGTTGTAGAACCTGTAATTGTTAAATTACCTGCTATTGTAACATGACCTGGGAAAGCTGCTGTTGAAGAAGCTACTGTTGAATTTGGTGTAATCTGGAAATGAGCTACATTAGAACCTGATGCGTTGTTTCCAATTTCAAGAACATTTGAAGTATTGTTTTTAATTAACCAAGCATCTCCGTTATCATCTCCTTCGTCTGTTTGTAAAGTAATTGATGTCGCTTCACCTTCTGTTCCACTAACAATAATCGCATCAGTATATGCGACTACATTACCTGTTCCGTTTGGAGTAAGGTTTACATCTCCGTTAGAGTTTGTTGAAGATACTGTATTACCATCAAGTTTTAAATTGTCTACTCTTAAATCTGTAACAGCTGAGTTTGTTCCGATTGTAACTGCATCGATAGCACCACCATCTATATTAACATTTGTGGTTGCTTGTGAACCCATGTCTATAGCTCCAGCGAATGTTGTCGCTCCTGCTACTGTTAATGCGCCCCCTATAGCTGTTGTTGAAGAAGTTACTGTTCCATGTGGTGTTAATGTAAGCATCGCAACTTGAGTTCCAGCTGATGCAATGTCATTACCTATTGTTAATGTGTTATTTGTGTTTGAAACTATTGACCAATCATCTGAGGCATCGTCTGATTCGTCTGCTATTAAGAATAGAGAAGCTGATTCTCCTTCAGCACCTGTGATTGAAACTTTATCAGAAGATATTGCTACATCACCTGTTCCATTTGGAGATAGATTAATATTACCATTTGAATCTGTAGATGAGATAGTATTTCCATCTGTTCTAATATTATCAACATTTAGAACTGTTAATGTTCCGAGACTTGTAATATTTGCCTGTGCTGCTGTTTGTATTGTTCCTGTTAAGTTTCCTGTAACATTACCTGATAAATCTCCTGTAACATTACCTGTTAAAGGACCCGCAAATGCATCAGAAGTAACTGTTCCATCAAAGAACGCGTCTTTGAATTCTAATGAACTTGTTCCTAAGTCAATATCATTGTCTGTAACAGGTTTTAATGCTCCGTCTGCTATAACTACTTGAGCTGTTCCTGCTGTGAAGAAAGTTAGAACATCTTCGTCTTGTCCTGCTGCACTTTCTGCTGTAATCTTTGTGTCTTGGTCAACATCAATAACTCCACCTAGTGAACCCCATGAAGAAGCTGCGTATCCTTCAAATTGAGAAGTTGTTGAGTTATATCTTAATTGTCCTGTTGCTGGAGAACCTAATCTCTGAGCTGTTGTTCCTACTGGAACTTTGAATCCGTCTGTTTTGTTAATGACAACCATTCCAGTGCCATTAGGTGTAAGTGTTAAATTGCCATTTGAATCTGTTGTAGATATGTCATTACCATTGATTGTCGTATTGTCAACATTTAAGACATCAATTTTTGAACTTCCGTCTGTTAGTATCGCACTGTTTGCTGTTACTGTACCTTTTGTATGGTCTAATAAATCTGTATAGTATTTACCACCAATAAGGTGAATATCTGCAGCCGATGAACTATTGACTGCTTCTATGTATAACTTACCTGATGCTCCATCATTTGATGCATCGTAGGCATAAGCCATTTCTCCGATAACTAAATCACTCGTACTTGGAGCTGTAGTTCCGGAATTTCTTTTAATCTGAATTATTGTTGACATTTATTTTTTCCTATCCGTAATATCCACCATCTATTCCAGAAGAAGCTTCGTATTTAGATGTTGACGGATCATATACTAAACAATCTCCTGCACTCGGAGTTACTGTGGTTGTATCTACATTTTTAAGGTCATTCAATTCAAAGTTTTCACCAGCAACTTGACCTATAGCTATCTGTTTAACTTTACTTGTTGTAACTGGATTTACTTTTACTGTTATATTCGCCATTATGATCTACTTACGCTTGGTGTTACTGTTGCATGTCCTTCTAAAATTCTTGTTTTATCTCCGGAAGAATCTGTTAATAAAATATCATAAACATATCTTCCGCTCGTTAAAGCTGCAGTCTGTACATCCGTTAATGTTACAGTTACTTGTCCAGTGGCCGCTGTTAACGCTAAAGTAAATGTTGCAGCTATCGTACTTGACCCAAAAGTTTTCCTCATTTGACCCAAACCTGTATATCCTGTTAAATTCAAGATATCACTATTTGAATCAGTCAAACTCAAAGTTGTGGAGAAATCTGCTCCCTGATCAATATAAAAATTAGATACTGCTGCCATTCTCTTTAATACTATTTATGAATTAGAAGATTTTAACTCATCTAATTCTGATTTTAGCTCCTTAATTGATTGAACCAGTAATGGAATAAGTTTTTCATACCTTACTGATTTATTACCATAACAATTATCTCTAACTGCTGTTGGAAGTACATCTTCTACTTCTTGTGCTAATACTCCAATATCTGAACCTGAATATCCATGTTCTTTTTCTCTTTCTTTCTTCCAATCAAAAGTATATCCACCTAAAGATAATACTTTATCTAATGCATTTGATATTGGGTTTATATTTTCTTTTAATGTCATATCTGATGAACTAAATGCTACAATATCGTTTCCAGCATCAATTCTTCCATCAGTTCCATTTACAGCAACATTTACACCAATCTGATCACAGGTTAAGTTGTTAAGATCAACTGTTGGACTTCCTGATAGTCCAGCTGCTGTTCCTGATGTATTCTGATTACCTGCTGAATTAACACCCGGCAATGTAATGTTTGCAGTACCATCAAACGCAACTCCACCAATTGTTCTTGAAGTCGCAAGTGCAGTTGTAGTTGCCGATAAAGCAACCGCTATATTTGCAGTACCATCAAAGGATGTTCCACCTATCGTTCTTGCTGTAGCAAGTGCTGTTGCAGTTGCTGAAAGACCTGTACATGAACCTGAACTTCCTGAAACGGATGTTTGGTCACCAGTGTTTGTTCCACTTTGACCTGTTAAATATCCTTGAGCTATTGATGCACCGTTCCAAGTTTTATTTGTAAATGTTTGTGAATTAGATGCTGTAGTTGTACCTGTATTTGTTGTATAACCAGCACCATTCGATAATTGATTATTATTAGTTATAGAACAATTAAGTGTAACTGTTCCAGATGTTCCACCACCTGACATTCCT
>Ga0315326_10002141_pt1 | contig 10523 bp, 7 predicted proteins | sample M180m32315metaG_FD_203457 | JGI IMG/M metagenome (GOLD analysis project Ga0315326, IMG submission 203457) | Ammonia-oxidizing marine archaeal communities from Monterey Bay, California, United States - M1 80m 32315 | ecosystem: Environmental > Aquatic > Marine > Coastal | place: USA: California... | reverse complement strand
CCGTCCAGCCCCGCCACTAGGCCGGCCAGGATCCGTCGATCCCAGTTCTCGAGCGCCTCTACCTTGTCGGCCACGTCACCAGCGTGGCCCGCCTCGTCGGTGGCCTCCACGTGGATGACGAACAGGTCGAGGCCCGCCTCCAGTTCGGCCAGTGCCACGTCGCGCTTACCCTCGAAGTCGGTGTCGTACCAGCCGGTGGCCCCGGGGATGTCACAGATCTTCATCCCGGACAGCACGCCAATGCCCCGCACCAAGTCCACGGCGGTGACCAGTCCCGCATCCACACCGTGTACGTCACGGAACGCCGGAACCTGTGGCTGGAAGCCCTGACCCCACAACCACGCCTGGTTTGCCTCGCCGTCGAAGCGGGCCATCACCTCGCGTGAGGTCTCCATGACCTCGGTCAACTGGGGCGCTGCCGGGCCGGTTGGCAGCACAACCGGATCACCGGAGAGGTCGTGCGGCGGTGTGCAGTCGGCCTCAATCCACTCCCGGGGTGCGATCATGGCGTTACGGAACCCGACACCGGCCAGGAACTCGACTCCATCGTGATTCGGGGCGACCTCGGTCTGGAGCGCGGCCACGACCGCCGCACCCTCCTCGTTGGTCGGGTTGGCCCCGGCGTAGTCGACCATCACGCCATCACGGACGACCACCAGGTTGCAGCGGAAGGCCGTCTGGTCAGGGCGCAGCGTCCGCCCCATGGCCGCCACCTCGATAGGGGCGCGACCGGTGTGGAACTGGACGGGATTGAACCCCATGATCGACATGTTCCCCACGTCGCTGCCCGGCGGCATGCCCTCGGGGATCACCGCAGCCCGGCCCACTTCGGCCCGGGCGGCCAGGGCGTCCAGCACAGGCATGTGGGCCACCTCCAGCGGGGTGCGGCCGTCCAGTTCTGGCACCGGCAGGTCGGCACAGCCATCGGGAACACAGACGACGTACTTCATGACGAGGATTTCATGGGCGAGTCATCCTTCCAGACCGCTGGTCGCCACTGTTCATCGCCGGTGGGCCCGCACGAAATCCTCGACGACGGCGAGGTCGGCGGGCAAGGCGGTCAGGCGTTCGGGCCGCTGGTGGAGGTCGGCCAGTCGGTCGGGCAGGCTCGGCCGCGAGCCAGTTGCCGCCTCGACGACGTCGGGGAACTTGGCCGGATGGGCGGTGGCCAAGGCCACCATGGGGATCGAGGGGTCACGTCGACACGCCCGGGCGGCCAACACCCCTACCGCCGTGTGGGGGTCCAGCACGATGCCCGACCGCTCGGCTTCGGCAGCGATGCAGGCCTGGACGTCCCCGTCGTCGAAGCGAGCCCCGTCCCACCCGTCGGCCAGGGCGGCGTGCTGGACCGGGTCGAGTTGGAAGTCGCCGGTGCCCCGAAAGTCGTCCAGCTGGGCACCCACCGTCGCGCCGTCGCGGCCGTTCATCTCGAACAGCAGGCGCTCCAGGTTGGACGAAACTTGGATGTCCATGCTGGGCGACGTGGTGGGTACCACCTCGGCGATGGCCATCGTCCCCTCAGTGAAGAACCGGGTGAGGACGTCATTGGTGTTGCTGCCCACCACCAGTTGGGGCACAGCCAAACCGGATAACCGGGCCACGTGCCCGGCGAAGACGTTGCCGAAGTTCCCCGTGGGCACTGAGAAGGCCACCGGCGCGTGCCGACCACCGAGACGCTCGGCGGCTACCACGTAGTAAACGATCTGTGCCATCACCCGGGCCCAGTTGATGGAATTCACCGCCGACAGACGTACCTCGTCCCGGAAGGCCACGTCGGTGAACATGGCCTTCACCAGGTCCTGGCAGTCGTCGAACGTGCCGTCGATCGCCACGTTGTGCACATTGGCCGAGTCGACAGTCGTCATCTGACGCCGCTGCACGTCCGAGACCCGACCAGCCGGATGAAGGATCACGATGTCCACGGCGTCACGATCACGGCAGGCCTCGATGGCCGCCGAGCCGGTGTCGCCCGACGTGGCGCCCACGATGGTGACCCGCTCGCCCCGCCGGGACAGTTCGTGGTCGAACAGACGACCCACCAACTGAAGGGCCACGTCCTTGAAGGCCAGCGTCGGCCCGTGAAAGAGCTCCAGGAGGTGGACGCCATCGGACAACTCGACCAACGGCGTCACGTCCGGGGCGTCGAATGCCGTGTAGGCGTCAGCCACCATGGCCGCGAAGTCGTCCTCGGCGATCGAGCCGGCCACGAAGGGAACCATCACCTCGACGGCCGTTTCGACGTAGTCGCCCCGCCCTCCGGCGGCCAGGGTCGGCCACGACTCGGGGACGTAGAGCCCCCCATCGTCAGCCAGGCCGGCCAGCAGCGTGTCACCGAAGTCCAGGGCGGGGGCCGCCCCCCGAGTGCTCACGTAGCGCACGACGTAGTCCAGTAGTCCGTGGAACGAGGGCCGTTCAGTCGCCGATGACCCGTAGGACGCTGCCCACGGCCCGGACGGCGTCCAACGAACGGAGGTCGGCCAGCGTGGCCCGCAGGTCTCGTTCACGTGCCCCGTGGGTGATGAACACCAGTCGGGCCTCGCCGCCCATGCCCTCCTGTTCCATCGACCGGATCGACACCTCGTGCGAGCCGAACACCGCGGCCACCGCGGCCAGGACTCCTGGACGGTCGTCGACCTCGATGTTCAGGTAGTAGGCCGAGATCACGTCGTCGATCGGGGCAATGCGGGCCCGTTCCAGGACCCCGATGCCTGATGCACTCCCCTGCCTCAGGTTGGCCGCCGCGTCGATCAGGTCGCCCAGCACGGCAGATGCCGTGGGCCGACCGCCGGCCCCACGCCCGTAGAGCATCAGATCGCCGGCCGCTCCACCCTCGAGGAACACCGCGTTGAAACTGCCATTCACCGAGGCCAGCGGATGGTCTAGGGGAACCAGCGTGGGATGCACACGGACCCCGATCTGGGCCTCACCGTCGTCGGCCACCGTCTGTTCGGCCACGGCCAGCAACTTGATGCAGTGCTTCAGGTCGGCCGCGAACTCGATGTCGGCCACCGAGACCCCCGAGATCCCCTCGTGGTAGACGTCGCCGGCCACCACCCGTGCGCCGAAGGCGATGGTGGCCATGATGGCGGCCTTGGCCCCTGCGTCGTAGCCCTCCACGTCGGCGGTCGGGTCGCTTTCGGCATAGCCGAGGCTCTGGGCTTCAGCTAGGGCATCGGCGTAGCTGGCACCGTCGTCGGTCATCCGGGTCAAGATGAAGTTGGTCGTGCCGTTGACAATGCCCATCACCCGCTGGATGGGCTCGCCGGCCAGGGACTCCCGCAGCGGACGCATGATCGGGATGGCGCCAGCCACCGCAGCCTCGAATAACAGGTCGACTCCGTTGACGGCAGCCAGGGCGTACAGCTCGGCACCATGGTTGGCCAACAACTCCTTGTTGGCGGTCACCACCGGCTTGCCGGCCGAAAGAGCGGCGCTCACCAGTTCACGGGCCGGCTCGATGCCCCCCATGACCTCAACGACCACGTCGACGTCCGGATCGCCCACCACGGCAGCCGCATCGGTGGTGAAGATCCCATCCGCGACTGGTACGTCCCGGTCGATGGCCGTGTTACGCACCGCTATGCGGGTCACCTCGAGGTCCAGGCCCCGACGGCGACCCACCTCGGCACGACGCTCGGCCACCAGAAGGACCAGCGCGGCGCCCACGTGGCCGCAACCCAGTAGGCCGACGCGTACGTGCGTCCCAGAATCCGGGGAGGGGGGTGAACCCTGAGAAAGGTCGTTCATGACGATGACGGTACCGGGCCGGAGGGACCGGTCAGGACTCGAATTCCTCGGCTCCCGCCCCGGTGGCCTCGCGGGCCACGAGATCATCGAACGACTCGCGGCGCACCACCTCGCGGGCGTCACCATCGGCCGCGAACACCACAGCGGGCCGCAGCACGTGGTTGTAGTTGGAGCCCATGGCGTGCCCATAGGCGCCGGTGACCGGCGTGGCCAGCACATCACCCACCACCAGGCCGTCGGGGACCCAGCCCTCACGAACCAGAAGATCGCCCGACTCGCAGTGCTTGCCCACCACCCGCACGGCCCTCGGCCGCTCGGCATCGGCGGCCCGCGGTAGCAGCGTCTCGTAGCCCGAGCCGTAGAGCACCGGGCGGGGGTTGTCGCTCATCCCGCCGTCCACGGCCACGTAGGTCCGGATGCCCGGCAGGTCCTTCACAGTGCCCACCCGGTAGAGGGTCACCGCGGCGGCGGCCACGATGGCTCGTCCCGGCTCGGCCGACACCCGGGCCGTCACTCCGGCGGCTTCGCAGACCTCATGGATGCCCGCCGCCCACTCGGTCAGGCTGGGGGCCGACTCTCCCTCCACGTAGGGAACGCCCAGACCTCCCCCCACCGAGAGCTCCGGAAGGCCGAACGGCGCGGCGAAGCCGGCCAGCACCTCGACAGCCCTGGAGAACGCACCGACCTCGAAGACCTGACTACCGATGTGGGCGTGCAATCCGACTAACTCCACCGAGCCGACGGTCGCAGCCCGCTCCACGGCGGCGGCGGCAAGCCCGCTGGAGACGGTGAACCCGAACTTGGAATCGTCCTGGCCGGTAGCCACGAACTCGTGGGTGTGGGCCTCTACGCCAGGGGTGATGCGCAGCAGCACCCGGGGCCGAGCACCGGTGGTCGCGGCCAGGGCATCGAGTCGATCCAGCTCGTCGAACGAATCGACCACGATCCGTCCCACCCCCTCCTCGACGGCCATGGCCAGCTCGCGGTCGCTCTTGTTGTTGCCGTGCATGACCAGGCGGTCGCCCGGTACCCCGGCATGACGGGCCACGAAGAGTTCGCCACCGGTGGCCACGTCGAGGTGCATGCCCTCCTCGTGGGCCAGCCGGGCCATGGCGCCACAGAGGAACGCCTTGGAGGCGTAGGCCACACCGTCGCCAAAGGCAGCCACGGCCTCCCGGCACCGGGTTCGGAGGTGGGCCTCGTCGTAGACGAAAAGGGGCGTGCCAAAGCGGTCAGCCAGGTCCACGAGGTCGCAACCGCCGACCGACAGTCGGCCAGCCGCGTCGATGGCCGCGGTGTCGGGCAGCAGGTGGGTGAGGATCGGGCCGGCCATGGTCAGGCCCCCTCCCCTTCGGACTGCCCGCCAACTTGGTCCTCTCGCCACATCTCGGTGGGGGCACCTACCCCGAGGAGGTCCAGCGCTACCGCCAGACCGATCCGGGCACCCTCGACCAACCACAGTCGGGCCACCGTCAGCGCCGGCTCGATGCCTTCGCCCAGCACCCGGCAGTCGTGGTAGAAGCCGTGGAACGACGCCGCCAGATCGCGCACCCACGTGGTGACCTGGTGGGGAGCCTGTTCCCGGCAGGCCCGGGCCACTATGTCGGGCAGTTCGTGGAGGTTCCGTAGCACCTCGAGTTCCCGGGGGTGGGACAGCAGCGACAGGTCGACATCGGCAAGTACCCCACGACCGACGCCCGCCTCATCAGCACGGCGAACGATCTGATGAATCCGAGCATGCGCGTACTGCACATAGAAGACGGGGTTCTCGTTGACCTGACTGGCCACAAGGTCCAGGTCGAAGGTCTGGGGCGAGTCGACCGAAAACAGCAGATAGGTGAAGCGGGCCGCGTCGGCGCCCACCTCGTCGACCACCTCGGCCAACTCCACCATCTCGCCGGTCCGCTTGGATAGACGGACCTCGTGACCGTCGCGCTGCAGGCTGACCAGTTGGGTGATGGCGATCTCCAGTTCCGCCGGGTCGTGGCCGAGCAGCGCCATGGCCGCGTGCATCCTTGCCACGTACCCATGGTGGTCAGCGCCGAACACATTGACCAGCCGGTCGGCGCGACCGAACTTGTCGCGGTGATAGGCCACATCGGGCATCAAGTAGGTGGGCTCGCCGTCGCTCTTGACAAGCACCCGATCCTTGTCGTCACCATGGTCGGTGCTGCGCAGCCAGATGGCGCCCCCCTCCTCGTAGACGGCACCGGCCGCACGGAGGTCGGCCAACGTCGCGTCGATGGCGCCCGAGGCGATCATCGACCGCTCGCTGAACCACGAGTCAAAGTCGATGGACAGGGACTCCAGCACCGACCGGTGGGAGGCAAGAGCCCGGTCGTACCCCCATTCCATCGGATCAGCCGCTTCGCCAGGCCCGTCACCCACCCCATCGCTGGTTTCGGCCACCATCTCAGCGGCCCAGTCAACGATGTACTGGCCGTGGTATCCGTCCTCGGGGACATCCCGACCGGCGACCCGGGCAGCCAACGAAGCGGCGAAATTCTCCATCTGGATGCCACGGTCGTTGATGTAGAACTCGCGCACCACGTCGTATCCGCAGCGGTCGTAGAGCCGGGCCACCGAATCGCCGTAGCAGGCACCGCGCCCGTGGCCGGCGTGCAGGGGGCCGGTGGGGTTGGCACTCACGAACTCCACGATCACCCGGGTGCCGGCGCCGTCGTCGTGGCAAGCCCAGCCGTCAACGCCGGCCGCGACCACGTCGGCCAGCACCTCGTGCAGCCACGATTCGTCCAGACGGAAGTTCACGAACCCGGGGCCGGCCACCTCCACACCCACCACGTGGGCTGGCGGGGCGGCCAGCAGACGCTCGGCCAGTTGGGTCCCCAGTTCCCTGGGGTTGCGACCTGCAGCCTTGGCCGAGGCCAGCGCCACGTTGGTCGACCAGTCGCCGTGGTCCGGCTTCCCGGGCCGCTCCAACTGGACGATGGTCGGCAGCGGGTCGACGCCTAGGTCGGCCAGCACTGAACGAACCGCGTCGGTGATGCTGTCGCGCACGTCCATGAAAGGCGTTCCTGTTTGGGGGTCGGGTCTGGAGGGATGGATCCGGAGCGGGTCCCCGATGCTACCGGCGACGCCCGTTGCGGCCCGGGTACGTATCGTTCGCGCCATGGTCCACGCTGCCGACCCCACGACCCCCATCGACTGGGAGTCCCTCATCCACTTCCGACGGGACCGCCTGCTGGCCCAGATGGTCGACCACGGCGTGGACGCCTGCCTGCTGTTCGACCCGGTCAATGTGCGCTATGCAACCGGGGCCCGGAACATGCAGATCTTTCACCAGCGGAATCCGTCGCGCTACCTGTTCCTGCCCATCGAAGGGCCTGTCGTGTTGTTCGAGTTCGTCGGGGCCCACCACCTGGCCACCGGCCTGTCGACCATCGACGAGGTTCGGGGAGCCACCACGGCCAGCTACGTGGCCGCCGGACCAGACATCGCCGAGGTGGAGCGACAGTGGGCCGACGAGGTCGGGGCTCTGCTCCGCGAGGTGGTGGGTGATGGCGCAACCGTGGGCCTGGAGCGAATCAACCACGGGGCATCGGCCGCCTTGGCCGCCGCCGGCTTCCGGATCGTGGACGCCCAGGCCCCGGTTGAGCGGGCACGGGCCATCAAGGGGATCGACGAGTTGCTGTGTATCCGGGAGAGCCTGCGGGCCACCGAACGCGCCGTGCACGCCGTTCGCAACACCATCCGTCCGGGGCTAACCGAAAACGAGTTGTGGGCCGAGCTGCACCGGGTGGTCATCGCCGAGGGTGGCGACTACGTGGAGACCCGCCTCATGACGGCCGGCACCCGCACCAACCCGTGGTTCCAGGAGGCGGGCGATGCCCCCATCGCCCCCAACGCGCTGGTGGCCCTCGACACCGACGTGGTCGGGTGCCACGGCTACTACTCGGACTTCTCGCGAACCTTCCACGCCGGACCTGGTGCCCCGACCGCCGAGCAGCGGCGGCTCTACCAACTGGCCCACGAGCAGGTCCAGTACAACATGGGGATCATCGGACCTGGGGTGACATTCCGGGAATACGCCGATCGGGCGTGGGACATCCCCGACGAATTCGCCACCCAGCGGTACTACCTTTCGTCCCACGGTGTCGGGATGACCGGCGAGTATCCCTACCTGTACCACCGGCACGACTTCGAGACGTCGGGTTACGACGGTGTGATCGAACCGGGCATGACGATCTGCGTCGAGTCCTACATCGGAGCAGAGGGTGGGGCTGAGGGAGTGAAGCTCGAAGAGCAGGTTCTGGTGACCGAGGCAGGCGTCGAACTGCTCAGTGACTTCCCGTTCGAGAGCGGACTCCTAGCCTGATCCCCTCAGTCGAAGACGACGATCGATCGACCGACCGAACCACCCCTCATCTCGTCGAAGGCCTCGTTGAGGCCGTCCAACCCGATATGGCCTGACGTGATCTCATCTAGTTTCAGGCGACCCTCCATGTACAGGTCGACGTAGTACGGCATGTCGACCCGAAACCGGTTGGAGCCCATGTTGGATCCCTGGAGCACCTTCTCGTCCAGCAGATCGGCAGCGTGTACCTCGACCATCTGACCCTGGGGCACCATGCCGATGACGGTGGCCACGCCGCCAGGAGGCAGCATCCGGAAGGCCTGCTCGACGGTCTCCCTTCGACCCAGGGCTTCGAAGGTGAAGTCGGCCCCACCTTCGGTGAGCTCCAGGACGGCCTCGACGGGATCCACCGTCGAGGCATCCACCAGGTCGGTGGCACCGACCGTCCGGGCCTGGTCCAACTTTGCCTGCTGAACGTCCACAGCGATGATCCGTCCAGCACCGATGATCGACGCGCCGTTCACCGCCGAGAGGCCCACACCCCCGCAGCCGATGACCACCACGGTGGCGCCGGGCGAGACCTGGGCGGTGTTGGTCACTGCTCCGAATCCCGTGGTCACCGCGCACCCGATGAGGGCGGCCCGATCCAGTGGCATGTCGGGACGCACCTTCACCAGGGCGCTCTCATGCACCAGCATCTGTTCGGCGTAGGCACCCAGCTCGTAGAGCTGGACCACCGGCTGGCCACTGAGGCGCAGCCGTGGGGAGTCGTCGGACCCCCGGCGGACCTCCGGACTGTGACAGAGGTACGGGCGACCGCCGGTGCAGTGCGCGCACCGACCGCAGAACACCGACATGCAGGCGATGACCGGATCACCGGGACTCACATAGCGAACCTCCGAGCCCACGGCCTCCACCACGCCGGCCGCCTCGTGGCCGGGCACCACCGGAAACGCCGTGGCGTAGTGGCCGTCCACGAAGTGCAGGTCACTTCGACATACCCCGCATGCCGCTGTCCGGACGATTACCTCGTGGGGCCAGGGATCGTCCAGTTCGACGTCCTCGACGGTCAGCGGTTCACCCACACCATGCAGCACCGCGGCCCTCATGTCGGTCCCCCCTCCGGATCGACCCGCTTCCGGGTCGGCAACTGGCCCTCGCCGATACGGATCATGGCACCAGTCACGGACAGGTCTCGAGACGGTTGTCAGGTGCCGGTGATGTGATCGGCATGGCCGTGGGCGTCGAGCCTCACCACCACCACGAGGCTGGCGATGACCACGGCCATGCCGGTCGCCTGCACCACGGTCAGGCGTTGGTCGAGGACCAACCAGGCACCCAACGCCGAGAGGGCCGGGATGGAAAGGGTGAGCATCCCGGCGAGGCTCAGGCTCACATGCAGGTGTGCCCAGTTCATGAGCAGGTGACCGGTGCCGGGGATGGCGAGCAGCAGGGCCAACCACCCCCACTCGGTCCACGACGGCCAGACGGGCACCAGTCCGCCGGCCTCGATGGCTGCCATCGGGAGGAGTACGACGGCACCGAGGGTCATGGTGACGGTCTGCAGTGTGAAGGTGTCGATGCGGGCCCGGACGTCCTTGACCAGCACGAAGTACGCCGTGAAGAGGGCCATGGCCACCAGAGCCAGGAGGTCGCCACGCAGTTGGAGTTCGGCATCCGCTCCACCGCCGAACATCACGACGGTCACCCCGGCAATGGCCACCAGGGCAATCCCGATCAGCCACCTACCTATGCGCTCGCCAAACCGCACCGATGCCACAACCATCAGGGCGATGGTCTGGAGCGAACCGATGGTGGTGGCGTTGGCCACAGAGGTGTGGTGCAGCGCGGTGAAGAACACGCCCAGCTCCAGGGCGAACGTGATAGCCACCGGGACAGCCAGCCGGACCTGGGCCCAGGTGATCCGACGACCCACCGCGTGGAGCACCGTGGCGTAGAGGACCGCTCCGAGCACGAGCCGCCAGAAGGCGATAGCCATACCGGACATGTCGACCTGGGCCACGATCACGTTGCCAGTCGACCAGCAGACCACGGCGCTGATGGCCGCGATCCGGGCCATGGCGGTCCGGTCGCCGGGCTGGGAGGCAGCCTGCATCGCCGCACCTTAGAGGTCGTTTCTGCACCTGCGTCCACATGAGGAGGCGGCGTTCGCTACGGTCGCGCCATGATGGACCGAGTGGGTCCGTCGCCAACTGGGAGGACCCATGAAAATCCGATCTCTTATCACGGCACTGCTGGCCCTGGTGCTCATCGCCTCGGCCTGTGGAAGCGACGATGCCGGCACGGCAGCCAGCGACGGCACATGGCCCGACAAGATCACCTTCGGGTTCGTCCCGAGTACGGAACAGGAGTCCCTCGCCGACGACATCCAGCCCTTCATGGACGTTCTTACCGAAGCCCTAGGCATCGAGGTCGAGGGCATAGTCACTACCGACTACAC